>Ga0272441_10010926_pt1 | contig 13604 bp, 12 predicted proteins | sample SSMProp6N_FD_193582 | JGI IMG/M metagenome (GOLD analysis project Ga0272441, IMG submission 193582) | Marine sediment archaeal communities from Little Sippewissett salt marsh, Falmouth, MA, United States - SSM-Prop-6N | ecosystem: Environmental > Aquatic > Marine > Wetlands > Sediment ... | reverse complement strand
ATAACCAACGGCGCTTCCGAGGCGCTTGACCTTATATTCCGTTCATGGGGCAAGGGCAAAGTGCTCGTCCCGAGGCCTTATTATTACTCCTATCCGCCGCTTATACTCGGGGCGGGCATGGAGCCGGTCTATACGGACCTTATCGACGGCAGGATAGACCTGGAGGACTTCAGAAAAAAGATAAAGGGCTGTAAGGCGGTCCTGATAAATTCCCCGTCAAACCCGACCGGCCGCATAGAATCCATAGAGACGCTTAAAGAGATAGAGAAGATAACCGCGGAGCTTGGGATCTATGTCATATCGGACGAGGTCTATAAGGACCTGATATACGAGCGCGAGAACTACTATCTGAAGGGCGAGCACGTCATAACCGTGAATTCCTTCTCCAAGACCTACGCAATGTGCGGGGTAAGGGTGGGGTATCTCTGGAGCAGCGACCAGAAGGTCGCTGACGACGTCATCGCGCTGAAGACGCACACGTCAATGAACACCAACCTTGTGGGCCAGGACATGGCCCTGCACGCCATGGCCGCGCCGAAGGAATATATAACTAGCCAGCAGGAGATATGGCGGTCAAGGCGGGACATGATCTACAAGGGATTCACCGACCTGGGGTTCGAGCTCTGGAAGCCGGAAGGGGCTTTTTACATCTTCCCGAAATGCCGCAACGCGCGGGAATTCATAACCACACTTTACAATGACCACAAGGTCATAGCTTACCTGGGGGAATGGTTCGGCGCGCCGGACCACATAAGGCTAAGCTATGCCCTTGACTCAAAAGATATAGAAGAAGGGCTGGCCAGGATAGGACAGGCGATGAAAAAGGTCGCCTGCCTGTGGAGCTGACTTAAGAAAGGGTGATCTGCCGTGAGTGATTTCGCTTTTGACGCAATAATCTTCGATATGGACGGTGTCGTGACCAAGACGGCGCTTGTGCACGCGCACGCGTGGAAAAAGACCTTTGACGAGTATCTGAGGAAAAGGGAAAAGCGGGACGGGGAGGCGTTCAGGGAGTTCACGCATGACGGCGATTACCTGCCCTACGTCGACGGCAAGCCCCGGTACGAGGGCGTGCAGAGCTTCCTGGAGTCGAGAGGGATAAGCCTTCCTTACGGCGAGAAGTCCGACGGCGGCGACAAGGAGACGGTGTGCGGCCTCGGCAACAGGAAGAACGAGCTTTTCAGGGAAGTCCTGGAGGAGGACGGCGTCCAGCGTTACGAGCCGATGGTGAAATTCATAAAAGAGGTCAAGGAGCACGGGGTGAAGGTCGGCGTGGCCTCCTCGTCCAAGAACTGCGAGCTTATCCTGGAGAAGGCGGGCGTGCACGACCTTTTCGAGACGCGGGTGGACGGGGTGGTCTCGGAAGAGCTGGGCCTTAAAGGCAAGCCGGAGCCGGATATTTTCGTAACGGCCACGAGGAACGTTGGGGCGGAGCCGGCGAAGACGATAGTGGTGGAGGACGCCGCTTCCGGCGTCGCCGCCGGCCGCAACGGCGGGTTCGGCCTTGTCCTGGGCGTCGCGCGCAAGGATAACGTGGACGCGCTCCTGGATAACGGGGCGGACATAGCGATGAAGAACCTCTCGGACATGAACATAGTCTGGCTGCAGAAATGGTTCCTCAGAAGGCCCCACCACCTTATCGACAAGTGGACCGAGATAGACAACCCCTCCAGCGTCCAGCTTTGGGAGTTCAGGGAGGACGTCCCCATATACCTTAATCATTATTACCTTCGCACCGGGAGGGATATATTCGAGAAGAAAGAGACCGTTTTCTTCCTGGACTACGACGGCACCCTCACGCCTATCGTGGACCGGCCGCAGGACGCCGTGGTATCGGAAGACATGAAGAGGACGGTCGAGAGGCTCGCTGAGAAGTGCAAGGTCTTCATCGTGAGCGGCAGGTTCAGGGAGGACGTCCAGAACCTGCTCGGTGTAAAGGGCCTTCTTTACGCGGGCAGCCACGGGTTCGATATACAGGGCGGCGGCTTTTCCATGGTGCACCCGAAGGCTGAAGAGGTCATACCCGTCGTGGAAGGCGCCATAAAGAGATTGAGCGCGAGCCTCGGGGATATAGAAGGCCTGATAATCGAGAAAAAGAAATTCAGCGTGGCCGTCCACTACCGCATGGCCGACGAGAAAAAATACCTGCGGCGGATACGGGAAGAGGTGGAGGCCGTGGAGAAAGACAACGGCTCGCTCAGGCTCATGCGCGGCAAAAAGGTCTTTGAGCTTCTGCCCAACATAGAATGGGACAAGGGCAGGGCCATAAGGTGGATACTGGAGGCGATCGGTATGGGCTGGAAAGACGCCAACATGATCTACATAGGCGACGACGTCACCGACGAGTTCGCCTTCAGGATGCTGAGGACAAGGGGCTCCAGCATCCTCGTGTCAAAGGACGAAAGGCCCTCGGCCGCCGATTTCAGGCTCAACGACCCCGGGGAGGTGAAAGAGCTTTTTGAAAGGTTCATCGACAAGGTCGGTTAACAACAAAAGGGAACAGCTTAAGGGATGGGAGGTCGTTTACAGGGGCTTCGACCCTTCCCTTGAGGACCTTAGAGAGACGCTTTGCACCCTGGGCAACGGCTACATGGGCATAAGAGGGGCGGCCACAGAATCAGGCGCCTCCAAGGTGCATTACCCCGGCACGTATATCGCGGGCATCTACAATACTCTCGCCACCAGGATATCGGGCAAGAAGATATACAACGAGGATATGGTGAACTGCCCGAACTGCCTGCTCCTTTCATTCCGCGTCAACAAGAAGAAATGGAACGAGAAAGAGAAGATCGAGATCCTGTCCTACAAGCAGGAGCTTGACATGAAAAAAGGCGTCCTGGCCAAGTCCAGGAGGATACGGGACGGCGCCGGGAACGTCACGCGCATCGACGAGACGAGGGTCGTGAACATGAGGTACCCGCACCTCGTTTCCCTAAGTTACAGGGTGACCCCGGAGAACTATTCCGGGGAGCTCCTTATAAGGTCCTTTATAGACGGGGCGGTCCAGAACATGGGCGTGGCCAGGTACGGGGAGCTGAACTCCAGGCACCTGAAGCCAGTATCAGCCGGGGCCCTGGGGGATGATCTGATCTACCTGAACATGAAGACCAACAATTCCGGCATAGCCATAAGCGAGGCCTCCAGGCTGAGGATATTCAGGGGCGGGAAACGGCGGCCTTATAAGAGGAAGATCATAAACAGGAAGGACGTGATAGGCTGTGAGCTTTCCGTCCCCTGTGAAAAGAAAAAGACCGTCGAGATAGAGAAGGTCTGCGCCGTTTTCACTTCCAGGGACGGCGCTCCAGGGCGGCCCGGGGATAACGCGGCGGCCGCGGCGGAAAAGGCGCCCTCGTTCAGGAGCCTTTCAGGGTCGCATGAAAAGGCATGGAAAGAGCTCTGGCGGGAGTGCGATATCAAAATAGAAAAAGACCTTTTTTCCGAGACCATACTGAGATTCCACATATTCCACCTCCTGCAGTCGGCAAGCCCGCATAACACAAAGATCGACGCGGCTCTCGCGGCGAGGGGCCTGCACGGGGAGTCGTACAGGGGCCATATCTTCTGGGACGAGATATTCGTTTTTCCGTTCATGAGCTCGCATCTGCCGAAAACCGCGGAGGCGCTTCTGATGTACAGGTACAGGCGGCTGGGGGCGGCCAGGAAATACGCTAAAAAGAACGGGTACAAAGGATCCATGTTCCCGTGGCAGAGCGGTTCCACCGGCGATGAAGAGACCCAGAGCGTGCACCTCAACCCCATGTCCGGCAAATGGGGCCCGGATTTGAGCCGCAACCAGAGGCACATCTCGTTCGCCATAGCCTACAACGTCTGGAGGCATTGGGTCATAAGCGGCGACAGTGCTTTCATGCGCGACTACGGGGCGGAGCTGCTTCTTTCCATAGCGATGTTCTGCTCCAGCCTGTGTTTTTTCGATAAAAAGGACGGCAGGTACCACACCGAAGGGCTCATGGGCCCGGACGAGTTCCACGAGAAGCTTCCTTTATCGCAAAGAGCGGGTCTGAAAGACAACGCCTACAGCAACGTTCTCATAGTATGGACGCTTTTAAGGGCGATGGAAGCGCTGGATATACTTCCGGAGAAAAAAAGAAAAGAGCTCAAAAAGAGAATAGGCGTCACGGACAAGGAGCTCGCAAGGTGGGAGGATATCTCCCGGAAGATGAACGTTATAATAAGCGAGGACGGGATAATAAGCCAGTTCGCCGGTTATTTCGGTCTTAAAGAGCTCGACTGGAACGCTTACAGGGCCAAATACAAGAACATACACCGCATGGACAGGATACTGAAGGCCGAGGGTAAGTCGCCCGACGAGTACAAGGTGGCCAAGCAGGCGGATGTCCTGATGCTGTTCTACCTGCTCCCCTTAAAGGAGGTCGAGGGGCTTTTCGAAAGGCTGGGTTACGGCCTGGACAGGGATATGCTCAGGAAGAACTACCTGTATTATGAGGCAAGGACCAGCCACGGCTCCACGCTCAGCAAGGTGGTGCACTGTTATGTCTCCCATCTCCTGGGCATGAAAAAGACAGCCTGGGAATGGTTCCAGGGCGTGCTCGAGGCCGACATACACGACGTCAAGGGCGGCACCACGCTCGAGGGGATACATACCGGCATAATGGGCGGGTCGATAGATATCGCGGTCAGGGCCTTCGCCGGCGTTTACGTAGCCGAGGACGTAATAAGGGTGGAGCCGAGGCTGCCGTCCGGCTGGAAGAGGATGGGATTCAGGTTAAGGGTCAGGGGCCGCTGGGTCCGCGTAAAGTTGTCGAGGCGCGAGGTCCACGTAAAACTCGAGGCCGGCGGCGGGAAAAGAAAAGGCCTGGTGTTCGAGATAAACGGCAGAAAAAAGCGTATTACTCCCGGAAGGGAACGAAGGATAAAGATAAAAAAATAGAAATAAAATATCGGAGGCAAAATGAAGACAGGGAAAATACTTATCGTCGAGGGAGACATGTCTTTCTCGGGCGTGCTGCAGACGCAGCTCAGGGAAAAAGGGTACGTCGTGCGCGCCCAGAGCAGCGGGGAAAAGGCCCTCGAGCAGCTGAAGCGCGAATGGGTGGACCTTATTATAGTCTCCACCAACCTGCAGGGAGAGATGGACGGGTTCAGGTTCATAAAGGAGGTCAAGAAAGACAAGGACCTCTCAAAGATCCCCATACTCATGGGGTCCAGCAAGCCGGGGATCAGGAAGGTCGTTGAAAAGCTTGGCGTGGAAGGGTTCCTTGAAAAGCCTTTCACGGTAAACGACCTGAACGTTATGGCGGAGGATATACTCGGAAGGCAAGGCCGGGTCAATATGGACAGTATGTAACGCGTGGCGCCGCGGGCAAGGAGGCTTTGAGATGAAAAAGAAGCTGAACGACAAACTGAAGACCCTGGATAAGAAGCTCAAAAAGATAAAGGCCGAGGATATAATGACGGAGGACGTCATCACGATAAGCCGCGGGGAGGACCTTTACGCCGCGGCGGAACTTATGCTGAAGAACAGGATAAGCGGGATCCCGGTGGTCTCAAAGAGCGGCAGGATACAGGGCATAATAACGGAGAACGACCTCTTCATGGTCATGGACATGGTCAAGTCCGGGGACGTGCTACTCGACAAGAGGAAAAAGGGCATAATACCGCGGGTGGATTTCGCCATGTCAGTCGAGGTCAAGACCGTCTCGAAGGATACCAGGCTTGACGAGATCATCGTGCTGATGAAATACAAGAACCTTCACACCATCCCCGTCATGCAAAAAGGAAAAATAGCCGGCGTTATAGGAAAGCGGGACGTCTTCAAGAGCTTCTACTCGGCGGTAAAGTCATGCTGAGGGCGTTCCTGGCCGTAGTCTTAGTCGTCTCTCTTTCGGCAGGCGCAAGCGCCGCCGAAGAAGCGGAAGGCGATCTTATCCTCACGATAAAGCGGGTTAAAAGCGGCAGGGGATACCTGAGGGTCGCTCTTTGCTCCTCACCTGAGCAGTACCGGACAGACCGGGATATTTTCAGAACGGCCGGCGTCAGGCCCGAAAAGGGGGAGACGGAGGTCGTTTTCAGGGGCATACCCTACGGGCTTTACGCGGTCAAGGTATACCACGACAAGAACGGCAACGATAAGCTCGACAAGGGTTTTTTCGGGATACCGAAGGAGCGTTACGGCTTTTCCAACGACCCGAAGATAAGAGGCGGCATGCCGCCCTACGATGAGGCGGCCTTCGAGGTCGGCTCCAAAGAAGAATACCGTACAATAAACTTGAGGTGACATGCCAAAAAAAGCGGCCGTGGTCGGGGCGGGCATAGGGGGGCTTTCCGCCGCGCTGGAACTCAGGGCGAGAGGGTTCGACGCGGACCTCTACGATAAGAACAGCTACGTCGGGGGAAAGGCCGGTTGCGAACAGCGGGAAGGATTCACTTTCGACACGGGCCCGTCGCTTCTAACGATGCCCTTTGTCTTTGAAAAGCTTCTTGAAAGATCCGGCCTGGACCCCGCCGAGGAGCTGCCCGTCATCAAGCTTGATATAATCTGCAGGTATTTTTTCAGCGACGGTACCGTCCTGGACGCCTTCAGCGACAGGCGGCGCCTGCTTGAGGAATTCGGCCTGAAGACCTCGGACAGCGGGGAGAGGGTGGGCCGGTTCCTGGATCATTGCCGGAAGATCTATGACAGCGCCTCGGGCATGTTCCTTTTCGATACGCTGGAGAACGTGCCCCGCATCTTCCGGGAGGACCCCCTTAAGGGCATAAAGACCATCCTCGACCTGGATATTTTCCGGACGTTCCACGCCTCCCACGAGAGATCTTTCAGCGACCCTAAGACCATCCAGCTTTTTGACCGGTACGCTACCTATTCCGGGTCCGACCCTTACAAGCTGCCCGCCACGCTAAACATCGTGCCGCACGTGGAATACGGGATAGGGGCTTACGTCCCGCGTAAAGGTATAAGGGCCATACCGGCGGCGCTTTCGGCGGCGGCCGCCTCCTCCGGGGTCAACATCTTTACCGGCGCGAAGGTGGACAGGATAATACACGACGGCGTTAAAGTAACGGGCATCGAGGCCGGCGGGCGTATAAAAGAATATGATATCGTAGTCTCCAACGCGGACGTCAACACCACTTACAGGGACCTTCTCGGCGGCGCTTCTTCGAATATGGCCGCCCGTTACGCCAGGTTGGAGCCTTCTTCCTCGGCCATCGTCTTTTACTGGGGCATAAAAGGGATCTTCGAACGGCTCGACGTGAACAATATCTTCTTTTCCTCCGACTACAGGAAAGAGTTCGCCCAGATATTCGATCAGGGGGTCTGCCCGGAGGAACCCACGGTATACGTTAATATAACCAGCAAGTACTGCCCTTCCGACGCTCCTGAAGGCTGCGAGGCCTGGTTCGTGCTTGTTAACGTCCCGTATGACAGCGGCCAGGACTGGGCGGCGGAAGCGGCCTCCGTGAAGGCCCGCGCGCTGGAGGTCCTCCGCCGGAGGCTCGGCGTGGACGTGGGCTCCAGGATAATATCCGAAAAAGTGATGACCCCGGCCGATATATACGAGAAGACCCTGAGTAACAGGGGCAGCATATACGGCATATCCTCCAACTCCAGGATGGCGGCGTATAACCGCCAGCCGAACAGGTCGGGAGACCTGAAAGGGCTGTATTTCGCGGGCGGCAGCGCCCACCCCGGGGGAGGGATGCCTCTGGTGGCCCTTTCGGGGATGATAGCCTCGGACCTTGTCGAAAAGTACGAGACCTGACACGGAAAGCGATGATCATCTTACACGCGTTCATACTGCTGATAATATTATTAACGCTGTCGGTGAGCGTTTACAATTTTTTCACGGCGCCCCGGCTGGAAACGCTCCGGGGCGGGGATATCGCCTCCCCGAAAGTATCGGTGCTCATCCCGGCGCGCAACGAGGAGAAGAACATAGGCGGATGCCTGGACAGGGTCTTCTCGTTGAATTACGGGAATATCGAGGTCATCGTGTACGACGACATGTCGGAAGACGGGACCTCGCGCGTCCTGGAACGTTACGGCTCCGCCGGGGGCCGGCTCAAGGTCATACGCGGAAGGCCGAAGCCCGAAGGCTGGACGGGAAAGAGCTGGGCCTGCCATAATCTGCACGCCGCCTCCAGCGGGGATCTGCTGCTTTTTGTGGACGCGGACGTCATGCTTTCGCCGTCCTGCCTGGACGGGGCCGCGCCGGGGGCGATGGAGAAGGGCGTATCTCTTATCAGCTGTTTTCCCAGGCAGCGGATGCGCACTCCGGGGGAATGGCTTATAGTGCCCCTGATGAACTGGATACTGCTTTCGCTTCTTCCTCTCAAGCTCGTCTATTCCTCCGGTGAGCCTTCGCTGGCCGCCGCTAACGGACAGTTCATGCTCTTTAAAAGGACGGAGTACGAGAGCCTCGGAGGGCACGAGGCGGTAAAGGACCGGCTGGTGGAGGACGTGGCTTTCGCCAACCTTATCAAGAAAGCGGGGGGCAGGGTCATGACCTGCGTTACCCGCGGCGAGGTCTCCTGCAGGATGTACGCCGGGCTGAAGGAGAGCGTGCTGGGATTCACAAAGAACTTTTTCCCGGGGTTCGGGATGCCGATCCCGGTCTTTGCCGTCTTCGTCGCGGCGCTTTTCACGGCGTTTTTCGCCCCCTTTATCCTTGTTTTTACGCGCCCGTGGTATATCCTGGATATCGCCCTGATCTGCGCGGCCAGGGCCCTTATCTCTTACGCCTCGGGCCAGAATATCCCGCTGAATATCGTTCTACATCCTTTCCAGATGGCCGGGATGGCCGCTGTCGGGGTCTCCTCAGCGGCGGCTTACGCCACCGGGAACATAAGATGGAAGGGCAGGAAGGTATAGGCATGTCCGATAAAATAAAACAAGTTATCGAGAAGATCGATATGAACTTCTATTTTATTTTTTTTGTGGGCATAGTCGGTTTTGCCTTCAAGGCCACCAGGCCCCTTATGCGGGCATTGACCCCGGCCGTTCTTTTCCTTACGGCCGCTTACGCCCTGGCAAGGACGTACTACGGGCTGGAACGGCGGAAAAGGGGCGTATTCGCCGCCTGGTGCCTGGCCGTGACCGTAACGACCATATTCCTCGAGATACTCGGGGTAAGGTACGGCCTGTTTTTCGGGCAGTACAAGTACGGTACCGTGCTCGGCCCGGGGGTGATGGGAGTCCCGCTTATCATAGGGATAAACTGGCTGATAGTAGTGATGGGCGCGGCTGTCCTGGCCGGAAGATACACCGGGAGGATACTCTTTATCGCCGCGGGGGCCGGGCTTATCGCCTTTCTTTTTGACTTTGTCCTGGAGCCGGCGGCCATATCCCTCGGCTTCTGGGACTGGGAGGGCTCCATACCCGTCAAAAATTACGTATCCTGGTTCTCGATAACATTTGTTTTCAGCGCGGCCGCCGGCCTCCTTAAGCTGGACATGCCGGGCAAGTGGAGCAGGGACCTTTTACTGGCGCAATCCGCGTTTTTTGTTATCATAAGGATCTTCCTGTTCATTAACGTTTTTTGACCCGTAGAAAGGAAAGACATGGACAAAAAGAAAAAAGCCGCGGTGATCGGTGCGGGCGTGGGCGGGCTGGCGACGGCGGCGAGGCTGGCCAGCCGCGGATATGGCGTGGACGTGTTCGAGAAGCTTCCCGAATGCGGGGGAAGGGCGCATATAATAGAGGACAAGGGCTTCAAGTTCGACACGGGCCCTTCTTTCGTGCTGATGCCGGATTTTTTCAGCGAGGTATTCTCCTACTGCGGCGAGGATATCAACGACCACCTTGACCTTAAGGTCCTGGACACGAGCTACAAGATATTTTTCCCGGACGGGGACACCCTGACCGTCTCGCGTGACAGCGAAAAGACAAAAGAGGACATGGAGCGCATAGAACCCGGCAGCGGCGAGGGTTTCGACAGGTTCATCGAGTACGCGGGCGATATATACAGGGCCGTAAAACCCCTTCTGTACGAGTGCATGACGCTGAGGTCGCTTGGGAACCCGCGTTACCTGGGGCTCCTGCCGAAGATACATCCGCTCACCACATTCTGGAAGGCGGCCCGGAGGTTCTTCAGGACCGAGAAGCTCTGTTACGCGTTCACGTTCGAGTCCATGTTCATGGGCGTCTCGCCGTTCCAGACCCCGGCCTTTTACAGCGTTATAACCTACTCGGACCACGTGGAAAAGATACGGCACCCGATGGGGGGCATGTACCGCATCCCGAAGGCTCTGGAGCAAGTTGCGCTTAAGAAAGGCGCGCGGTTCAGCTACGGCGACGAGGTAAAAGGCATCGAGAGAAGCAACGGGCGGCTTATTATAAACACGGAAAAAGGCGGGTCCGATTTCGACGTCGCCGTGGCCAACGCCGACCTGCCGTACACCAAAAAAGAGCTTTTAGGCGAAAGGCTGCCGGATTACAGGTATTCCTGCTCCGTGTTCCTGATATACCTGGGGATCAGGAAAAAAGTAAAGAACCTCGAGCACCACAACCTTTTCTTCGCCCGCGACCTCTTCAGGAACATCAGCGATATATTCAGGACCGACACCGTTTCAGAGGACCCGTCTTTTTATGTGCACGTGCCTACGCTCACCGACCCGGCCCTGGCTCCCGAGGGCAAGGACATCCTTTACGTGCTTATCCCCGTGCCTAACCTTTGCGTCAACAAAGACGGCGTCAAAGGCAAGGACGAGAAGCTGCGCAAGCTGGTAATGGACAAGATGAGCGAGATAACCGGCGAGAACATAGAGGATCTCGTGGAGGTGGAGCACAGGTTCTACCCCGAGGATTTCATAAAAAGATACAATATCCTGAACGGGGCCACGTTCGGCCTGTCGCATAACCTGATGCAGAGCGCTTTTTTCAGGCCGCCGAACTTCGAGCCGGCGATGAAAGGCCTTTACTACGCCGGGGCAAGCACCCAGCCGGGCGGGGGGCTGCCGGTGGTGCTGGCGAGCTCTCTCGCCGCGGCCGGCCTTATCGAAAAAGACCACGGCGCTTAAAAGGCTCAGAGCTTCCTCAGAAAAGAGACCACTTCCTTGATCGTATCATCGGGAGTGGAGGCGCCCGCCAGAACGCCCGCGCTTTTCGCGCCCCTTAAAAAGCCCGGCTCAAGCTCGTCCGCCGAACTTATCCAGCAGGTCCTTTTGTTGAGGGACCTGGATATCTCATACAGCCTTTTGGTGTTCGCGCTTGTCCTCGAGCCGATGACGACCACGACGTCGTTCCTCAGGGGAAGGCTCTGCGCGTCTTTCTGCCTTTTTTTTGTGGGCCTGCAGATGGTGTCGTGGAAGAGGAGGTCCTTTATTATGCCCGAGAGCCTGTCCACGACGCCGAGCACCTTTTCGATGTTCTGGGTGGACTGGACGACCACCGAGGCTTTTTCGATCTTTTTCAGCTTATCGACCGGCAGGGGTTCCCTGGGGTCTATGACCACGGGCCTTTTTGTGAGGGACCCTTTGATGCCGAGCACCTCGTCATGTTCGCTGTCGCCTATGATCACGATCTTGCGGCCTTTTTTCTCGTCCGCGCGCGCTATCCTGTGGATCTCCTTCACCATGGGGCAGGTCGCGTCGATCATGCGGTAGCCGGCTCTTTTAGCGGCCCTGTACACCGAGAGGGGAGCCCCGTGGGCCCTTATGAGCAGGGTCCTGCCTTTCCCGGAGCCGAGCTTCTTTATCTTCTTTATGCCTTTTTCCTTTATGCGCTTGACCACGAACTCGTTATGCACGATATCACCGAGCATGTATATGCTCTGATCGCTTTCGGCGGCCTCGAGCGCCGTGTCTATAGCCCTTTTCACGCCGACGCAGAAACCGGCTGACGCTGAAAGTTCGACCTTCATCTTCCCGCCCTGTTCTTGATAAGTTCACCAAGTGAAAGAAGTATCTTTCTTGGAAAAGGCACGTAATGCCTTCTGGAAAAGACATCATAACCGTTATTCTCTATGGAATCAAGTATACCCGAGTAGATAACGCCCATGAGGCCCGCTATGAACCTGGAGTTCGGGTCCGGTATAAGTTCCAGCCCTGAGCGCGCCTGGCCGTAAAATGAACGGGCGCGCTGGACCTGGAAGCCCATGAACTCCCTGAAATTCCTGTCTATCCTGCGGTTTCGGAGGCTTTCACCGCTGAGCCCGAACCGCTCGAGTTCTTCCGCGGGCAGGTACACCCGGCCCATGTCCAGGTCTTCCTTTATATCCCTGAGTATATTGGTAAGCTGCATGGCCACGCCCATCTTTTCCGCGGCGGTGAGGGCCTCTTCGTCCGAATAACCGAAGATCCTTATCATTATAAGGCCGATAACGCCGGCTACCCTGTAGCAGTATTCGTAGAGTTCCGGGAAATCCCTGTATTCTTTTTTCAGGAGGTCCATCTCCATGCCGCTTACCAGCTCGAGAAAATACCGGGCTGGAATATCGTATTTTCCCACCGTCTCTCTCAAAGCCGAAAAGACCGGGGAGCCCAGGTCGCCCGTCCCGTATATGGAATCTATCCTGCCGCGCCAGGCCTCAAGGTCAGAGGTGCCGCCGCGCGATCCCCGGTCGAAATTATCGTCCATCATCCTCGCGAAAGCGTAAACCGAATAAGCGGCCATGCGTTTTTCTTTATCGAGCAGAAGAGAACAGAAGTAAAAGCTCCTGGCGTGCTCTCTTGTTATTTCCAGAGAAAGCTTGTAGCCTCCGGAAGAAGATGGTCGCATGACATATCCGCCTATCTGTTCTCGGCCAGTTTTACCGCCTTGAGGGCGCTTTTTTCCTTGTCTTTTATCTCCAGCATCACGTCGGCCTCGATGCCTTTCACGGCGCTGAGGAACTTCTTGAATTTCCCGGCATCTATGCTCCCGGCGTGCGTGCCGGCGCGCTTGCCTTTTGCCTGCAGGGAGTAGTCCATCATGAGGCACCCGTCCTTTTCGCCCCAGGTGCGGCGGGCGGCCAGAGCCGCTTTGCGCAGAGGTTCCCCGTTATTCAGGCATTTGTGGTGGAACGCGTCGAAAAGCACGGGCACGCCTGTGTCCTTGTGGACCTCCAGGCAGTCCTTAAGCGAGTAAAGCCGGTCGTCGTTCTCTATTACCAGCCGTTTTCGAAGGCCGGGGCCCAGTCGCCTGTAATTCTCCGCGAACCTTTCCATCGCGGCCGGTTTATCGCCGTAAACGCCGCCGACGTGTATCTGTATCTTGGCGTCCCGCCCGAGGCCCATGGAATCGAGCGCCTTCCTGTGGTATTCCAGTTCGAGGACGCTCCTTTCCACGACGCCGTCCCGCGGCGAGTTTATAATAACGAACTGGTCCGGGTGCATGGATATACGCATACCCTTATCTTTTATAAAGGCGCCTATCCTGCGGAGATCTTTTCTGAAATACTCCGCCCAGTCGAAGCGGCAGACCGGGTGCGAGGCGAACGGCACTATATCCGAGCTTATCCTGAAAAAGAAAAGCCCGTTGGCCGCGTTGAACTCGAGTATTTTCCGAAGGCACGCCAGGTTAAGAGACACGGTCTCTTTGAGCTTTTTCGCGCTGTAGGAGGCGAGGCGGAACGTGTGGTTGGCCGTGCAGCCTATTGACCTGTTGATGCAGGGATACCCGATTTTCATGGTATAATATTATAACATGA
>Ga0272441_10010925_pt1 | contig 13606 bp, 13 predicted proteins | sample SSMProp6N_FD_193582 | JGI IMG/M metagenome (GOLD analysis project Ga0272441, IMG submission 193582) | Marine sediment archaeal communities from Little Sippewissett salt marsh, Falmouth, MA, United States - SSM-Prop-6N | ecosystem: Environmental > Aquatic > Marine > Wetlands > Sediment ... | reverse complement strand
CGACCCTCATCGGGGCGGGCGTGCCCCGTCCCGACGCCGTGGGCAAGGTTCTGGGAACCACGAGATACGTCGACGACCTCGCCTTTCCCGGAATGCTGCACGGATGGGTCGTGCGCAGTCCGCATCCTCATGCGAGAGTCCTATCGGTCGACGCCCGTGCGGCACTGGTGCGCGACGACGTGCGATGCGTCGTGACGCACGAGGACGTGCCGGGGCGCAACGTCGTCCATGTCGTGTACGACGACCAACCGGCACTGGCGCGCGACGTGGTGCGCTACATCGGCGAGCCGGTCGCGCTGGTTGCCGCCGAGTCGAGGCGAGCGGCGAAGGAAGCCGCCGCGCTTGTCGAGGTGGCGTATGCCGAGCTGCCGGCGGTGACCGACACCGCAGCGGCACTTCAGCCGGACGCACCGGTCATTGTCGCCGATCCCGCCGCCGCCGAAGGCGGCGGGAACCTCTTCAACGAGATGGTCCTACACAAGGGCGATGCGGACGCCGGATTCGCGGCCGCGGACGTTGTCGTCGAGGGAACGTACGAAACCGGCTATCAGGAGCATGCCTACATCGAACCTCAAGGTGCGGTGGCGGTTCCGGAAGAAGACGGCATCACGCTGTACGGGTCGATGCAATGCCCGTTCTACGTCCAGGGCGCGGTCGCCAAGGTGCTGGGCCTGCCGATGGCCAAGGTCCGTGTGGTCCAGGCGGCGACTGGCGGCGCATTCGGCGGGAAGGAAGACGTTCCGTCGCAGATTTGCTCGCTGGCGGCGCTGATGGCGTGGACGTCTCGCTGTCCGGTGAAGCTGGTGTTGGAGCGCGGGGAAGACATTCTGACGACGAGCAAGCGGCATCCCGCTCGTGTGCGATACCGCACCGGCGCCACGGCCGACGGCACGCTGACTGCGATCGATGTCGAGGTCACACTTGACGCCGGGGCGTATCAGACGTTGTCCTCCGCGGTCTTGTGGCGAAGCCTGTGCACGGCCGCGGGTCCGTATCGTATTCCCCACGTCACGGTGAGGGCGCGTTCGGTCGCGACGAATACCGTTCCCAATGGGGCATTTCGTGGTTTCGGAAGCCCACAGGTGATCTTCCCGCACGAGACGCAGATGGATCGCCTGGCGGCCGCGCTCCGGCTGGATCGCGCCGAAATCCGCCGTCGGAACGTCCTCGTCGCCGGCGATCGGTCGTCGACCGAACAGGAGCTGAAGGACAGCGTGGGGATCGCCGACACGCTCGATCGCGCCGTTGAATTGTTTGAGTGGAATCGACGCAAGGCCGACGTTGCTGCGTTCAATGCGTGCCACGAGGACGTGCGCCGCGGACTCGGCGTGGCATGCGTCATCTACGGTGTCGGCCTGGGCGGGAAGGCGCCGTTCCTCGACAAGGCGGGCGCGACCATGAAGCTGGAGACGGACGGGTCGGTGACGATTGCCGTCGGCACGGTGGAAATGGGCCAGGGGTTGACGGGGTCGCTCGTTCAGATCGCGGCCGAGGCGCTGGGCATTCCCGTGGAACGGGTTCGAATGGCGCCCGTCGACACGTCGCGTGTGCCGGACTCGGGACCCACGGTCGCTTCCAGAGGGACGATGATGTCGGGATTGGCCGTGCTCGACGCGGCGCGCAAACTGCGCGAGCGCATCGAGGCCGTTGCGTCCGCCGAGGGCATCGATCCCGCCGACATCTCTTCACGATGGGAGGACATTGCGTCCGCCTTTTGGATGAGCAACCGCGATCCGGCGGTAGAGGGCTGGGCGAAGACCGAGCCCGTGTCGTGGGATCCGGAGACCGGATTGGGCGACGCCTATTCGGTGTACGCCTATGCGACGCACGCGGCGGAGGTCGAGGTGGACACGGCGACCGGCGAGGTGGACGTCGTCGATTTCGTCGCCGTGCATGACTCCGGACGCATCCTCAATCGGACCTTGGCGACCGGCCAGGTCCAAGGCGGCGTGGCACAAGGCATCGGCTTTGCGCTGATGGAGGACATTCCACGGCGCGGGGGCCAACTTCAGGTCAACGGCTTGACCACGTATCGGCTTCCGACCATCCGTGACGTCGTGACCGACATGGGCGTGGATTTCGTGGAAGCTGCGTTTCCCGCCGGGCCGTACGGCGCGAAGGGAATCGGCGAAGTGCCCCTGATGGCCGCACACGTGGCCGTCGCCAATGCCGTCTCCGACGCCGCCGGGACGTCAGCCCAGCGATATCCGCTGGATCCCGACACGGTCACCCGCCTGCTGTCCATGGACGCGTAACGCAATCCACAAAGAAAGAGAGAAGAGCCGGATGGCCCTTCTCTCCTCATCAGGTTTCGTAGTGGTCGCGTGGGCTACAGGCCCAGCAACGCGAACAGTGCGCTGAAGTCGACGGCGCCCGCCGTGACCTCAGCCAGATCGGTGACGCCGAGCATCCCCATGATCGTGTTGAAGAAATTCTCGATTCCTTCGGCCGGAGACGCCATGATGACGGGCATCAACGAGTCTGCGAGACTCATGCCGAGCGATTCGGAAACGCCCTCGAGATAGGCGGCGTTGTCCGCGAAGAACTGCTCGAATGCCGCGATGAGTCCCTCAGGATTCGTTTCGCGGGCACGAGCGATGCCCTGTCCGAACAGGTAGCCGAGTTTGGAAATGGTGGTGAAGAACGGTTGCCCGACGACCTGCTCGCCGGAAAGCCACACGGCAAGAGACGGCACGGCGTTCGCCGGCTGCCAATCCAGTTCGACGCCGCCGTACTTCACCAGGCTCCCGACAAGCGTGAACGACGTGCCGGTCAACCCCTCGAGCGGGATGAACCCTCCGCCGAATTCCACCTTGTTGACGATGGTTACCTCTTGATCGAACTCGATCTTGAGTCCGGTGACAGCCATTCCCGTGTTGTTGGTGAACATCCATACGGCCGTGTCACCGACGACGAACATCTCCGTCCACGGGTCAGCGGCAAAAGACGCGATCGAAAGGCTCGCCACCAAACCCAGCACGATCCATAGATTCTTGGCTCGAATCATTCCAGCCTCCTTGGCGAAGTGAATGAAGCATTCTAGCCGGACACCCAGGCTCTGACAACGAGACCCACGATGAGATCAGGAACGAGATGCAGCAATTGCGGCCGCAAGGATCATGTCCGCGGGGCGGGTGACCTTGAGATTGGCCGGATCTCCGGGAACGGCCGCGACCGGGTGGCCGGCGTGCGCTACGGCGGTTGCGTCGTCGCGGATGTCGCGAGGAGACGCCTCCAGGCAATGCAGGATAAGCTCTCGCCGAAATCCTTGCGGGGTTTGGGCGCGAGCGATGTTCTGCATGTCGGGAACGCTTGCCTCCGTGACACGCCCGGATTCGGCGTCGATGCGGTGAAGGAGATCCGGGATGGCCAGCGTCGGGACCGCTGCCCCCACGTCTTCGGCGGCCGCGAGGACGGCTCGGATGAGATTGCGAGACGGGAACGGACGTGCGGCGTCGTGGATGAGAACGATCTCTTTGCTCGCAGCGCGCACGCCGGCAAGCGAAGAGTCCCTTCGTACGTCGCCGCCTTCGACAAACCGGCAGTCCGGCGCCACAGCCTGTGCCAAACGTCGGCCTTCATCCATGTCGTCCCGCCCCAAGACGATGACGAGTTCCTCGATTCCAGGAACACCGAGAAACGCACGGATGGTGTGCTGGAGAAGCGGAACCCCCAACAGGGGAAGGAAGACCTTGTTTCGCTCCGCGTTCATGCGAACACCGCGGCCGGCGGCAAGAAGAACGGCGCTTCCCGTCATGGTGTCGCGGATGCCTCGATCGACGTCACCTTGCGCAGCGTCAGTGTGTCAGGATCGATGGTGAAGATCTCCCAGGATTCCGAGCGATTCGAGTTGAAGTAGATCAGACCGTCTTCACCCCAGTGCGGATTGATGTCGTCCGCGGCGTGCGTGGTCACCCGGACGACCTCGCCGGTGGCCACCATCAGGACGTACAGATCGACGTTGTCGTCGCGACTGGAGGCAAACGCGATCCTCGATCCATCAGGCGACCAGTCGGGCGACCAATCGGCGTATTCGTTGGTCGTGAGTTGCTGCTCGACGTTCGTATCCAAATCGAGCGTGTACAGCTCCAGGCTGGACTCTCCCTCGGACTCGTAGACCAAGGTGGTCTCATCCGGACTCAGCGCGGGTTCCCAGTATGTGTACTCATCCTGCGTTCCCCCGAAGAAACTACAGCCGGAGACAACCAGCAGGCAGCCGATGGCGGCTCCGACAATCCCAACGATGCGTACAGTCATGGCAACTTCCTTCCTCAGCGTTCCCACCGTGCGTGTTCTCCTGCCGGCTCCACGAAGAGCATTCTCCCGGCGTCCGTCTGCAGCGTGCTCTTGACGACCGCCTTGATCGTCCGGCCGATATGTCGCCGACCGTTTTCGACGACGACCATGGTGCCGTCATCCAGGTACCCTATGCCTTGGTTGATCTCCTCGCCGCGATCGATGATTTCGACGGAGATGCCTTCGCCCGGGATGTAGCGCGGCTTGACCGCATTCGACAGCTCATTGACGTTCAGAATCGAAACCCCCTCGACCTGAGCCACGCGGTTCAGATTATAGTCCGTCGTGATCAAGACCGCGGACTCGTCCTTCGCCAGATGGATCAGCTTGCGGTCGACCTCGCGAATCGAAGGATAGTCCCGATTGGTGACGCGAATGGAGACGTCGTCATCCTGCATCAACTGATTGAGTACGTCGAGTCCTCGTCGCCCCTTGCGGCGCCGCAGACTGTTCGACGAGTCGGCGATGTTCTGAAGCTCGGCCAAGACAAACTCGGGAACGAGGATCTCCCCCTCCACGAATCCCGTTGCCAACAGACTTCCGATTCGTCCGTCGATGATGATGCTCGTGTCGAGGATCTTCTTCGGCGCGCCGTTTGCGTGGGTTCGAGTCGCATGCGATGAGGAGGAGAACCGCAAAATCGCTCCGTCGACGTGGAAGCCGATCCGCAATCCCGCGACCGTACACGCCGCCAACGCGGCACCTTGAGCGATCCCCAAACCGGGAGACGGCGGGAACGACAGTCTCAATGCGTAGACGCCCACGAGACCGATCAAGGTTCCTCCGAGACCCAGCACCAAGCTGTTCAACAACCGGCGGTCTACGCCCTCTTGTTTGAAACTGCCGGCGAGGCGTCTCCATACGTAGCGTACGCCGACGGCCAGGAGCCCTCCGGACACGGCTCCGAGCAGGGCGTTGATCCCGAACGCGGAAGCGAATCCGAACGACGGGAACAGCTCGTAGGCGACCGAGAGGGCAGCACCGGCGAAAGACAGGAATGATAGGAATAACAACGAGGTCAACATGCCCGCCACCGTCCTTTGGCCATGAATCGAGGCTCATCTGAGGGTTTTCACTCAGTTTCCTCGGATATGCTATTATACGTAGCGCTTGTATTGGCTACAAGATTTCGCTATTGTAATCAGCAAATGAGGGCAATCGGCCCTCGTGGGTGGGGGGGACTTACGCTGACAACTGAGTGGACCATCCGCGAGGTTCTGAATTGGACCCGCGGGTACTTCGAGAATGCCGGCATCGTGCAGCCGCGCTTGGAAGCGGAGATTCTGCTTGCGCATGCGCTCGAAGTCGACCGACTTCATCTCTATCTCGCGCCCGACAAGCCGCTGACGCAAGACGAGCGGACACGATACCGTGGCGTGGTCCAACAGCGACGTTCCGGAACCCCGCTACAACACCTCATTGGTGAAGTCAGCTTCTATGGGCTTCGCTTCCGCGTCGATCGGGAAGCACTGATCCCTCGATCGGAAACCGAGGAACTCCTGGATCAAGTTCTCAAGCGCGCGCCGCGAGACCGCGCAATCCGCTGTCTCGACCTGGGGACGGGAACGGGTGTGATCGCCGTCTGTCTGGCGCGGTATCTTCCGTCGGCCGATGTCGAAGCAGTGGACATCTCGCCCGCTGCGCTGGAGATCGCGCGGGAGAATGCCCGGCTGAACGAAGTTGAGGATCGAATCCGTTTCATCGAATCGGATTGGTTCGCTCGCGTCGAGGAGCGCTACGACTTCATTGCTTCCAATCCGCCGTACATTCCCAGCAAGGCGATCAAGAACCTGGCGGTGGAAGTCCGGGACCACGAGCCCGCGGCCGCGCTGGACGGCGGTCCGGACGGCCTAGATGCGGTTCGTGCCATTGCAGCCGATCTTCGGGCACACTTGAATCCCGGCGGGGTTGTCTTGATGGAAATCGGGTCCGATCAAGGGCGATCGGCCGCCGAGATTCTGAGTACGATAGGGCTCGTTGACGTCACGGTCGAACGTGACATGGCCGAGAAGGAACGTTTCGTGGTGGGGCGATGTCCATGATTCAGGTATCCGAGCTGCACTTCTCCACGGAGGACGGCGTCAAGGTATTGGAGGACGTGCATCTGCGCGTCGACCAAGGGGAGCTGATCGTAATTGTCGGTCCGGCGGCCTCCGGGAAGTCGTTGCTGCTAGGATTGCTGGGAGCACAGATTCCGCCTCAGCAAGGACAGATCCTGGTTCACGGGCGAAACGTCGCGCGCCTGGGGCCGGACAAGATTCTTGCGTTGCGACGAAGAATCGGCGTGTACCCGCAGGGGTTCGTTCCGCTGCCGAGAACCGTTCACGACAACGTGAGCTTCAAACTGCGAGCGTTGGGGAACTACCGGGAACAAGCGGAGGAGAAGGTCCTGTACGCGTTGGAAGCGGCCGGCCTCATCCGACAGCAGGGAATGGACGCTCTGGAGCTATCGTCCATCGATCGCATCCGTCTTGGAATGGCATTGGCGATCTGTCACGATCCGCTGTTGCTCCTCATCGACGAGCCGTTTGAGGGATTGACGGAAACCGAGAAGGCAGAAATCGCACGGCTGGTGAGCCGGCTGAACACCGGGCACCTCTCCATCCTTCTTGCGACGCGCGGCCCGGTCCCGCCGGGCCTGGAGATGTCCCGACGCGTGCGGCTGCTCGACGGGATGGTGAAGGGGGCCTAGCGTGCGCATGTTCCTGTTCCGAGAGCTGTTGGGTGCAATTCGAACGAAGAGTGCCATTCTGTTCGTTCTTTCCGGATTTCTGATGTTCCTCTTCCTCGCCTCGGTGGCCAGTTTCCTCATGATCACGCCCGCCGATGTGACGTCGACGACGGAGGGACAGCCGATCGAGGAGCTCCAAGTCTTTCTCTCTCCGACGCTTTCCTCCGCGACCGTCAACGCATGGTACCTTGCATGGCGGGAGCGAAGCGACATCGCGAGCTTGAGCTTTCAGTTCGTCGAGGAGTCGGACCAGACCGCCACGCGCAGCATCTTCGTTGTGACGCCGACCGACCCGAATCAGGCGTCGATCCTGGCTGAGGAGTTGCGCGCCATCGACGGCGTGACGGACGTGATCGAGGTGCCGCACGTGAAGCTGATCGAGGCGCCGACGGTGTCGTTGATCGTGCGAATCACGCTGCTTGTCGTCCTCGTCCTGTCGATTGCCGCCAGCCTGTTCTTCTTCCGGCGTGGATATCGCGAGCTGCTGGCCGTGTTCGCCGGAGAGATTCGCATGTTGCGGCTGTCCGGTATCCACGAGCGGATCCTCGTTGTCCTGGTGGTCGCGCTGGGCGTCCTGATCGGATGTCTCAGCGGGCTGATGATCCTGGCCGTTCTCTACCTCTTGCATCGCGTTGCGCTTTCGACCGGGGCATTACAGCTGTTCGGCGGATTGGCCCATGGCATGAGGATTCTCGGTTCCGGCCTGATGGCCGTCGGCTTGGGGACCGTGCTTGGAGGGCTTGCCGGCGTTCTTGGGGCAAGCCTACTGCATCGACGGGAGTTCGACGCCCTGCCTTGAGAGAACCGTGCGAAGCGGATACTGCGCCGGCACCGTTGGGCGGCTAGGCTTCCTCGCTGGGCGGTCCCTCGCCGAGTGACCGGTTGCGAACGTACTGGATGCCTCGCTTGGCAATGTAGACCGTGCCCAGCACCACAAGAACCGACTCTGCGCCCTTGAACATCAACGAATACGCCACGACGCCGGCGCTCGTGATGGTGGGACTCACCAATGCGAACACGCCGACGAGCGCTGCCTCTGCGGTGCCCAATCCGCCGGGCGTGATCCAAAGGAAAAACGACAGCATGATCGTGAACGCGAAGATCAAGGAGAGCTGCGGAAACGTGAACCGGAGGCCCGAGGAGAAGAGGAAGAAGAACTGGGGCCTCGTATAGACGAGGAAGGTCGCCGCCGTCTGAAGCAGAAACGCAACGAGCGTGCCCTTCCAGTGTGTCGTGAATGCATCGAAGACCTCATCCTCGGTTTCGGAAACCTTGGCGGCTGCGCGCACCAACGGATCGCGCCATCGCGCGAGCGGTCGGCCGAGCCAGCGAATGATCCGACTGATCCACTTGAAGTTGCCCGCGAAGTTGATCAACCCGACGAGGATCCAGAACGTGACGAAGGCGATGGCAAGTGCGAGAAGCCGCCGCTGCGGCCAGGGGATCTGCGGCGATGAGAGGGCGTAGAAGCTGCCCATCAGGACGAAGATGATCATGCTGAGGCCGCCGAGGAACCGTTCGAGAATGATCGTTGCCGCGACGCGTGTCGTCGGGGCGTCCGTCTTGCCCACGATGAGCATGGCGCGGACGGGCTCCCCTCCGAAGTACAACGTCGGGGTGAGGTAGCTGACGGCGTACCCGGCCAACCGGGCACCGATGATGCTGCGCATAGGCAAGCGGATCCCGTACGAACGAAGGATCACCCACCAACAGAGAACCCAGAGGACCATCGTGACGAAGACATTGCCGAGGACGCTGAGGATGCCCCATGATCCCAGCGTCGCCATCTGGGCCAAGGTCTCCCTCCAGCCGACGAAGTGAAGCACGGCCGCCAGAATGACGACGCCGATAGCGATTGACAAAAGGATCTTCCACCCGTTCCGCTTGGCCCTCATACATCATGCTACCACAGCGCTTTGAGAGGGTTCAAGGAAGCTGCAGAACGCAGACGATGCTTACGTCGGCTCACCGAGGGTTTCGAGGATTAGTCCCAATGCAGTGGCGATCGACTGCGAGCGAACGTCGCGGCGTGATCCTACGAAGTGACACTCGAGAACCCGAACGCCTTCTTCAGACGCGACCGCCAGATACACCAGACCGACCGGCTTCGCGGCGGTGCCTCCCGTCGGACCGGCGATACCGGTGATGGCCACCGCGAGATCGGTGCCGAATCGTGCGCGGCAGCCCCTCGCCATCGCTTCAGCCGATTCCGTACTGACGGCGCCGCGGGCGGAGAGCGTCGATTCGGGAACGTCGAGCCACGTGGTTTTCACGTGGTTCTGATAGGCGATCACGCCTCCGATGAAGAACGCGGACGCACCGGGGACATCCGTGAGGGCGTGAGAAAGCCCGCCACCCGTGCAGGACTCGGCCGTCGAAAGCGTCAAGCCTCGTTGCGTCAGTGCCTCAGCGACGCGTGTTTCCAGACCCATGGTTGGACGCCTCCTTCGTCGGCCCAGACGTTACCGCATTCGGGGCGTGCGAGCCATCCCTCCCAAGCCAGCGACAGCGGCTTCGCAACGGACATCGAGGACACTCCGGCGACCGAGGATGGCAGATCTCGCGTCCCAGGCGAATGGCCAGCAAGTGAAGGCGCTGCATGAATTCCGCGTCCGGCGGAAGAAGCGCGTTCAGTCGCGGGTGGGGATCGCCTCGCGCGGGAACGAGCCCCATTCGGTGCATGACGCGGCGCACGTGCGTGTCGGCGGGGAAGACCGGTCGACCGAACGCGAACAACAGGACGATTCCGGCTGTCTTCGGCCCGACGCCGGGGATGTCGAGCAGCCATGCCAACGCCTCGTTTTGGGACAGGCCCGCAAGGAACGAGAGATCGAGCGCGCCCCGCTCGTCGAGGATGCGCGCAAGCGCGCCATGGATGGACTTGGCCTTCTGCTGCTGTAGGCCGCCCGGACGAATGACCGGCTCGATCTCCGCGGCGGTCGCTTCGGCGACGGCTCTCAACGTGCCGAAGCGCTCCAACAAGGCGGCGAACGCCCGGTCTCGGTTTACGTCCGTCGTGTTCTGCGAGAGAATGGTCAGGACGAGCGTCTCGACCGGATCATCGAGGGAAACAACGGGTGCGCCATAGGTTCGAATGAGTCGTTCGGCGATCCAGTGTAGCAACGCGGCATCATTCATCGCTCCGCGAGGATAGTGGTCGATGCCGGCCTCCGCAACTCGCATCCGTCGGGCTCGATCGATACCATGACACCATCATGATCGAAGCAAAGACGGAACGGGAATGGGTTGTACGGCTTGAGGACGGCGAAGACGTGGTCGGCGCGCTGCGCCGCCTTGAGGGCACGTCGGCGGTGATTCTTGCAGGGATCGGGATGCTGCGAGACGCTGAGCTGGCGTACTGGAACGGCGAAGCGTACCAAACGCATCAACATGTGAGCCCGTCGGAACTCGTCTCCCTTCAAGGGAACCTCGCATTGGATGAAGAGGGAGCGCGCGTCGTGCACGCCCACGCGTGCCTGGCGGCGGCGGACGGGACCATGGCCGGTGGGCATCTCGTGCGCGCAACTGTGCACAATACGCTGGAGATGACGCTGCTCCCACTGACGCAGATTTCTCTCGAACGACGCCGGGAGACCAACGGTCTGGTCGGCCTGCACCCGCGGACTACGTAAAACGGGCCTGCGGCGATAGGCCGTTCAGGAATGCGGTCCCCGACGTTCGTCCCTTGCCCTCACGCTGAAGCTCCAGTACTTCCAGAAGCCTGCCGCCCGTGCCGACCAGCAAACGGCGGGTTTCGACGGGCCCGATCATCCCCGGGGCAAGGACACCGGATTCGAGCGACGTGGGCCGCGTCCGATGGATCTTGACCCGTTTCCCGTCGAGTTGCGCCCACGCGCCGGGCCACGGGATCGTTCCGCGTACGAGATTGTGGATGCATTCCGCGGGTTGGTTCCAATCGATGCGTCCGTCCGCTCGGGTGAGACTGGGGGCGAGCGACAGACCCTCCGAGGGTTGAGGAACGGCGCGTGCCGTGCCTTCTTCCAGCGCTCTCAGCGTGTCCACGATGAGGACCGCACCCAGCTGCGCCAGCCGCTCCTCGAGCTCGAGGGCCGTCTCCTCCGGGGCAATCTCCGTCGCCGCCTCCATCAATACGTCGCCGGTATCGAGACCCTTTTCGATGAAGAACGTGGAGACACCGGTGCGGGTCTCGCCCCTGATGATTGCCCACTGGACCGGCGCCGCGCCCCGATACGCGGGCAGCAACGAGGCGTGGATGTTGATCGCACCCCACCGCGCGGCCTCGAACACGGCCGGCTTGAGCAACTGGCCGTACGACGCGACAACGATGGCATCGAGTGCGCGTTCGGTGAGACGCGCCACCGAGTCCGGATCGTTGATGTTCTCCGGCTGAGACAGCGACAGGCCTCTCTCCACAGCGAGGCGCTTGATCGCGCTGGGGGCGAGCTTGGCGTGCCGGCCCACCGGCCGATCCGGCTGGGTGATCACGAAATCGACGCCAAAGGCCTCGTCTACGGCCTGAAGGGCGGGACACGCGAACGCGGAGGTCCCAAGAAACGCGAGCTTCACTCCGAGGCCTCGCGCTTCGCCCGCTGGTACTCCTTGACGAGGCTTTGCCGGCGCGCAGTCGACAGCTGGTCCAGGAAGAGGTGGCCGTCCAGGTGGTCCATTTCGTGCTGGATGGCGCGGGCAATGAGTCCCTCGCCCTCCAGCCGTACCTGCTCGCCCTCGAGATTCAGTCCCTCGACGACGGCGCGTACGGAACGGGGCACCGGTGCGTCTACACCGGGCACGCTCAGGCATCCCTCGCGCATCTCCTCCGTCTCGTCGGAACGTTCGACGAGTTCCGGGTTGATGAAGACATGGAACTCGTCGTCCACATCCATGACAAAGATACGCTTGGAAACGCCGATCTGAGGCGCGGCCAACCCCACACCGTTCTCGCGAATCATCACTTCAACCATCGTACGACAGATGTCGCGGATGTCGTCGTCGATGACGTTTACCGGCTCGGCCTTGCGGCGAAGCACCGGATCTCCATACGTGGTGACTTGCATGATCTCCTCTTGCGTGTTGCGTCACCGCATTATAAAGTAGCCCTCGGGATGCCACAAGAGAACAGCGATTGGACGATTCGCATCGGAAAGGTCCTCGATCTCGAGCAGAGCACCGGCTTCCAAGACAAGGCGGCGACCTGCGGCCTGGAGGTCTTCATCGATGCTCAGCGACCGGCGTTGACGGCCTTCGTCCGCGGATACGGCGACGCAAGTCCGGACGATCGTCGCTACATGGTCGCGTCTCTGCGCGAGGCCATCGGCGCCGACGCGACGGCATCCCCGCCGACGGGGGTCTCCGACCGTGCGCTGACTGCGCCGATTACGACGGCGCAAGGCGTGGGGGGCAAGCGAGCCGCCCTGCTCCAACGTCTGGGCGTGGAGACGATCGAAGACCTGCTGCTTCTGTTCCCGCGAAGATTGGAAGACCGCACCCGGTTCGTCGAGATTGGATCGTTGCGTGAGGGGATGGACGCGTGCGTGCGCGCGACGGTGCACGTGATCCAGAAGGTCCGATCGAAACGGCGGATGACGCTGGTGAAGGCGGCGATCGGGGACGGCACGGGATTCCTCAGCCTGATCTGGTTCAACCAACCGTGGATTGCGGACCAGATCAAGAAGGGGATGGCGATCGACGTCTTCGGTCGTGTCGAGCGCAATTTCGGCGATCTCCAAATGCGAACGCCGGTGTGGGAGCCGGAAGGAACGTGCGTGGATCTCGGGCGCTGGGTTCCCGTGTATCCGGCGACCGAGGGTCTGACGGTTCGCTACATCCGGTCGCTGGTCGAGCGGAACCTCGATTCCCACCTTCCATACGTTCGAGATGCGCTTCCCGTTTCACTTCGAACGCAGTTCGGCTTGCTCGATCGGCGGACGGCAGTGGCCACGATTCATCGACCGGAAGGGTACGGCGCGTTCGAGCGGGCACGGCAGTCGCTTGCGTTCGAGGAATTCTTCCTGCTTCAGCTCGGGCTTCTCGACACCGCACGAGTCGATACGGGGCGTGCACATCCGGCCCGGAGCGAGCTTCTGACGTCGTTTCTCGCCGGACTGCCGTTCTCGCTGACGGGAGCGCAGCGGACGGCGATCGAGGAAATCACCGCCGACATGGCCCGGCCCGCACGGATGATGCGCTTGTTGCAGGGAGACGTGGGATCGGGCAAAACGCTGGTGGCCCTGGCGTGCGCGTTGGTCGCGATCGACGGCGGTTGTCAAGTGGCGTACATGGCCCCGACCGAGATCCTGGCCGAGCAACATGCGCGTACGTTCGAATCCATGCTTGCGGGATTGCCGGTGACGGTCCAGTTGTTGACCGGCGCGACGTCGAAGAAGTCCGAGATTCAGGGACGCATTGCGGACGGCACGGTCGATCTGGTGGTCGGGACGCACGCGTTGATTCAAGAGGCGGTCTCGTTTCGGGATCTGGGCCTGGCGATCATCGACGAACAGCATCGATTCGGCGTCGTGCAGCGTTCGACGATCGAGGAGAAGAGCGATCGGGCCGACGTACTGGTGATGAGCGCAACGCCGATTCCGCGAACGATCA
>Ga0272441_10010924_pt1 | contig 13607 bp, 12 predicted proteins | sample SSMProp6N_FD_193582 | JGI IMG/M metagenome (GOLD analysis project Ga0272441, IMG submission 193582) | Marine sediment archaeal communities from Little Sippewissett salt marsh, Falmouth, MA, United States - SSM-Prop-6N | ecosystem: Environmental > Aquatic > Marine > Wetlands > Sediment ... | reverse complement strand
CTTCTGCATCTGAGCCCGGTGCCGCTGCAGCGAAAAAATGGCATTGCCGGCGGCAATCGACTATGATGAAAACATGAAACGAGGGAGCATCTTCTATTTCCTTGTTGTTCTGCTGCTCAGCGGCTGCGCCACCAGCCTGCCCATCGACAAGGCTGTGGTGGAGGTCGCCTGGGAATGCGCCGAGCTGGTGCGGGAGGATGCGGGCAAGACCCTGGTGGTCTACTACTTCACCGGCGAGGGCGAAGAATCGCCGCTGAGCGACTACCTGATCGACAGCCTGACCACCGAGCTGGCCAATGCCATCAGCTACGAAGAAATACAAGTCAGCATCGTCAGCCGCCAGGTGCTGGACCGGATCATGGCCGAGCTGGCCTTTCAACACACGGACCTGGCGGACCGGGAGACCCAGATCAGCATCGGCCGGCAGCTGGGCGCCGACCTCATCCTGACCGGCACGATCACGCGGGTGGGCGAAGAGTACAAGCTCAACGCCCAGGTCCTGGAAGTGGAAACCGGCGTCGTACGGGGCGGCATGATGCTGGATGTCTGGCTGGAGCCCGGTTTCGGCGCGCCCTGAAAGCCTCTTTTCGCCCGCCGCCCTCTTTCCGTTAAAACCGCGTGCGGACTTGACAACCCTGAAGCAGGAGATTATACTTTGTATTGCAAAGTGACTTTGCATTTTTAAGCAAGGAGCCTGCCGAGGAGGAAAACCGTGGACGCGGACAAAAAAACGCCAGACGACCTAAAACGCTACCTTGAGGATATCACCATCATCAAGGACACCCTGCTGGAAAGCGAGAAACGTTACATCTGGGAGCCCTGGTCTTTCTGCGCCTGGGGGGGGCTGATCATCATCGCTTCGCTTATCCACTTCCTGGTGGAGCGCAGGGCCGGCTCTTCCAGCCTGGTGCTGTTTCTGGAAATCTGGCTGCCCTTGATTCTGGTGTCCGGCTTCATCGAGCTGATCACTTTGCTGCGCAGCCTGCGCCGCCAGAGCCTGACCATCTTCACCCGTTCGATTGTCCGGCTGTACCTGAGCCTGATCGGCAGCCTGGCGGCCCTGACGGTTTTACTGCTGCTCTTCTACCGGCTGGGCGCCCTGCAGTTCATTCCCCTGGTCTACCTGCCCGCCACGGCGGTGATCTACTTCCTGCTGGCCCAGTCCGGCTACACCCGCCTCTACGTCCATGCCTACCTGCTGGTGCTGCTGGCAGTGCTGCTGGTCGTCTTCCCCGTGGAGCGCCACCTGCTGGTGCTGCTGGTGGGCGTATGCATCGGCTGCTCGATAATCGTCGCCGGGATCATGGACCGGCTGGGGCAGAAGAAACAAACATGAGCCACGGGGAGCTCTACACCCAGTTCGACGCTGTTTTTTTCGAGAAAACCCGCCTCTCCATGCTCACCCTGCTGAACCAGGAGGGCTCAGCCTCCTTCAACCGCTTCAAGCAGATCCTGGGCGGAACTGACGGCTCCGTCTACACCCATATCAAAAAGCTCGTCGACGCCGGCTACGTGAAACAGCGCAGGCAGATCGCCGCCGGCAGGATCGAGACCATCTATTCCCTGAGTAATGCCGGCAGAAGGCTTTTCCGCCGCTACCTGGAATTCATGGAAGGAATACTGAAAAACAACACCGGGAGAGACTGAATGACAGCCTACAAAGACACAAAACGCATGCAACTTCTCGGCCGCTGGGGCGAGTGGGCCTGCCGGCACTGGGGCAAAGCCCTGCTTATCGCGCTGGGCATCACCCTGGGTTTGGGTTTCGGAATCAGCCGCCTGAACCTGGAGCTGAGCTTCTACTCCATTATGCCCTCCGGCTCGCCGCAGGTGCGGGACCTGAAAAAGATCACCGAAAGCTTCCCCGCCGCCAACAGCATCATCGTGGTGCTGGAAGCCGATGCAACAGACCCGGACGCCGAGGCGAAAGTGACCCGCGCCGCGGACGCGCTGGCGGCGGAGGTCTCCCGCCCCGAGTACGCCCAATATATCGCCAGGGTGCAGGCCAATCTGGACCTGGACTACTTCCGCAGCCACGGCCTGATGCTCAGCGATGACGAGGATATCGCACGCATGGAGCGCCTGTTTGCCGATTTGAACCTGGTTCCCTTCTTCCGCAGCCTCAACGACGACTTCGAGCGGGAGTATTCCGGCAACGAGGAGAAGCTCTCCGAGGACGAAAATGAAGCCACCGCCCGGATCGAAGGCCTGGCCGGCCTTCTGAACCTGGCTTCGAGGGCGTCCGGCGGCGTCGCTCCGGAAACCGGGGAAGTCGCAGCCGGCCTGGACCGCTTTCTGTTCGGCAGCCCCTACTTCCTTAGCCGGGACAGCTCCAAGGCGCTCTTGATCATCCAGCCTACCTTCGACATCAACGACTTCGCTGTCTACACGCGCTTCGTGCCCCGGCTGGAGCGGGTCATAAAGGAGCGGGCTTCGGCTCTGGGGGTATCGGCGGGCCTGACCGGCCTGCTGGTGGTGGGCAAGGACGAAATGGTGACCAGCGAGCAGGGCCTGGCCGGGTCCATGCTGATCGCCGTGGTGCTGATCCTCGTGCTGCTGATCGTCAGCTTCCGCATGTACTCGGTGCCGCTGATCGCCGGCCTTCCCCTGATCCTGGGCCTGGTCTGGACCGCCGGCCTGACCGGTTGGGTGCTTGAGAGGTTGAACATCATGACCGCCATGTACATGGTGGCGCTGTTGGGGCTGGGCATCGACTACGCCATACACCTGCTCACGACCTTTACCCAGGAGAGATCGGCGGGCACCGGCGTGCCGGAGGCCTTAAAGGCCAGCATGCGCAAGAGCGGTTCCGGCATTCTCACCGGCGCCCTGACCACGGCCATCGCCTTTTTCGCCCTCACGGTGGCCGAATCCGAGGTGGTGCGGGAGCTCGGTCTGGTGGCCGGCATGGGGATTCTCGCCGAGCTGTTCTCCATGTTTATTTTGATCCCCGCCCTGCTGGGCGCGCGAACCTGGCGGCTTGCCAGGCGGGGCAAGGCGGAGCCGGCGCTTCTGGCCCGCCTGACCTGGAACCTCGGCTTTATGTCTCAGCTGGGTACGCGGGTCAAACAGCGGCCCCTTTGGGCCCTGCTCATCCCCCTGGCCTGCGGCCTGCTGCTGGCCACCCAGGCGGGCCGTGTCGAGGTGGAGGGCAACCTGATGAATATGGAGGCCAAAGGGCTGGAATCGGTGGAGCTCCAGGACCTGATGGTCGAAGAGTTCGGCATGGCCCCGGACATGCTTTCCATCACCACGCGGGACCTGGAAGAGCTCCGCGACCTGGAGAAGAAGCTCGAGAAGCTGGCCTCCGTCAAGGATGTGGAATCGCTGGCCGCCTTCTATCCCTCATCCGAAGAGCAGGAGCGTCGCACCCGCCGGGCGCTGGAGTTCAGCGCAGAGGCGGCCTCCCGGTCGGCCGGAAGCGCTCTGGACGCTTCCGCGCTGGCCGAGGAGATCCGCCGCCTGGAGGATAACCTGCTGGAGATGAGCGACCTGGCCTTCATGAGCGGCCTGGACCGGCTGCAGCATACCCTGGAAAAGATCACCGGGCGCGACGAGAGCGGGGCCAAGGTGAGTACAACCGGCCTGGACCGGCTGCTGGCCGCCCTGGAAACAGAGGAAAATCCCGCAGTCGGCGGCAGGACCGGCCTGATCGATTTTCAGGCCCGCTTCGTTCATCTCCTGCGCGAAAAGCTCCTGGCCATGTCCTCGGCGGAGCAAATCACCCTCGATATGGTTCCGGCCGAATGGCGGGATTCCTATATCTCCGCCGACGGCCGGGATTTCCTGCTCAATATTATACCCACCCAAAATCCCTGGCAGCGCCAGTACCGGGAGATTCTCACGGCCCAGGTTAAAACGGTCACCCCCGGGGCCACGGGGATGGTGCTGGCCGCCGACCAGATGATCCAGATCGCCGAGCAGGACGGCCTGCGGGCCGCTTTGGTTGCCTTGCTGGTTATTTTCGTGGTCCTGGTCTTGGATTTCCGCAATGTCAAGCTCAGCCTCTTGACCCTCTTCCCCCTGCTCCTGAGCTTCGTGAGCCTGTTCGGCATCATGGCGCTGGCGGGCATCAAGTTCGACTTTGTCAACATCATCGCCGTACCGCTTTTGATCGGCATCGGCATCGACGATGCCGTGCATGTCAATCACCGCTATCTCGTGGAAGGGCCGGAGCGCATGAACATCGTGATCGCCGCCACCGGTAAGGCGGTGCTTCTGACCTCCCTGACCACCATCATCGGCTTCGCCTCTTTTATCCCCTCGATCATGCGGGCCATGCGCTCCACCGGAATCGTGCTCTCCGTGGCCATGGCGCTGGCCTTTATCTTCTCCGTCACCTTCCACCCCGCCGCGCTGCTCATTACCGCCGAGAAACTGGGGCTGAACATTGATCCCTGGAAACGAGGAAGGAGCAAAACATGAGAAACACTAAACCGCTGGCGCTTGCGGCCCTGTTGCTGGCCGTGCTTATCCCGGCCCGGCGGGCAGCGGCCGACGAGGCCGCCGAGATCGTGGCCCGCGCGGATGCGCCCCTTCTGGGCAGCCGCATCTACGGTGTCAGCACCATGACCATCACCCGGGCGGGGAAGGCGCGGCCGGCCATGGAGCTGGAGAGCTACTCCATGACCGTAGAGGGCCGGGATCTTTCCCTGACCGTCTACCGGGCGCCGGCCAAGATGAAGGGCACGGCCTACCTGATGATCGACGACGACCTGTGGGTGCGCTTCGCCTCCACGGGCCGCACCCGCAAGCTGAGCTCCTCGGCCCGGAAGAACGCCGCCGGGGGCAGCGACTTCTCCTACTACGACATGGGCGACAGCGGGCAAGGCATGGCCGAGGACTACGAGGCGCGCCTGGAGGACGATAAGGCCATTGCAGACGGGATTCGCTGCTACCGCATCACCATGGTGCCCAAAGCGGGCAAGGAGATCCCCTACGACAAGCTGACCGCCTACATCAGCCGGGAAAACTACCGCTACCTGCGTATCGACTACACCCAGGACGGCGCGGAAATCAAGAGCCTGACCTTCTCCGACTACCGCACGGTGGACGGCCGGGACTACCCCTTCCGCTACGTGATGGAGAGCCGCGTCAAGCCCTCCTCAACCGAGGTGGTCACCTCCCTGGTGGAGTTCGACAGCCCCCGGGTCGATGAGGGGCTCTTCACCGTGCCCCACCTCGAGCAGATCCGCTGAAGGAGGCCGCCATGAAAAAGCCCGCTCCCGCCGCAGCACCGCAAACCCCGCACACCCTGCTGCTCCTGCTGCTGTTGATCTTAATCTTCCCCGCGAAGGCCGTCGCCCAGTTGTCCTTTTCCGGCGAGGCGGTGCTGGGTGTGACTGTTCTGCCCGCCTGGCCCTACGACAGCAGGCGCTTCGACAGCCCGGTCAATCCCGGCGGCACCGCCGACCTGCAGGACCTGAGCCTGGACTACGGTCTGGACGCCCGCCTGGCCGGAGGGGATGGAAAGGCGGACTTCCGCTTCCGGCTGATCTTCGCACCCGCCGAGCTGCCTCAAGTGTTGCGGGCCCACGCAGGCTGGCGGATCAGGGATGGCTTCTGGCTGCGCCTGGGCCGGCAGAGCCTGCTCACCGGCTACGGCTACGGCTGGAATCCCATGGACTTCGCCAACCCCTTAAAGGACCCGGCCGACCCGGCCCAGGAGCTCCAGGGCGTGGACGCCCTCAGTGTGCTCGCCTCCCCCGGCTCCTTTTTCACGATGAAGCTTACCGGCATCTACCGGCCGCAAGATTTCAGCGCCGGCATCGACTATGAGGACCTGCAGGCCGCATTGGAGCTCACCCTGGCATTACCGGCCTTCGAGCTCAAGCTGACCGGCTTTTACGATTATGACGAGCATGAGGGGGAAGATGCCTATGTACCTGCCGCGGGGGCTGGGCTGATGCTGGACATCGCGGGCATCGGGGTCTACGCTGAGGCCGCCTTGCAGAAAGGCAGCCGGATCTACTCACCGCAATTCGCGGTTCCCGGGCGGGAAACGGGCTGGCTCTTCTCCGGCCTGGCCGGCCTGCAGTACGTGTTCATCAGCGAGACCAGCGTGACCGCCGAGTTCTTTTTCAACGGCGAGGGGCTGGGCCGGACGGAGCGGGAGCTCTACGCGAATCGTCTAAAGGCGCTGGATGTCTATTTTCCGGACTGGCTAAGCGTTTACCGTCCCGGTTATTTCGCCCGGACCTACCTGCTTGTGGACCTGCGCCAGCCCGTATACGTTTGGAACCTGGAAGCCGGCCTGGCCTGCATCCTCTCCCCCGATTCCGGCGCCTTGAGCGTGCTGCCCTCGTTGAGCTTCGACATTACCGGCGCGCTGACGGTCAACTTGAGCTATTCCGGACTGTTCAGCCTGAAGGAGGATGAGGTTGACGAGGCCCGGCTGGCCCCGGCCCCCCACAGCCTGCGCTGCGAGGCACGCTACAGTTACTAGCTTAAGACCTCTTCGCAAGCCTCGGTCAGAACATCCAGCGACTCCCGCAGAGCGGCCTCGGTGATGATCAGGGGCGGCGCAATCTTGACGCAGGCCCCGCCCCTACCTACCGGGGCGAACATCAACAAGCCTTTGCGGAAACAGTGCTCGTTGATGGCCAGGGCGGTGTCGGGATCGGGATTCTTGGTTCCCGGCTCAACCACCTGGATCCCCGCCACCAGGCCCCGGCCGTGCAGGCAGCCCAGGCGGTCGGCATGGCGTTCCTGGATAGCTTTCAGGCCGGGAAGCAGGATCTTCCCCAGCTCGGCTGCGCGCTCCGGGAGCTTCTCACCCCGAATGAGCTTCAGGTTCTCCACCGCGGCGATCACCGGCAAAGGGCTCCCCGAGTGGGTGGAGGTCATCGATCCCGGCGCGTAGAGATCCATGATGTCGTGACGGCCGATCACCGCCGAAATGGGTAAAGAGGAAGAGACGCCCTTGCCGCAGGCGATCAGGTCCGGCTTGACGCCGTAATGCTGGTAGGCAAACATCTTGCCGGTGCGGCCGAAGCCCGACTGGACTTCGTCGAAGATCGTGACGATGTCGTGCTCCCGGCAGAAATCCTCCAGCCGGCGGGCGTACTGCTCGGGTAGAAAATCGGGCCCTCCTCCCTGGTAGGATTCGGTTATGACCCCGGCGATATTCCCAGGCGCCACGCCCTGTTCTTTCAAGCTGCTCAAGAACAGTTCGAAGGAGGTGTCCTCGTTCCTGTAGCCGTCCGGGAAGGGGACCTGGATGAAGGTTTTCCCCTCACCGACAATCCACCTTTTCTGCTGCTCGCTGCCCCCGGCCAGCTGGGCGCCCAGGGTGCGGCCGTGGAAGGCGTTTTGAAAGGAGACCAGGATGTTTTTTTCAGCACCGTGCCGCTCGAGTGCGTAGGTACGGGCCAGCTTGATGCAGTTCTCCGTGGCCTCGCTGCCCGTGGAGAGCAGAAAGACGCGGTAGTCCGCCGGCACCGGCGCCAGCTCCCGCAGAGTCGAGGTCAGCTCGGACCGCTTCTCGTGGACGAAGACATAAGTGCTCAACAGCGGCTTATCCAGGGCCTCCCGCAAAGCCCGGCGGATCTCTTCACGGCCGTGCCCGGCGTTGGTGATCAGCACGCCGGAGGACCAGTCGATCCAGCGGTTGCCCCAGCGGTCCCAAACCTGAAAGCCCTCCGCCCCGTCGATCACGATGGGGGGCTGGCCCATCATCGAACGGGGCTCCGACTCGGTCAGCTTGCGGAAAATCTCCAGCGACTCGGGCACGGGCAGTTTGGTCTTGATGGTCCGGTACTCGGTATCCACCCTGGGCACCGCCACAGGTTCCAGATTGTATTTTGCCATGTTTCGGCCTCCTTGCTTATCTTATCTCCACCCGGGGATGCTCTCCCTCGTAGAGGATGCGTGCCGGGCGCGCATCGTTTTGGATCGACAGCCGCGCCGCCTCCACCACCAGCTCATTGATATAGCTGTTGGCCGGGGTGGCGATGATGCCGCGCTCGTCGGTTTCCCTGATCAGCTCCCGCCGCTTTTTTAAAGCCGCCGCCGGCTCCAAATCTCCGCTTTCCTCTTCCAGGCTGTGGATGCGGCCGATGATGGCGGCGATGGAGTCGAAGCCGTAGCCCACCGGCCGGGCGCCCGCTCCCTCCCAGGGAACCAAACGGTAAAAATCGGGATTGACGAAGTTAAAATGTGAGCCCCCGGCGCCCGATCCCTCCAGGTAGCCGTGGGTCACCCCGCGGAACTGGTCGTTGTGCTTGATCAGCCCGGAACGCCCTTCCCCCTCGCAAAACATGGTCAGGCACTGCTCGTTGCTCCCCGCACCAAGGTCGGGGTAGCCCAGGCCGTTGGTCACCGATAGCAGGGCATCGTTCTCGAAGCGAACCAGGCCGTGGGACCACATGTAGCCCTCCTTGTGGTTGGGAAACCGTCCCCTGATCCCCGCCACCGACACCTCCGTGGGCCGCAAGCCGGTGATGAACCAGATCAGGTCCACGTAGTGGCAGCCCACGTAGGTGAAGGGATCGGTCTGCTCGCAGGTGAACCAGTTTTGAAAGTTGGAGAAACGGTAGTAGTAGGGCTCAATGAGCTTGGCCTCCCCCATCCTGAACTCACCGAAATCCCCGGTCCGGTACTGTCGGCGGGCCAGGAGGGAGCGGCGGTCGAAGCGCTTGTGGTACTCCACCCCCACGAACAGGCCGGCTTCCCGGGCCAGTGCGCGGATCTCCTCGGCCTGCAGGTAGGAGAGCACCAGGGGCTTCACGCAGAGAACGTGCTGGTTCGCCGCCAGGGCCTCCTTGACCGCTCCGTAGTGCAGCTGGTCGGGAAGCGCCACCACCACAGCCTGACGCTCCGGCATCTCAGCCAGGACCTCCTTGTAGAGATCCGGGAAGAGCCGGTCCGGCGGCTCCGAAAGCTCCGGCCGGGCGCGGAAGTCCTGACCCGGAAAAGCAGCGTGGAAATCGGGATTCTCCTTGAGAGCTTTCAAGGGCGGCGTGTTCAAAGCGCAGACACTGATCTCTCCTACCAGGCCGCTGCGCTGCAGCTGGTAGATCGAGGGTAAAATCAGATCATAGGTTATCATGCCCCCCCCGATGATAGTGACATCCACACTTCTGCTCATGTCGTCCTCCCGCTTATCCCCGCTGACTTGACCCGCAAGTCCGAACAGGGTATTATTTTAAACATATTATGTTATTAAATGATCCATGTCAAGGGCTGCTCTCATGCTGAAGGACATCGCATTGGTTCACGAGGGAGGCCGTCACCGCATCAAGGATGCTGAAAAAGCCGCGGTCTACCAGGAGATCTACCTGCGGCGCCGGGCCACCCGCAAACAGATCGCCGCCGCCCTGAATTCGCGGCCCACTACGGTATCCCGGGCCGTCCAGGAGCTCATGGAGGACGGCCTGGTCGAGACGCTCTCCCAACCCGCTCCCGCCCGGCCGCGGGGCAGGCCGGAAATCCACCTACAGCCCCGCCTGGCCCGATATACCGCCCTGGTGATCCAGGGGATTTCCCGCCGTCTCAAGGGAGTGCTGGTCGACCTCGGCTACAATATCCTGGCCGAGGCGGAAATAAGGTTGGATGAAAATGCCGGCAACGATGAGTTGCTGGCCGGCCTGGTTGAGCTGGTTGCCGGACTGGCCGGCAGAAAACCCGCGGGCTCTTCCCTTCTGGGTGCGGGGCTCTGTCTGCCCGGCACGGTCAGTGGACGGGAGCAGCGTTGGATATCAGCAGCCCGCTGGCCCATGCTGGACCGTCTCTCCCTGTCCGCGCTGGCCCGCCGGGCGGGCACCCGCCTCTCCATACAACGCGCTTTGGACGCCGAGCTGGAATACCTGCTGGTCACCACTCCGGCCTACCGGCAAGGGAACACATTACTCTTTCACTGGGGCTACGGCATCGGCTCGGCCTACGCCCATCAGGGCCGGGTGCTGCGCTCCACCCTGGGACGTTTCGGTGAGATCGGCCACGTACGCCTGAAAGGAACGGGAGATAAGCCCTGCTTCTGCGGCTCCCGGGGCTGTCTGGAAACCGAGGCCGCCCTCTGGGCCCTGCTCCCGGAGCTGCGGCGCCGTCAGCCCGACACCCCGGAGGATGAGGACCTTTTTGCGGCCCGACTCGCCGGCCAGCGCCTGCTGCAGGACCTGGCGGCTGTTCGGCGGGCGGCGATTCATATCCGCACCGCTCTGGATCTGGTCTATCAGGTTTTCTATCCCGATCGTATCCTGCTTTTCGGCCCCTTTTTTCAGAGCGACGAGCTGTTCACTTTGCTGGCGGAGGGATTTCAGGAAGGGCTGCCCGCCTACGCCCGGGGCAGCGTGAGTTTGGAGCGCGTCGCCGCCGGGCCCGGGGGAGCCGTGGTTGGCTCAAGCCACCGCTTCTTCCGGGATGCCCTCAAGAAGGATCTGATCGCCCGCTGGGAGACCTGAGCCGCCCGGGGCGCTGCGAATCACTCCAACGGCGGCGGCTCGAGGCCGCACTGCCCGGCGATTGCCGTCAGCTCCGCATACACCGATTCCAGCACGGGTACACCCAAACGGATCGCTTCCTGCTCTTTTTCCCGCTCCTTGAGACCGGCAAAGTAGACCCGCTCGGTGCCCGCCACCGGAGGTGTGCTGCGCAGATCTTTGAGCATGCGGTCCATATCGGCGCGGAAGCCCGCGGGATCGCGGAACAGTGAGATCTTCACGGCGCCGAAGAAATGATTCATTCGCGCGGCAGTGTTTTTAGAATCGGCCAGGCCGGGGCCGAAGGGCGCACCGCAGAGTAAAGAGCAGAGAATATCCACCATCACCGCCAGCCCGTAGCCCTTGTGACCGCCATGGCTCTCCCCGGCCCCACCCAGGGGCAGCAGCCCGCCTCCGGAGCGCAGCAACAGTGCCTCGAGCAAAGCCTCGGGTTCCACGGCCTCCCGCCCGTTTGCCTGGACCGCCCATCCGGTAGGCAGCTTCTTACCCAGGCGCCGGTGGAGCTCCACCTTGCCCCGGGTCACCGCCGTGGTGGCCATGTCCAGCACGAAGGCCCCCTCCCGGTCCGCCGGCGCGGCGAAGGCCAGGGGATTGGTACCGAACATGACCCGGCTGCCGAAGGTTGGCACGCCTAAAGCGGCGGTGTTGCTCATGGCCAGGCCGATCATGTCGTGGGGCAGGGCCATCATGGCGTAGTAGCCGGCGATGCCGAAGTGGTTGGAGTTGTGCACGCAGGCGAAAGCGGCGCCCTTCTCCTCGGCCTTGGAGATGACCCGCTCCATGGTCCGGTAGGAAACCGGCTGGCCCAGGGAGAAGTCGGCGTCTACCACCAGGGAGATGTCCGTTTCCTGCACGGTCCGCGGCTTGGCGGCAGGAATCATCCGTGCTTCCTTCAGGCCGTTGACATAGAGCCAGAGGCGCCCCACGCCGTGGGAGCCGATACCTCGCACGTCCGCCGCCACCAGGACCCTGGCGGCGGCCCGGGCGTCCTCCTCCGCCACCCCGTAGCAGGTAAAGACACGCGCGCAAAAATCTTCCAGCGCCTTTCGCCTGATCCTGACTGTCTTCATCTGTCCATTCCTGTCAGGTTCGGATCAGGCGAACCGCGAAGCCGCCCATACTGCTGTCGAGAGTAACGGATACGCACTCGCCCTGTTTTTCCACCAGGCTGTCCGTTACAATCCCCACGCCCTTACGCTTCAGGTAAGCCAGGGCCCGGGCCATGCTCAAAGTGGAAAGCACCAGAACGCCGCCTGATGCGCCCGGGATCGCGCTGCCCAGCTCGACACCCCCGCCGGTGAACAGCGGCCCGCCCTGCTCGTCCCGGGTCTCGGTAAGGGTGAAATTAAAGACCTCACTCAGGAGCCTTGCTGAAGCCGCAGCCGCGGCGGGGACATCCTCGCACAGGCTTACGCGCTCGAAGGCAAAACCCAATGCCAGGGACACCGCTTCCCGGGCCAGCTGCGTTATCTCCGCGAACCTGCCGGCGGCGATCATGTCCGCCCTGGCCATCCAGGACCCCCCGCAGGCATGCACCAGGCCGCTGGCCAGGTAGCTCCGCATGTTCCGGGTGTTGATGCCGCCGGTGGGAATGAAGCTCACTCCCCCGTAAGGTCCCGCCACGGCCTTGAGCATGGCCAGCCCCCCGGAGGCCTCGGCGGGAAAGAACTTGAGCACATTCAGGCCCCTCTCCAGGGCCATCTCGATACTGGTCGGCGAGTTGACCCCGGGCGTCACCGGGATTCCCTGCTCCAGGCAGTAGTCCACCACCCGCGGATTGAAGCCGGGAGATACGATGAATTTCGCCCCGGCCGCCCGGGCCTTTTTGACCTGCTCCACGGTCAGCACGGTACCCGCGCCCACCAGCATGTCCGGCAGGGCGATGCTGATATTCTCAATCGCCTGCTCGGCGGCTTCGGTACGGAAGGTGATTTCCGCCAGGGGCAGGTCGCCGGCCAGCAGGGCCTCACCCAGGGGCACCGCATCCTTGGCGTCTTCGATTCTGACTACCGGCACCACACCGATTTCACCGATACCTTTAAGCACCTCCTCCACAGGGTCCTCCTCGTCTATTCCAGGGTATTGACCGGATAAACCGGCCTGCCGCCGCGAAGCACCGCGGCGATATTTTCGGCGGCCCTGGTCTTGAGCTCCGCCTTCGATTCCTCACTGTACCATCCCGCGTGGTCCGACAGGATGACATTGTCCAACTTCATAAGGGGGTTGTCCACGGCCAAAGGTTCGCTGTGGAAAACATCCAGCCCTGCATAGTGAAGCAGGCCGCTGCTCAAAGCCGCGGTCAGGGCCGCCTCGTCGATTAGGGGCCCCCGGGCGGTGTTGATCAGGATGGCGCTGCTCTTCATCAGAGCCAGCTCATCTTTGCCGATCAGGCCGCGGGTCTCGCCGCTCAGGGGAGCGTGGACGCTGACATAGTCGGATTCCGTCAGCAGGCGCTCCAGGGTCGCCGGCACGGCCCCGGCCTGCCGGATCTGCGCAGGATCGATATAGGGGTCGCAGACCAGTACCTCGGCCAGGCAGAATCCGGAAAGCTTGCGGTGGAGAGCAGTACCGATGCGGCCGAAGCCGATCAGTCCCAGGACCTTGCCCCTGACCCGTTGGGAGGTCTGCTCTTTGTTCAGGTCCCACCCCCCCTCGCGGACGCGGCGGTCCCGGTAGGAAAGCTTGCGCACGCAGGCCAACAGCAGCGCGGCGGCGTGATCGGAGACGTCCTCGGTGGCATAATCCGGCACCCGGGCCACATGGATGCCTGCCTTGGTGGCTGCCCGGACATCCACATTGTCGTAGCCCACCCCATAGCGGGAGATAATGCGGCACTTATCCAGGCTGCCGATCAACTGCGCGCTCAGGGGAAAGAGGTTGACCAGAATGCCGTCAGCATCCTTCAGGACCGCCGCCGCTTCCTCCTGGTTTTGCAGATTCATCACCTCGATCTCGGCGCCCAAAGGAGAGAGAACCACCTTCTCCTCCTCGTAGGAGCCGAAGCGGTCGTCGGTGACAATAATTTTATAGCCCATTCAAAACATCCTTCCTCATTACCCATCATAGCCCGCCACCGCAGGCTCCTGCAACTCATGCTTGCCGCAAGGCGCCGTCATTTTCCGCATTCAGCTTTCATCCCTGTCGGGGGACCCGGCTTTATTGACCATT
>Ga0272441_10010922_pt1 | contig 13610 bp, 12 predicted proteins | sample SSMProp6N_FD_193582 | JGI IMG/M metagenome (GOLD analysis project Ga0272441, IMG submission 193582) | Marine sediment archaeal communities from Little Sippewissett salt marsh, Falmouth, MA, United States - SSM-Prop-6N | ecosystem: Environmental > Aquatic > Marine > Wetlands > Sediment ... | reverse complement strand
GCAGCGGACGACACGCCCGTGGACGTCGCCGTCACGCTGGACCCGCCGGAGATCCCGTTCCATCGCCAGGCGCGGTTCTCGATTGTGGTCGAGGCCCCTGATGACCTCGACGTGCAGTTGCCGGAGATGGTGGACAAGTTCGGAGGGCTCGAAGCGAGCGACATCCAGCGCACTACGGAATCGTTGCGCCACAACCGCCGCCGCATTACGGAAAGCTACACCTTGGACCCGATCCTGAGAGGCAATTATGGCATCGAGCCGGTCGAGGTGACCTGGGGCGACGGGCAACGCATCGTGACCCCTTCGCCCGGCATGCGTGTGCGCGACCTCACCGACGAGGAGCGCGAAGCGGCCTTGCGTTTCGAGCCCAACGATGCAGGCCTGATCGGCATGCCGCATCCGCTTGTACAGCACTGGCCGAAGTGGGCGGGCGCGGCCCTGGTCATACTGCTGGCGCTTGGGGCACTGGCCTATCCGCTTTGGCGGCGCAAACGCGAGGTGAAGCAGGCGCCCCCGCCGGTGCCATGGGAGGTCGCCTATCGGCGGCTGCGGGAACTCGACCAACGTCACTTGCCGGAGGCCGAGAAGTACGAGCCGTACTACGTGGACCTGTCGGCCATCCTGCGGTATTACATCGAGGACCGGTTCCACCTCCACGCACCCGAACAGACCACGCCCGAGTTTCTGGCGTCTTCGGCGCAGAGCGGCGCCTTGAGCGATGCCCACCAGGACCTCCTCGATCAATTCCTCAGGCACTGCGACCTCGTCAAGTTTGCACGGTACGTGCCCACGGTCGAGGAGATGGAAAAGAGCTTCGAGATCGTGCTGCAGTTTGTGGATGAGACCGTGCCACAGCCCGAGACTGATGAACAGGAGAAAGCGGCATGAGTTACCTGGGCCCATTCGCTTTCAGCGGACTGATGAACCCCTGGGCGCTCCTGCTCCTCATCGGCGTCGCACTGCTGCTTGCGGCCGAACTCGTGGTACGCGCGCCCGGCGCCCTCAATATCTCGACCGGCGAGACCTTGGCGCGGTTTCGCGGCCACAGCCGTGCATTGCTTCGGCGGCTCCCGGCGCTGCTGCGCGCCATCGGGCTCGCCCTGCTGGTCGTCGCCCTGGCGCGGCCCATAACCGGGTTCCGGGCGCGAAAAGAACGCGAGAACATCATTGACATCATGCTCTGTGTGGACGTGTCCGGCAGCATGCTGTCCAAGGACTTCGTATCGCGCGGCGAGCGGCGCGACCGGCTGTTCGTGACCAAGGAAGCGGTGCGCGATTTCCTGCGCAGCCGTAAGGACAAACCCAAGGACCGCTACGGGCTCGACCGCGTCGGGCTTGTATTATACGGCAAGTACGCGTGGACCCAGTGCCCCCTGACGCTGGACTACGGCCTGCTCGAACGAGAATTGGACCTCGTGGAAATCGATCCCAATGAAGACAAGAGCACGCGCACGGCCATCGGTTCGGCCGTCGGCCTGGCGGTGAGCCGGTTGCGCCACTCCGAGGCCAAGAGCAAGGTCGCCATCCTGCTCACGGACGGCCTGAACAATGCCGGGGAACTCGATCCTATCACTGCGGCAAACCTCGCCCAGGACTACGATATCCGCGTGTACACGATCGGCGCAGGGTCGGTGGAGGGCGGCTTGCTGCCCCAACAGGGCTTGTTTGGCACGTTTTTGAGGCAGACCCACGAGGGCGTCGACGAGGACGCGCTCAGAAAAATCGCTTCGGCGACGGGCGCCAAGTACTATCGCGCGACCGATACCGAGTCGCTCGAGGAGGCATACGACGAGATCAACGCACTCGAAACCACCGAGGTCGAACTCGGAGATTACTACGAGCACAAGGACGGCTTCTTGCCCTATGCGGTCGCAGGAACGGTGGCGATGCTGCTCTCGGTGTTCGTGAGAAGACAATGGTTCGAAGTAATTCCGTAATTGAATGATTGAGAGATTGAATGATTGAGAGATTGAGGGATTGAGAGAGTGAGAGAGTGAGAGAGTGAGAGAGTGAGGGAGTGACGGATTGAAGATCGGTTTCATATTTCCGTTGCGGCAGTTGCACTGGTGGATCGGCGTGGCCGTGCTGGCCGTGGCGGCGCTCGTAATTGCGCTGCGCTTCTTTGACAAGCGGCGTCAGGCGAGGCTGGCCCGCTTTGTAGACGTTGCGCTCGCGCCGCGGTTGCTGCCAGGCTACGACGCCTCGATACGGCGGCCGCTGTTCTGGCTGACGGTCGTGGGCTTTGCGGGTCTCGCGCTGACCTTCGCCCAGCCCCATTGGGGCCAGGCCTGGCAGGAGGTCACCCAGCAGAGCCACGACGTGATCGTATGTCTGGATACGTCCGAAAGCATGCGCGCGGCAAACCCGTTGCCGTCACGCATCGAACGTGCGAAACAGAAGATCCTCTCTCTGCTGGACCGCGCATCCGGCGACCGCTTCGGGCTGGTGGTTTTCTCGGGTGACGCTGCGCTACAGTGTCCGCTCACGCACGATCACGGATACTTCAAAGCCGTGCTCAATGCCATCAGTACCGACACCATCAGCACGGAGGGAACCGATATCGCCGCGGCCATGAAGGAAGCCGTCAAGGTTTTCGAAGAAGAGTCCGAAAAAACCGGGATCATCGAGCGGAACGCGCGGGCCGTTCTCCTCATCTCGGACGGCGAACAGGTGTCCGGCGATGCCGTTGCCGCGGCCGAAGAGGCGGCCGAGTTTGCCCGGGTGTACGTCGTGGGCGTCGGGGACCCCAGGGGCGCGGAGATCAAGTTCCCGGATTGGATGGGGCGCTACGTGACGGTCAAGGACGGCGACAAGCCCCACCTCTCGAAACTGGACGAAGAGACGCTGTCGAAGGTTGCCATCGTGGGCAAAGGGGGGTACGTGCGGTCCGCGCCGGACAACTCCGACGTCGACCAAATCTATGACCACATCGAGGATCTGATGGCGTACAGTGCGTCGAGCGACGTGCGGTTGCGCCTGGTGAACCGCTACCAGTGGCCGTTGGCAATAGCCATCCTGTGTTTTGCGGGCGAGGGGCTCTGGCTCGTCTTGATGCCCTGGGTGCGCGCGTGGCGAGTGCACAAGCAGGAGGCGCCCGCGGCACAGGGAATCCCGATGACGGAGCATTGACATGCGGGCATGCGAACATAGCGGCGCTCGGTCACGTGGCGGCTGTGGACTGCGGCGCTTTCCAGCCGGACGGATGGCACCTGGAACGGTGCTGGGTGCGGTTGTGTTGGCCGCGTGCCTGGTCTCGTGGTGTGCACCGGCCGAGGAGTCGTTCCGGGCGCGGCTCGAGAAGGCCAACGCCACGCTGCGCAAGGGGGATGCGGAAGGCGCGCTCGCCCACTACCGCGCGCTTCAGACCGAAGACCCCGAGTCGGAATTGCTGTATTACAATATCGGCTGCGCGCAGTATCGCAAGGGCATGCAGGAAGCCGATGCGGAGGCCCCGCAGGATGCCCTCCTCTCTTTTGGGGAAGCCGGCGACGCCTTCGAGAAGGTACAGAACGCAGGGGACGCCAGGATACGGACGAACGCCGCGTACAACATCGCCAATTGCGCGGCGCAGACGGCCAAGCAATCGATGGCGGCGCAGAAATACGAGGAGGCCGTCACTGCGTTTGAGGAGTCGGTTGGACTGTACGAGGACTTCCTGCGGAAACACCCGGACCACGAAGGGGCGCGGAACAACCTCAACCATGTGCGGTATCTGTTGAAGCAGATGCTGCAGAACCCGCCCCCGCCGCAGGAACAGCAGCAGCAACAGGGCGGCGAGAATCAGGACAAGGACTCCGAGAAACAGGACCAGCAACAGCAGCAACAGCAAGAGGAACAGCAGCAGCAAGCCGAGCAGCAGCCCGAGCAGGAAGACCAAGAAGACCAACAGGCAGGCGACGAACAGCAAGAATCGCCGCCGGCCGAGGCGGCGAGTGCCCAAGAGGCCCCGGAGGAGGAGCAGGCCGCGGAAAACCCGGAGCCGGAGGAACAGCAGAACATCGACGCTATCCTCGAGTCGCTCGAGGACGTCGACGAGCAGGAGCAGCGACAGACGCGCAACCAGCGCAGCGCGATCCGCGTCAAGAGAGACTGGTGGTAATGCGAGCGGCAGGCACACAACGACGGGCAGACTCGAGGGTGCTCGGCCTGTGCCAAGGGAGCGGCTCCTGCGGGAAGCTGTTTGCGTTGTGGGCTCTCGCGATGGTCTGTTTTCTGGCCTGCCGTGCAGCCGGCGAGCCGCAGGTCCGGGCCTATGTTGAGCGCTCGACCGTCACGCTTCGCAAGCCCTTTCTGTTCACCGTCGAAGTCACCGGCGACCAGGTCGAGGACCTGAAAATGCCCGACGTGGATGGCCTCAACATCAACAAGCGGGCGAACTCGACGTCGACCAGCATCCAGACCGGGTTCTCGGGCAGGCGCAGTTCATTCGTCAAGAAACAGGAACTCGGCTACTACGCGCAGGCCACGCGCCTGGGCAAGATCACGATTCCCCCCATCATGGTCCGGGTCGATGGGCGCCAGCTCAAAACCAACCCCGTGCTCGTGACGGTCGTCGAGGGTGCCCAACCCCGCACGCCGCAGCGATCGTCCGCACGCCAGGCGCCGCAGCCCCGAAGGGGCGACGGTGAATTGAGGTGGGAAGAGGTGTGTTTCACCGAGAGTAGTGTAGACAAGCGAGCGGTCTACCAGGGCGAATTGATCCAGCTCACGTTGAGCCTGTGGAAGCTCCGCCTGCGCGACATGCGCGTGGGCATGTTTGCGGGCGCCCGGCTCCAGTACCCGAAGGCCCAGGGCTTCTACGTGACCACGCTCGAGCCGGCCAACGTAGTCAAGGAACGCGGCGGCCGATCCTACGAGGTAACGCAGTATCGCCAGTTGTTGTATCCCACCACGACGGGCGACCTCGAGATCGGCTCCTGGCATTGGGAAGGCGGCGCCGAGTACGGCCTCGGCTTCTTCAACACCCAACGCCAGAACTTCTCCTTTGACACCCCCCCGATCAGTGTCAAGGTCCGCGCGCTGCCGCCCCCGCCGTCGCAGTTCTCGGGCGCGGTCGGCCGCTTCTCAATCGAGGCGGAACTGGTCAACAACCAAGCGTTGCAGGGCGTACCCGCCGAATTGGTGGTGCGCGTGAAGGGGCGGGGCAATCCGAACGCAATCGGCGAACCGGAAATCCCCAAGATCGAGAACGCCTATGTGTCGGACCCAAAGAAGGACGCACGCGTCGTGCAGGACGCGGCCGGGGCAACCATCGAGAAGAGTTTCACGTACATGATCACGCCTCTCGAAGCAGGCGATTTGACGATTCCATCCATCGCGTTCTGTTACTTCGATCCTTCGGACGAGGCGTACAAGACCGAGCAGACCGATCCGCTCACCGTGGGCATATTTGCCTCGCCGGAAGCGCCGCAGCGGCCCATTCTCACGGCCGAGGAACCCGGCCCGCCTGGGGCGATCTCCGTGATCGGCGAGGACATCCTGCCCATTGTGACCGATACGCGCCCGCTCCATTCACGACGCGCAACGCCGCTCGCCCTGCCGTCGGTGTTTGCCGCGCCGGTCTTGGGCTACTGCGGCCTTGCGCTCTTCATGCGCCGCAAGCGGCGCTTTGCGCAGGACGTGGGCTACGCGCGCGACTACTTCGCCAAGGCCAAGGGCCACAAGCGCCTCAAGGGCGTTGAGGGCGCCGAGGAACCCAGCGACGAGATCTACCGCGCGCTGGTCGGGTTCATTGCCGACAAATTCAATGCCGAGGAGGCCGGGATGACGTCTACGGACGTCAGGCAGCTCTTCGGTTCGAGCGGCGTCCCCGAGGACCTCACGGAACGCTTCACAAAGATCCTGCAGTCCTGCGAGCGGGCGCGGTATGCCGGGGCGGGGCTCGCGCGCGAGGAGGTCTCTGCGCTCAAGGAAGCGGCGGCCAAGGGCATGGACGAATTCGACGCCGCAGTCAACCAGAAAGGGCGTTCCAGATGATCGGGGTCATGTGCATGGTCTTCGTTCTCGGTGCCGGCGCGTTTGACCAGGCGTTCCACGAGGCGAATGCCGCGTATGGCGCGGGCGATTATGCAACCGCCATCCAGACGTATGAGCAACTCATACACGAGTCGGTCATCGACCCCGCGGTCTTCTACAACCTGGGCAACGCCTACTACCGCAGCGGCAGGTTGGGCCCGGCTATCGCCAACTACGAGCGCGCCCTGCAGCTCGATCCCGGGTTCGAAAACGCGCAACTGAATCTCGCCAAGGCCGTGCGCGATACCCAGCACCGCTTGGCCAAGCCGCTGCCGTCCGAGTGGGAGCAGAGCCTCCTGTTCTGGCACTACGAGGTGCCGCTACGGTTAACACTTACGCTCGCCGCGCTGCTGTGGTTGGCGTTCTGGATCCTGCTCGGCATCCGGCAGTGGCGCCCGCTGCGCTACACCGGACGCCTTGCCCTCATCCTCGGTCTGCTTGCCCTGGCCTTCGGGGGCTCGGCCTGGGTGAAGTCCCACCCCGCAATGCTGGCCGTGGCCAACGCGGAGGAGGTCCCCGTTCACTACGGGACCGACGCACAGGAAACCGTCCGCTTCAAGCTCTATGCGGGCGACCGCGTTGTTGTCGACCAACGCCGAAACGGTTGGGCGCGCGTAACCACCATCGACGACGAACGCGGGTGGGCCCAAGACAAAGACCTCACGTTCGTCGGCCCGCCCTACGAGCGGCCCGTGGTCGCTAAGGACCTATAGGACCGAAAGGAATTCACCTGGAGTGAGGCTGTCTTTTTGGCCCTTTATGTCCTTTGCGTCCCTGTTCTTAGGGCCGCCTTCGCTGACTCCGACTGCTGGAACCAGGATGACCTTTCCCTCGCCAGCGGGTGCGCTCCGGGCATACGCGGCATTCCCGGTTTGTTGACCAATGGGAGATTCGTTCTGTGTTACAATGGGTGGCGCAGAGGTGAAGAATACGCACTTCCAGGCAGAGGTCTGGGGCGGGATGCCCAACGGGATCTTTCCTGAACGTTCACGAAGAAACAGGAGTACCAGCATGAGAGAAATGGCTCGCGTCTGCGTTTTGGCTGCGCTGCTAACCGCGATGGCCGCAGGTTCCTCGTACGCCGTCAGTCCGGTGCTGAAGGAGCTGGAACAGGGCTTCATCGCGCTGCACGAGCAGGTGAGGCCCTGCGTGGTCAACATCGATACCGAGGGCTCGCTCGCCTCCGAGATCCGGATCGAAGGGTATGATGATTTGTTCCGGTTCTTTGGCATCCCCACGCCCGAAGGACCCAACAGGCGCCCGCGCAGCCTCCCGCGTATGTCGACGGGGTCGGGGCTGATTTTCGACTCGACGGGGCACATCATCACCAACAACCACGTGATCCAGAATGCCAAGACTATCACCTGCAAGCTGTGGGATGGCACGGAGTACGAGGCCCAAGTCGTCGGAGCGGATCCCGACACCGACCTCGCAGTCCTCAAGATCCAGGCGGATCGCGAACTGCCGGTGGCGCGACTGGGCGACTCAGACCAACTCAAGGTCGGGCAGTTTGCCGTTGCCGTGGGGAGCGCGCGCGGGCTCGAGGGCTCCTTCTCGTTCGGCCACGTAACCGCCCTCGGGCGCGACGAGCTGAATCTTCCCGGACTGCGGTTCCAGAACTTCATTCAGACGGACGCCGCGATCAACCTGGGCAATAGCGGCGGGCCGCTGTGCAACGTCGACGGCGAAGTGATCGGCATCAACATCGCTATCGTGTATGGCGCGAACTCGCTGGGCTTTGCCATTCCGTCGAACACGGCCAAGGAAATCGTGCCCACACTCATCTCCGAAGGCAAGATCACCCGGGGATACCTGGGCGTCGGCATCGTGGACGTTGAGGAATTCGGCGACGCCGCAAGCCTGAACCTGCCGGATGGCACCGGGGCCTTCGTCAAGACCGTGCAACCGGGCACACCGGCCGAACGCGCCGCGATCCGCCGCTACGACGTCATCCGCAAAGTCAACGGCGAAGACGTCGAAGACTCCGCGTCGCTCGTCGCGATGATCTCGCAATGCCCCCCCGGGTCAAAGGTCATGCTCGAAGTGTGGCGCGAGGGAAAGCCCATCGAGGTCGAGGTCACGCTCGATGAGTACGCCGGCAGCCTGGAAAAAGCTATCAAAGGCAAGAGCGTCCTCGGGTTGAAAGTCGAGACCCTGACGCCGGAACTGGTCGAACGGCTGAAATTGGGACCCGGCACGGCAGGGGTGATTGTCATCGAGGTGGAACCGGGAAGCGCTGGCGACAGGGCCGGTCTCGCCCAAGGCGACGTCATTACCGAAGTCGCCCAGCAAAAGGTGACCACCACCGAGGAGTTCCTCCGGTTTGTGACGGAGAAGGCGGTGCCGGGGAAATCCCTGTTGATCGGCTATCTGAGAGACGGCGGCGCCACCGAGGACATCACGGTCATCAAAGTGCCCAAAGAACCCGAAATCGACGAATGATCCTACCCTATGAGCAGGACGTGGGGCCGGTGGGCGCCGCGTCCTGCTTTGCGTTTACGGCGAGAAGAAACGCTCAGAGTCTGTCAGAGAATGTGGCACAGTCGCCCCCGGCTGTGCTCTTCAATGCACCACGTGTCCATTCCCAGAGACTTGCACAGCCGGGGGCGGCTGTGCCACAACACATACCCTCGCGACCCCTTAGGCCAGGTACGCTTCAACGCGATCAAGGATCAGATTCACATTGTCGATCATGGGGATCTGGCCTTGCAGCATGATGTCGCCCGCGGCCACGGCCTGGAACGCATCAAGCTCGCCCGCCAGCAACCGGCTCGCCACGCGCATGTTCTTGAAGGTCATTCTAGCGATGGGCTTCTCGGCGAGGCTCTTGCGGACCTTCACATCCCCTTTGGCGAAGTCCAGATGGATGTAGGGCCCCTTCGGCAGCACCTCCACCTGGAGCGGGCCGGGCCCAATGCGGGAGGCGATTGTCTTGGACACGCCATCGAGCAGTGCCAGCTCTCTGACCGCGTGGAAGGCCGTATACAACTGCAGCGTCGTGCTCACCTGCGTGAAGCGCTTCTCCTTCTTCTTTCCATTCTGAGGTCTGAGGTAGTACTCCAAACGGTCGGTAAGCCGTTTGAAGTCATTCTGCAGGAACTTCAACCGCGTCAGCCCCTTGAGCGGAATGGGATTGGCCTTGCCTTCGAACATGGCATTCAGGTGCTTCGGCGAAACGAAGAACAGCCTGACCGAGGCGCCCGGATGCCGGCCCCGTCCGTGCCGGCAAAGGCCATTCTTGAACTCGACATAGGCGCTGGGCCCGTTCAGAACCGAGAACTGGATCGTCGCGTCCCACTCTCGCGTCATCTCCGTCATTGTGCTGTCGAGGGTGACCAGGTTCTCCAAGTTCTGCAAGATCGCATACACGTTCAGATGCGCTTTGACAAGGTCGTCGTTCATCAAATCAAATCCTTTACTTCGGTTCTCCGCCGATACGGACTCTCAAACGCACTGCCCGCGCGCACCCTTCGCTTCGAGGGTTGAAGATCGCAAACCCGACACTCAGAAGCTCACCTGAGGCACTTCGCGCTCGGCGGCATCTTCGATCTCGAAGAAATCGCCCGCCTTAAAACTGAACATCCCCGCCACCACGTTGCTGGGGAACATCTGGATCTTGTTGTTAAACTGCATGACCTGGTCGTTGTAGAACTGACGCGCAAACCCTATCTTGTTCTCGGTCGAGGTCAGCTCCTCCTGGAGCGCGAGGAAATTCTGGTTGGCCTTCAGGTCAGGGTAGTTCTCGACGACGAGAAAGAATTGCCCGAGCGCCCGGTTCAGATTGGTCTCGGCCTGGGCCTGCTGCGGCACCCCGGAAGCCTGCGCGGCGAGGTTGCGCGCCTTCGTGACATTCTCGAGGGTCTCGCGCTCGTGAACCATATAGCCTTTCACGGTCTCGACCAGGTTCGGAATCAGGTCGTGCCTGCGTTTGAGCTGCACATCGATTTGCGCCCAAGCATTCTTGACCTGGTTGCGCAGACGCACCAGACCGTTGTAAATCGTCACCAGGGCGATGACGACGACCAGTACTATCCCTCCGAGCACTAGACCAGGTATCATGGGTTGACCCTCCTATTCCTGTTTGACTGCATCGTCCAGGACCTCGGGTTCGCGTGTTGAACCTGGATCCTCGAACATCCCCTGTAAAAACGCGGCGACCTTCTCGCCGCCGCCCATGGCAGAACCATGCACCAGGATCGCGGCGAGTTCCCCCTCGTCAAACCAAAGGCCGTCGCCCTGCGCACAACGATCGTACACGACGGGCTTGTCGCCCCCTGTCACGGCCTTGTCCATCTTCTTGCGGCAGATAGGGCAGCGCCGCGGCTTTTCCGCACCGGCCACAGACGGGTCCCCCGAGTTCAGAAACTGCTCGCACGCGGCCGCATCCCCGAACAGCAACTCGATCTCACCCGCGTCAAGCCAGACCCCTTGGCACGAGAGGCAGTAATCCACCTCGACCGACTCATATTCGAGCACGATCATCGGCTCTTTGCACACTGGACAATCCATCGCGCTTGATTATGCCCGCCCAAGCCCCGGATCACAACCTTGTCGTCTGCGATTGTACCGGCGCGATCGAGGCCCCGTCAATCAAACGAAACCTGGTCCATGGTGATGCGGGTGAGCGCGAAGTTGCGGACGACCAGTTCCGGCGAATTCGGCGGACAGTCGATGCTGCAGAGGCCCAGCATGGATGGCGTCTGCCGGGGTGCCCGTGACGGGATGTGGCGCCAATCGGAGCGGCGACCCCGTGCGCCTTGTCGAAGCCTTCCAGGGGGAGGCCGTGTTCATCGGCCGGCAGTCGTTCCGTGCGCGGTGCCTGTGGCTCTTGCGCAATCTGCCGCGCCTGCTGGCGAAATGAACGTGGCGCACGCGGTGGCGACGCGCTACAGGTAGCCAAGTGCGCCGATCTCTTCCTTGAATTCCTGCGTGCCCGCGGTCCATTCCGGCGCGCCGAACGTTTGGGCCAGGTCGCGATGCTTGTTGTGCTCCTCTTGCATCATGCGTATCTTCCGGTGGGCCCACAGATCCTGCCCGCGAAATCCCTTGAACAGGTCGGTCTTCTCTTCCGGATCCGTTGCCCGGTCGTAGAAGGCGGTGCGGTGCCGGTGCGCTTGCGTCATGACCTTCTGCGAACCCATTGTCAGGCACATATCCCATTGGCCTATGTGCGGCACGAAGTGATCCAGATACGTGAAGACGCTGCGGTCTGCGTTCACCACAAGCTTGCCTTGGGCGTCGAGCAAGGTCTGCGCCTGGACATAGGACGGGGCTTCGCCCCCTGCCAGTTCAATGAACGTGGCATACAGATCGTAAAGACTGACGCTCCAGGGGACGCGGGTCTCCGTCGCGTGGCCCGGCGGACGCACGATCAGCGGCACGTGAATCTCCTCATCAAAAAGCGACCAGCCGTGGTCAAGAGTCCCATGTTCATTAAAGGCCTCGCCGTGATCCGAAATGAAGACAAAGGCTGTCCGGTCCGCGAAATCGGCGTCGTCGAGGGATCGCAGCAGGCGTGCCACCTGGCGGTCCATGCCCGCGATTTCCGCGTCGTACAATTGCGCCATGTGCCCGAACCCCTCGACAGAGAGATTGAACAGCGCCGACTTGTCCTTGACCTGCCCTTTCGCACGGCGCTCATAGAAGAACTTGAAATCGTTCAGGAGTTTCTGGTCTTCGCTGGACAGTGTTTCGAAAGCCTTCGTGGGGGTCACGCCGAACACCTCCTCAAACACCTCCGGTGACGGCCGGTACGGCGCGTGGGGATCAATCTCGTGCACGAACAGGAGGAACGGTTCGCGCGCCTCCTTCTCGAGCCATGCCACCACTTTGTCCATTTGGCCTTGCGCAGGCCCCGGGGTGAACAAGTACTTGTCAAAGCCCTGTTCCAGCCCAAAGCCTGCCTTCACCATAGGGTTGGCCATGAACATCACCGTTTGGTAGCCCACGTCCCGCAAGACCTCGGCAAACGTCACGAACTGCTCGCGCAGGATCTGGACTGAGTAGTCGTCGATGCGGTTGACGTCCCAGGTGTGTATGCTGGCCTGATGCACGCGCGGCATAACCCCCGTGAAGATCGAGGCCACGGACGGCTTTGTCCAAGGCGCTTGCGCGTAGCACCGCTCGAAGACGATGCTGTGTTTGCTCAATGCGTCGATAGTTGGGGACGTCGCTACGGAATGGCCATAACAGCCCAGATGGTCCGCGCGCAACGCGTCGGCAAGAAACACAACGATATTGGGGCGTAGTGCGCGAGGCTTCGAGACCGGACGTGACGGTTCGGCCAGCTTCGGCGCTGTGGGTTTTGCCGAGCACGCGGACATGATAAGGGCCGCACTCGACGCAAGCATCTGCCGGCGCGTGCAGCGCCGTCTCTGACCGGGAATTTCCATTATTCTTCTTCTCTTGCGCAGCCACAACCTTCCGCGTGTATTATGACAACGCATAGGGCCTGTTTCAAACTCCTGTCCCTCGGGCGAGATCTCGTGAGTGAGCCGGTTGATTCGCGCCACCCCATCGCCGATAGGCCCACCTCTCCAGGGGCGCATACTCCGGTGGGACAGCCGGCAAGCGGTTCAATGAAGGACTTACCCGCCGGAGAGGGCGGCCATGGCAAGAAAGAACAGGACGCACCCTATCGCAAGCGCGATGCTGACAATGCCCCCCAGGATCAACGCGATGCGCCGCTGGGTCCGAGACGGTTTCAGGAACTGAAGGACAACTAGAACGACGAACTGCAACAGGCCGAAAAGGAACGCGCCGAGAACCCCGATGTCGAATGTCACATCGTTCATGCGGGGTCTCACGAGGAAGACGATGCTGAGAAACAACACGGCAATGACGCACAACCGGATATGAAGGCTGAAGACGCGGTCCGTAAGGGTGGGCCGTTTCCAATGGCGCTTGAACTCCCTGATGCTGCAAGGCACAAGGCCCGAAACGTCTTCAATGGTCTCGCGGGTGCCCATGGTTTCATGTACCGGCGTCTCGCCCTGGACGATGCGGATCTTTCGCCATAGTCGACGGTTCCGTCGACCTATCTCGAGGTAGGTACAGGTGTCTTCTTCCCGTCTCTGATAGTACCTGCAGAAAATGCCGCGGAGACGATAGAACGGGAGCGGCAGCAGTGCAGAAACGAATACGACGAAGCCGAGGAATACCACTGCGAGGAAAGGGGTGATTCGCGCGCCATGGGTCAGGAGGAGCCCTGCGATCCTGATGTTGCCTGTGCGGATGGCTATGTCGAGAGCGGTGCGCCCGTCCCTGTCGACGACGTTCGGGTCAGTTCCCTTGGCCAGCAGCGAGCGGACGGTCCCTTCTTCCCCGCGGTACACGGCCGACGTGAGCGCGGCCGCACCGATGGTCGATACGCGGCGCGCCCGCTTGTCACGGCGCGACTTGTCAAGCAGACCGGGACCGTCGAGCAGGTCGTCCGGCATCCGGTCTTTGCCGAGCGTACCCGCGGGTACGACCTTGATCCTGGCCTTGGCGACAACCCCGCTAGTGTGGTGATTCTTAAATAGATTGAATTAACATTTTGCTTGTGCTATGCTGTGGGCATGGCACGACCGATATCGATTATAGAAGTTAGCGTC
>Ga0272441_10010921_pt1 | contig 13610 bp, 18 predicted proteins | sample SSMProp6N_FD_193582 | JGI IMG/M metagenome (GOLD analysis project Ga0272441, IMG submission 193582) | Marine sediment archaeal communities from Little Sippewissett salt marsh, Falmouth, MA, United States - SSM-Prop-6N | ecosystem: Environmental > Aquatic > Marine > Wetlands > Sediment ... | reverse complement strand
AAAAGCTTTATTAGACGCCCCAATACTGAGGCGCCCTAAAAACCATCAATCTATAAGTCTGTATCGTCGTAGGTGATAAGCGATGTATCAAACAAGAAATTTCCAGTATTTGTCCAGCTAAGTTGGGTTCCAGTTAAGCTTGTAGTTGGAACTAACCATATCTTAGCACCGAGCGGATAATTATCATCTGTACTGACCGGTAAATCAGCATTAAGCTCTGCTGATAAACCACTTACATCTATATTTCCTGATCCATCTGGTGTCATAGCGCTACCGATAAGTATAACCTCTTTTGGATTTGCCCATGGGTCTGGATAATAGATTAATTGATAATCATATCCAGTGGCTAAATCATATGCTTTAAATCCATAATCAAATGTTGCTCCTTTGGTTTTATAGGTCAATTCTCCAAATCTGCTATCATTAATAATGGTCCAATCAGGTGCTCCTGATTTATTCTCTAGAATAACAGAGGCCATTCCTTCTTGGTCTTGAGCCAGCTGTTCAGCCTTGACCTCCATGGTAAAGGACAATTCATCTCCTTGATAAATATTTCCAGCACCTCCATCAAAATGATAGCTCTGTTCTACAAACATATACCCACCAACTGGCAACATTCCTAAGTCAATATATGTTTCTTCGTTAGGATAGACATTGCTTAACAATCTATCTCCTGCTTCAATAGTTTGCCACCAAACAGGATTGTCTCCTTCGTCATATGATCCTTCACTCTCGTAAATCTCTACATAAAGATCATATAGTATTTGATCTTCAAGATTATTTAAGTCCACATTACCATTTACTTGGGCAGCCCTACATTCAGGATCTGATGAGACACCCCCTACTTCATCGCAATCAAATGATTCATCTCCTGTTGTTCCCAGGATTGTATAGATTCTCTTATAGATTTCAGCAGGATTAGCTCCCACATTCTCTATTCTAAGATTCATGTAATCTGTTTCACCTGGTTTAAGGTCTGCAATAGATAAAGCTTGTGTCCAAGGATTTTCATCATTGACTTCAATGTCAATGGTTCCGGCAGTAATTGTATTATTAACAACCGTTTCAGTATCATTGAAATAAGCAGTTGTTGCACTTACTACTGCAATACCGACTACACCAATAACTGCAACACTTAATAATATTTTTTTCATATTTTTTTTAATTTAATTTTATTATCTTTGACCTTTAAAAAATAAAATCCCTAGCGCTTTGCTAGAGGTAAAGTCCTCTCCCATTTATTTTGAATTGTAATAAACCATTCCTCATAAGGGACCTTATCAATTAAGTCATCTTATGTCCGAACAAAAAACTTGTCAAGTCCATAATTTAAGAGACGCTTTATGGGCGTCTCTTAAATCTATTTTTTCCTCTTTTTCGTTGTCCTCTTCTTTGCAACTTTTCTTACTGCTTTTTTCTTTGTTGTTTTCTTCTTTGCTGGTTTCTTGGCTGTCTTCTTTTTAACAACTTTTTTCTTAGCAGGTTTTTTAGTTGCTTTCTTTTTCTTTGTAACCATTTCTTTTAAATTGGTTTATTGTCGACCTCCCTTAAGAGTTTTTTAAGATTAATATATTTTCGTTCTAATAAAATATTGTGTCAATAGTTTTTAGGGCTGTGGATAAATCATGCGCCATGCTTTACCTCAATCACGTCTCCGTCTTGAACAATATATTCCTTCCCCTCTGTTCTAATTAATCCCCCTTCTCTGGCATGAACATATCCATTACAATCCAACAAATCCTTCCAGTTTATTACATCTGCTTTAATGAAATTCTTTTCAAAATCAGTGTGAATAACTCCTGCGGCCTGTGGGGCCTTAGTCCCTTGTTTAATAGTCCAAGCTCTTGTTTCGTCCTCTCCTGTTGTCAGGAATGTAACCAAACCCAATATTTCATAGGCCTTTTGTATTAATGAATCTAACTCAGGAGTTTTAGTAATTCCCAGCTCTTTTCTGTCTTGCTCAGACAATCCATTAATATCAAATTCTTCTAATACATCTATTATTAAATACGGCCAATTGTTTTTATTAAACTCATCTATTATAGATTTATCTACTTCTTCATCTTTTCCATTTAATAAATAGATTCTTGGTTTTAAGGTAAGCAATTGATATTGCTTTAAAACTTCTTTTTCTTCTTTAGTGAATTCTAATCCACTTAATATCCTCCCCTCTTCTAAGAATCTTTTTACTTTGCTTAAAACTTCTAATTCCTTCTTAGCATCTTTGTCTCCCCTGTTGGCATCTTTTTCTAAAGAACTAACTCTTTTTTCCATTGTTTCTAAGTCTTTAAGAATTAATTCTGTATCTAATATTTCCTTATCATTCAAAACATCAATATTATCTTGAGTATTAATAATATCCTTGTTAGTAAAGGCCCTTAAAACATAGACAATAGCATCTGTTTCTCTAATATTAGCTAAAAACTTATTACCTAATCCCTCTCCTTTATTAGCTCCCTTTACTAATCCGGCAATATCAAAAAATTCTATTGTTGTATAGATTTTCTTTTTTGAATTAGATAATTGAGCTAACCTCTCTACCCTTTCATCTGGTACAGCCACTACGCCTACACTTGGGTCAATGGTACAAAACGGGTAGTTAGCTTTATCTACCTGTTTTTTGGTTATTGTTTCAAATAATGTAGATTTGCCTACGTTAGGTAAACCTACAATTCCTATTGATAAAGGCATATTATTTAATGTTCCTATTTTTCTTTGTCTAAAGTGGACATAAGATCCTCAGCACTTATGCCCTTCCCGCGATTATCACGAATAGCATCAAAAATAACTCTGTATTTCTTCTTCTTTAATTGTTTATTTTTTCTCATGTTATCGTATTTTATAATTCAATATTATTCCGTCAACCTCTGACACTCTGGACAATAATAGCAAGAACGAGAACCCAACTTAATTCTCTCCACTTTTCCTTTACATCTATAGCACTTCTCTCCTTCATGGTTATAAACTTTAGTCATTGTTTGAAAACTTCCTTTAGAGCCATCTATTCCCCTAAAATCAGAAACGCTACTTCCTCCCTTATCCACAGATAGCTTTAATATTGGTTTTATTGCATTAAATACTCTTTTAATTTCTATTTCAGTTAATGAATTAGCTTTTCTAAAAGGATGTATTCTGGCTTTAAACAAAATTTCATCAGCATATATATTCCCTATGCCTGCAATTCTTTCTTGGTCCATTAAAACTGATTTAATCTTTTTTGTTGTTTTTAATATTTGTTTAAATTGATTTAATTTAATTTCTAGAGCATCAATTCCTAGCTTAGAGATTATTGAAGGATTATCCCCTTTTCTATGTAATTCAATTCTTCCAAATTTCCTTAAATCGGAAAAAGCAAACATTATTTTATCTAAAAAAAACATCAAGTGGATAAATCTATTCATTGGATCATTTAAATATCCTTTTCTAACTGGCTTCCACCCATTATTATTCTCCCATTGTCCAACTAATACATGTCCTGTCATTTTAGGATGAATGTATAAAACTAAATCTCCTGACAAATAAATAATAATTATCTTTCCTTTTCTTCCAATTGAAAGAATTTTTTTGTTAATTAAAGATTTCTTAAACTTAGAAAAACTCATGTTTTTAATGAGTTTATCTGTATCACACCATATGTCTTTTATTGTCTGGTTAAGAATTGTTTTATTTAGACCCTTAACCATTGTTGTAACTTCAGGTAATTCTGGCATCTATTCCTATTGGAGCATGATCAGACCCCATTACTTGATCTAATATATATGCATCTTTTAATTTAATGTTTTTAGTAAAAATATAGTCTATTCTCCAGCCAATATTCCTCTCTCTAAGTTTCCTATAATACGGCCACCAAGAATAATGATTTCCCTCTTTAATAAACTCTCTAAAAGAATCAATATAGCCAGAATCAATTAATTTTGTAATTTGTTCTCTTTCCTCTGGAGTAAACATTATATTATTCTTGTTCTCTTTTGGTCTGGCTAAATCTATTTCTGTATGAGCGATATTGAAATCTCCTACTACGATTGCGTTATTTAATTTAGATAAATATTTAATAATATGATTGAAACTTTCTAATTTATAATTTAGATTTTCTTTTTTTCTTCCTCCATTTGGAATATAGAAATCAATCAAATCAAAATCATCATATTTCAAATGTAACATTCTCCCCTCATTATCAAATCGTTTTAAGCCGATTTTAGTAATTACTTTTTTTGGTTTTATTTTACTTAATATTCCCGTTCCACTATAACCCGACTTAATGGCTGGATTTAGATAAAATTCATAATCTTTTATTTTAAAAGGAATATCTTCTTTATTTAATCTAGTTTCTTGCAAACAAACAATGTCTGCCTTAAATAGCTTTAATTTATCTAAAAAACCCTTTTCATAATTAGAACGTAATCCATTAACATTCCATGAAATTATTTTCATATTAACGTTATTATAAAACCAAGGAAACACAACAAAGCAAACCCTATTGCAAATTTAAAGAAATCAATTTTAGATGATAATCTAAGTATAATTTTCAAACTGATCAAACCAACAATAAAGGATGTCACCAGCCCTGGCCAAGCATTAAGGGTTAATACTGGCTCTTTTAAGTATAAATATATACTGCCACCCAATATCATGGGAGCTGACATCATATATGAATATTTTAAAATTTCCTCAGGATTTTCTTTTTTTAAACTTAGCCCAAATATTGTAGAAGCTGACCTAGACAAACCAGGAATTACAGCTAGTCCCTGAATAGAGCCAACAATAACAGCCAACCAATTATCTGAAATATTAAATTTCCTCTTTTTTTTATGAAAAAAAGCAGTAAATAATAATCCAATTCCAGTTATTAATAATAAGCTAGAACCAATAAATATATTTACTACACTATATAGTAAATAACCGATTATTCCTGAAAATATGGTAGCAATTATTAAAAACTTTAAAAATCTATTATCTTTCAAGGTTAATACTTTAATCCAATCCTTATAGAAATATATTAACACTGCTAATAATGTTCCTAAATGTAAAAAAAGAGCTATATTAATATCGTTAGAAACTAAAGCGACAATTCCCTCACTAGAAATGGGAATCCATTCAAATATTCCCTGAATTATGCCTAAGATTATAAATTCAATCATAAATTCATTTTAACAAAAGAGTGGCGGGAGACCAAGGGGGGTCTCCCGCGCTATTAGGCGAGGCAGGAATCGAACCTGCAACCAACGGATTAAGAGTCCGTCGCTCTACCAATTGAGCTACTCGCCCTGTCGCTTTCGCGACCTTGCTCCGGGTAGAAGCTATTGCCGGGAACAGGATTTGAACCTGGACGAGCTTTCGCTCACTGGCAACTGCAGCCAGCGCGTCTACCAATTCCGCCATCCCGGCGATGAAACGTGCTACAGCCGACGAGGAGGTTCGAACTCCTGACTTTCCGATTACGAATCGGACGCTCTACCACTGAGCTACGTCGGCAAAAACATATTTACACACTTCAAATACCTTGTCAAACAAAAAACCGCTCAAAAGCGGTTAATTGTTAAAATATTTTATTTATAAAGCAAGAAAACTAGAACTCCAGCAATTACTCCAAGGATTAATAATCCCACGCCAGCTAAAGTTAAAATCCATTTTGTTTTCTTTTGTTGTTCTGTTAATTCAATTACCTTACCATATTTCTTTTCTAGGGCAGAACCAATCCCCACACCTAATAATACACCTACTGCAGGACTAAATGTAAAGATTTCAATATTTCCTTGTGTAATGAAAGAAATAAGACCGCCTATAATCATTGTACCTCCCAATCCAATTAACATTCCAAGACCCATATACTTTCCATCAGTATGTGGACGATTATATATATAGTCCTTTGATTTAATCATAAATACAATACCTAAAATAATTAGTATTGCAGGAATTATTATTGCCGTTAATAACCAAACAATCATGTTTTTAATTTAATTATATTCTCTATATCACAATTACATGATTCAATCAATTCTCTTTTTTCCACAAGAACATTAATTTGTTCATTTAATGTTTGCCACTCTTTTGGTTTATTATTAGTTCTCCTTGGCCTTTGAGGAAATGGTTTTATAAAATTAAAACCTCGTTTATCTGCTTCCTTTTTTACTAATTGTAATCTGTCCCATAATCTATCTGGACATTGTTCAAATTCTTTTCTCGCAGGATGTGTTCTCCATCCATTTTTATTCTCCTTTATGCCATTAAAAGCTATCCATGATTCATTCCACATGGCTGTTAAATGTTTAGAACACAAGAAAGGTATTAATTTTTCATGCCAAATGCGCATATATTTGTCTTTGTAAACCAAATGATGAACGCCCATGCGATCACCGAAGTGACACAACTTGACGTCCATCATTTTCATATTATCATTTTTGAAAACCTTGTCAAGTGTTTTTATCCAGATTTGGCTATAATACTCTTCATGCTAGCACTAAATGGCTGGCCAACTCGAGCTAGAACCATATATTCCAAGCCCAGTAAGGTTTTTTTAGTGTATTTTTATTATTATATAACGACGGGTCTCGTGCAGGCTAAAAAGGATTTTCCATATCAAAAACCAATTTTGGAGTTTTGTCATTAATTACATCTTGAGAAATCCCGTATTCCATATTATATAATTTCCCAACTGGTCCGAATATCGCTTTAGAATAATCAAACCCTAATTTTTCTGCTACAATTTTAATTTCTTTTTCACTTGAACCTTCTATCTCAATAAATGGTTTTATAAATGGCCACTCATCAATAGTAATCTCAACATCGCCCAGCCTCCATAATTCTCTCTTATTCTCTTGATAGGCCTTTTGTTTACAACCGATAAATTCTAAAAATTGTTTTGCTTCATCAAAATTATCTATTTCTAAACATGACTCTTTTTGATCCTCTATATTCTCTCCATTAATAACCTTTACGCTCATGGTTGTTTTATTTTTCTCTTTTCTTATTCTTACCCATCCGCCCTCTATTTCATTGGCCTTAGGTAAGAAAAAGGCTATCCTAGTTTGTAAAAACTCGGGATAAATCATCTTTGCCCCCATTTCCCTTAATTTATCTCTGTATTTATCTTTATCTATATTCGCAAAAGTAGCTTCATATTCTATTTCCATATACTTATCCTAGCTTAAAACTATTTGAAAATAAAGTATCTCGTGCTACGCACGACTTGGCTGGCCAATTCGGGCTAGAACCATATATATTCCAAGCTCAGTAAGGTTTTTCTAGTGTAGTTTTATTGTTGAATAACGACGGGTCTCGTGCAAATTTAAAAATTATAATTTCTATAAATTTCACATTTTATTTTTTCTTGAATTTATTATTTTAGTCACTGCATTAATCAGATCTGTATTACTATTTTTGTCTCTATAAAGATCATTTAATTGCTTGTCTGACAAAAAATCTAAACAATTAAAGCCCTTATGTGTCCCCTTATCAACACGACACGAAAAAGAATCATGAATAAAGGTTGGTTCAAATTCTTGTACATCCTTCCTGTTTCTTTTTCCTATTTTAAACTTATCCCAAGCTAAAAACAGATTTTCTAGAGAAATAATATCATTAAATATATTTGTATAAACTTTCATGAATAAATTTGATATACCGATATTTAAACTATCATATGATTTGTACAAAACACTTCATCAGTATAGAAAAATAATCCCGAAACATGATCGATTTAGCATATTTGCAAAATGTGAACAATCATTACTGGATATATTAGAATTAATTATTCTGGCCAGTAGCCAAAGTAAAAAGGAGAAACTACCAACGCTTAAACAAGCAAGCCTCAAGCTTAACGTATTCCGCATATTTGTGCGCTTATTAAAAGATGTTAAGGCACTAGATTCTAAAAAATATATAATACTCGAAAATATGGCTGATCAAATAGGAAGAATGCTTGGTGGTTGGATTAGATCCTCTAAAGACGTTTAAGCAAAAGGATGCTCAGTGAGAGCACCCCTTGCTTAATATTATTGAGAGACTTCGGAAGGAAACCAGAGACTGAACCGTAGTTGTCGTTCGCATTGCTGACCCAGTTCGTGTCGAACTTGACCTTGCTGTCGTTGAAGTTGATGTACGGAGCGTCGGAGAAATCGCCATCGCCGTCTGGTTATTTGTTATCACCCATCCCAACCACCAGGTTTTGAGCATATATTTCACTCTTAGCCTTGAATTTAATCTAACAGCAATCTATTGAATAGACATCTGTATTAGATGATAACAAGCAGTCTCCTCAATACAACACGCTTTCAAAAACCGTGGTCTTTAAAACTCTGGTTGCAAAACCTCTTTTTTGAAGAGAGAGTTCGGCGACAACAATCCGTAGACTGCTATACATTAGCCTATACTCGAATATCAGTATACCAAACTTTGTTTAGTATACAAATATCGTTGAATAATGAAACAGGGGGCTATCCACGTTTGATGTTGTGGATAGCCCCCCGATGAATTCAAGGGTCAAGAGACTAGGAGTCAAAAGACTCAAGAACTCGAGGGTTCGAGGTTCAGGACTGCGGAAGGAAACCAGAGCCCGAACCGTAGTCGCCGCGCGCACTGCCGACCCAGTGCGTGCCGAACCCGACCCCGCCGTCGTCGAAGTTGATGCACGGAGCGCCGGAGAAATCGCCATCGCCGCCCGGGGAGAACTCGTCGCCTGCGCAGTCGATCCAGAGATCGTTGAGATGTTGCAGACGCTCGGGATGCGTCAGAAGCATGCAGACGATCTGGAAAGCACCGAGACCGAATTCCGAGGCCTTGAAGACCTCACGTGCTCGACGTACGGAACGTCCACGATGCATCAGACCGAACTGCGCCGGAACCACGAGGATGTCGTGGTCGCTTTGCGCCTCACCGAAACGTTCGAGCATGACCACCGTTCGCTCGTGCTGACGCAGATACCGCGAACCGAGCTGACCTTGTCGGTAGTTGTGGAACCTGCCTCCTCGGGTCTTGCTGAGCAAGGCAAGAACCTTGTCCACAGCTTCGCCGTACGTATCGGCGATCTTCTCCCACCTCGGAATGGCGAACCATCCCTCGGCATTCGCTGGAAGATCGGCTTCGGCCAAACCCTCGTCAATCGAACCGAGCTCAGGGAAAAGTTCACGAAGAACTTCCACCTGCTCGGCGATCGACTTGGGCTCATAGCCCGAGAGATAACCGTAGCTTGATGCCACTTCCTCGCCGGCGTACTGATTGCTCACGGAAAGCTCCTGAACCGCTGTCACGATTCGCGACTGGAACTCACCACCTCGTTCGAGGAGCTTCTGAAGCCCGTTCTTGTCGAGATCGGCGTTCTCGAGGACACGATCGCACGCATCCTCAACGAAACGCTTGAACTGTTTCTTCTGTTGTGACGTGATCGCTTGTAGCGTCATCGTCGACCTCCTTTTGTCTATACCAGAATCGCTCTGGTAAAACGACTGGCTTCTCTATGAAGCGAGTATTATATATACCTGTGCAACTAAGATATACATAATACTCGCTTCATTGAACCTCAATATGTTAAAGAACTAATATGCTTAATTATAACATTAATTTACCTCTGTGTCAAACGAAATCTATTTACCAAAAAATTTTAACGCTCCTCAGTCTCCCGATACTGCGCTGACTGCTGCTGGCCAACTCGAGCTAGAACCATATATATTCCAAGCCCAGGAAGGCTTTTCTAGCATATTCTTGTTATTGAATAATGACGGACCTCGTGCAGGCTAAAAAGTGACAAAAGTGACACAGGATTAATATTAAAAATTACATCTTAATGTCATTTTATCCAGAATGATGTTTTATAATCTCTAAAGGATATTTTCTACCGTTAATATAGTCTCTTATCATTTCTGCTATAAATGGATCTCTCAAATTATTAGATTTACCCATTTCTCTATTTCTTCGAATGAGAACCATTTAGTCAAGGAAACTAAAAAATTCATTTGTCTCTCTTGCTCCTTGTAATGTAATTGCATTCTTCATTATTATTTATAGTCTTTAATATGTTTTTCACACCAATAAAGAATGCAATTCTTAATTTTAAACCTTTCATTTATAAAAGAAATGCGGCTCCATCACACTAAGTGTGTCGGAACCGCATCCATGAAGCAGTTACGGAACTCTGATCTCGTATTCGACCCGATCATACGGGTCGACCTCCAATCGAACTCCGACGTCAACAGGAAACCCATTGGGGTCGATATCGAGATAGATTTCCTGGAGACCAACTTCCGGCGTGATCTCGAACCCACGATACCAGTTGGCACCGGTTCCGGAAATCCACCAATGCCGTTCCTCTCCGGAATATCCTGGCGGACAGTACTCGTCGACAATCCACACACGCCAGAAGCGTCTCTCTGACACCGGCCGATCGCCATTGAACCAGTATGGCTCGACGTGCAAGCCATCGGCTGAGACCCAATATACCTTCGAACCTAGGGGTGGCATATCTTCGATAGGGTCAACATCAAGTTTGATGTATGGCCCTTCGCTGACATACACCAACAGGGTGTCGGTATACGGAACCCCACAATCCTTGTGAAGCCCTTCAAGCGTGACCTTAATCCATCCACCTCCCTCACGAGCGTAAATGAAGGAACGCAGGCCATAGTGCACTTCAGGTTCCTCCTCGGAACCCGATCTTTCGATTTTCCACTTATACTCCATCTCACTTGCAGGAAACTCGGAGTAGGCGGTGAGATCGTAGAATTCCCCAGGCAATATCGTATCTCCATTGCCCGGAATCGTGTAGATGAAGATCTTCTGTTGGTCGGGTTGCCAGTCAAGACATCCGCCCAATGCCAACCCAATCAAACAGATCAGCACCAACACGCCCAATGTACGCAAGTACTTCATGTTTGCCCTCCTTACTAAGCGTAAATTCAAACATTAATAAAATAACACAAAAACCAACGAAAGTCAATACTTCTCGGTAATATGCATGCACATTTAACACCTAGTCTTACTCTCCTCGTGCTAGCACTAAATGGCTGGGAGAGTGGGACGATTTTCGAACTTTTGTATTTAAATTACCACCTATTATAATGGATAATATTATTTAAATTTAATGGCTTTTTGTTTTTTAATTTCTCGGCATCATCAATATATCCTATGGGTAAAATGGTTATAGGTATAACATTTTTTGGGATTGATAATATGTTTCTAATTTTTTCTGTAATAGACTCGTCTAATGGATTAAAACCAGTTACATAAACTGATCCCAACCCTAAATCATGAGCAATCAATAAAATATTTTGTGTAGCAGTCACTCCATCTTCAATATATCTCTTAGGAGATTTATTCATATCTACACAGACAACAATACTTATTGGTGCGGTTAAAATATGTTTTTGATTGTCTTCTGTCTTTAGCTTCGCCAATTCTCTTTTTTCTTTTTGTTCTTTAACAATTACAAAATGCCAAGGTTGGCAATCTATTGATGAAGGAGATGCTATTGCGCATTCAAGAATCTTATTTATTTTGTCTTTTTCTATTTCTTTATCTAAGAACAATCTTCTTGATCTTCTTGTTTTGATACAGTTTATTGTTTCCATATCTTAATTTTAACCTAAAAATCCCTGAAAACCAAGGATTTCTAAGATATTTTGGGAGAGTGGAACGATTTTCGAACTTTTATGCTAATTCAAACATAAAAAATCAATAATCCTTTCTGCCTCTTTCCTGCCCATCTCAAAGCCAATCATCAATGTGTCCCTATCTCTTGTCCTGGGTCTAACAGGATTATCTTCGGGCGCCAATATTGTAAATATATTAGGATCATTCTCTGCGAATGTTAAATCTTCTTTAACTTTATCTTCTCTAGTTGAGAAAACTTTTAAAAAATTACTGCCATACATTAGGCTTGTAACAATTCCCTCTAGAACCCCTTTTGCTTTGTGCCTTACTCCAACGGTTTCTCTGTTATTGCTAATAAATATAATTTTATGTTCTGGATATAATTTTCTTAATCTTTGTAGCCCTATCGGCTCTCCTATTGTTCCATCAATATAATACTTTCCATCTATTTCTTGACTGTCGAAGGTATACGGAGCAATACAACAGCTTGCTCGAAGAACTTCAAATATATCATGATTAAATATAGGGAAATATTCTACATCTTTACTTCTAATATTCAGGGTTTTTATAAAAAAATCTATCTTCTGTTCTTTTATCTTTTTAACATTAAGAGGAACTTTGTTCTTAATAACATCTATAACATAATCTACATCAACAACATCTAACATTTTCTCTCGTGGAATTCTAAAGAAATATCTATTAATAAAGCGCTGTATTATTCCTGGAACAAAATTTCTTGGATATATAAAACCCTCAGATAAATGATCTAGATAAACCCTAAGTCCCTCTCCCGTCTGTTCTGCTAAAAAATAGGCGGCATTAAAAGCTCCTGCTGAACCAGCATAAATGGCATCAATATGCTTATAAATATTTAATTCTTGCAACCCGCTAACAATTCCACCACCAAAAACTCCGCTCATTGCCCCACCGTCTAAAAGTAAAATTATCTTTTTCATTAATTTATTCTATCAAAAAAAAGAATCGCCCGCTAGCGATAAGACTACTAGCGGACGTTGTCGCTCTTAGGCGACCGAGCTTCCGAGGAAGAAGCCCAGTAGGACAAGGGCAATCAATCCCCAGAGTTGTAGGTTCTGTTTGATTGTGAACACGAAAACCTCCTTCCGTATTATAAATATACCACAGAATGTGGTATTAGTCAATAGCTAGCTGCCGGACTAGGACTCGAACCTAGATAAACAGCGCCAAAAGCTGTCGTGTTACCAATTACACTATCCGGCATTATATATTTTTATAGCAACCCTCAATCCATCCTGCTATTTTCCTATTTAAGTTAATACTTCTTTTCACGTCAATCTTTAATAATCCATAATATCCGTCTCTCCTCTTTGTTCTCCTGTCTTTTATATAATATTTTTTATAACTAACCTTCTCAAACCTATCCATAGAAAAACCTGTGACATTTTTCCAATATTTTCTCACCTCTAATAATCTATCCCTAGAACTCTCGTGTAAATATATCCTGAAAACAATATCTTGTTTTGATATATTACATGCTCTAATTAGCCATTGCAAGTATAACCTGATCAAATTAGGGTCTGAATTTCCAAGACTGACTAGAGAAGACTGTTTCCTCTCTTTCGATCCTTCTCCCCAATAAAGGGCAATACCCAACATCCACAAATCTCTATCTGATATCTTCCCTATTTTCTTTATTGCCTCTAGCTTTATTTGTTTAGTTATTCGTTCCCTATAATCCCTCCTAGCTTTGGCACCCTTAAGCTGTGCTTCTCTTCTTTTCTTTGTAATTCGTTGCTTTTGTCTTTTGGCTAAACCAACGTCTCTCAGCCATAAAGATAGGCTTGATTTAGCAACGGGCACTTGTTTTAATATCTCATTGTAAGTTAGACCTTGTTTACGTAAATTAATAGCTAGTTTTTTTTCGTCTAATTTCATGAACCAAGATTAATATAATATTATTATATCACCTTAGTTCGATAATATCAATCCCCCGATATTTCAAGAACAGCCAACTCTATTGGCAATTGTAGGATAGATGAATATCTAACCTT
>Ga0272441_10010919_pt1 | contig 13611 bp, 15 predicted proteins | sample SSMProp6N_FD_193582 | JGI IMG/M metagenome (GOLD analysis project Ga0272441, IMG submission 193582) | Marine sediment archaeal communities from Little Sippewissett salt marsh, Falmouth, MA, United States - SSM-Prop-6N | ecosystem: Environmental > Aquatic > Marine > Wetlands > Sediment ... | reverse complement strand
TAACCTCTATACGCCAGAGGCCAGCAACTCAGGCAACGTTCTCAACGGAATCGCCTACGACTCAGAAAGCGACAGGCTCTTCGTAACAGGAAAAAGATGGTCACAACTTTTCCAAATAGAACTGAAGCCTGTAGAATAGCCTTGTTGTGAAGAAAAAAGGTTTTGGATTTAACTTTCGCTTTTCTTTTTTTCGCCAGCAGCAGATGGAAATTCTTTGAGTCGTTCAGCCATGCCCTTTAGCTGTTTGTCCACTTTGGCGTTCACAGTGTCTTCCTCGAAGGTTCCGTCTTTCCGCCGTTCACCAGCTTTCTTTCCCGTTAGCACTTCTATGCCTTCATCTATTGTTTTAACAGAGTAGATGTGGAACTTTCCAGCTTTCACGGCGTCAACCACTTCTTCTTTAAGCATCAGGTTCTGGACGTTACTTGCAGGCATCATTACGCCCTGTTGTCCCGTGAAGCCTCTAGCCTTGCAAACCTCAAAGAAACCTTCGATTTTCTCGTTCACGCCGCCTATCGCTTGAACCTCGCCTTTCTGGTTAACCGAGCCAGTTACAGCTAAACTCTGCTTTATCGGCAAGCCCGAAAGCGCCGACAAAATCGCATACAACTCTGTGCTTGAAGCACTGTCGCCTTCCACGCCGCCATAGTTCTGTTCAAAAACAAGCCTAGCGGAGAGGCTTAACGGTTTGTCTCGCGCGTACTTCTCATTCAGGTACCCGCTTAAAATCAGCACGCCCTTAGTGTGTATGGGTCCACCCATTTTTGCTTCGCGTTCAATGTCTATGACGCCCTCGCGTCCTAAGCCTATGCTTGCGGTCACGCGTGACGGGTTGCCGAAAGCGAAGTCGCCCAAGCCCATAACGGACAAGCCGTTCACCTGCCCAACTTTCTCCGCGTCCGTGTCGATGAGAAGTACTTCCCGCTGGATCATTTCTTGGATTTTCTCTTGAATAAGCTTTGAACGGTAAATTTTTTCTTCGATTGCTTTCTTCACGTGGCTCCCAGTGACAACGTTTGACTTGTCCTGTGTAGCGTAAAAGTTGGCTTCGCGAACTATATCGGCGACTTCAGCGAAGCGTGTGGAAAGTTTCTGTTGGTCTTGCGCGAGCCGCTGGCTGTACTCAACAAGTTTAGCTAGCCCCGACCCATCAAGGTGCTTCAGGTTTTCCTTCTTGCAGATGGTGCAAACGAAAGCCGCGTAGCGTTTCACGTTTTCTTCTGTGCGAGCCATGGTTGTGTCGAATTCGGCTTTAACTTTGAAGAGCTCTGTGAACTCCAGATCCAAAGTGAGGAGCTGCTGGTACAGGTAGGGGTTGCCGATGAGAATCACTTTGACTTTAAGGGGAATCGACTGCGGCTTCAAGCTTTTTGTGCTCATGAAACCGAGGCGTTCCTGCGGCTCTTCGATGACTATTTTCTTGTCTCTGAGGGCTCTCTTCAAGCCTTCATAGGAGAACGGGTTCCTAAGCAAATCCTCAACTGTGATAATCAAGTAGCCCCCGTTAGCCTTATGCAGAGAACCGCCGCGGATCATTGTGAAGTCTGTGATTAAAGCGCCGAACTGTGCTTCCTTCTCGGTTGTGCCGAAAAGATTCGGGTAGGTGGGGTTGAACTCGGTTACAACTGGAGCGCCCTTAACGTCTGAGTTGTCAACAATCACTTTCACCTCGTACTTCCTGAAGGACGCTTCTTTCATCCAAGGCACTGGAAACGGCATCTGCTGTTGCTCTTCGTCTTTCTTCACGAACTGTGCAATGTTGTCGAGGATATCATTCTGCACTGCTTTCAGGTAAGCAGTGATTTCAGGCAGGACTTTGTACTTCTCAACTAGGTCTTCCACCAAGTTGCCGATGGCGTAAAGCGCCACATCACGGTTGAGCTTCTTGATTTCCTCGCGGATTTTGCGTTCCATGTCCCGAAACTGCCGCATGGTGTTTCTCAGTTCTGAGTCTAAGCGGCTTCTTTTTTCCTGAATCAGATCTTTGGTCTTCTGGGGCAGGCTTATCAGTTCTTCTTCTTTTAGCGGCTTGCCGTTTACCACAGGAATCAGGAGCAAGCCTATGGGGGTGCTTTGAATTATGAAGCCTTCCTGTTGAGCCTTCGCGTTCAGCTTATCGATTAATTCTTTCCGTTGCTTCTCGAGCACGCGGATTGTGGCTTCTCTTCTTGCGGCGTAGTCGTCGCTTTCAAAAGCTTTAGGAAGTGCTGTCCGTATTGTTTCGATGAGGTTTTTCACGTCTTCTTGGAACTCTCGGCCTTTTCCCGAGGGCAACTGTATCGCGTCTGGCTGGTACTGGTTAGAGAAGTTGTTCACGTAGCACCAGTCAGGCGGCACGGGCTCAACGCGGGCACATTCCTCCACGAAGTTTTTCACCGCTGTTTTCCTGCCTGTTCCTGGGTAACCTGCCACGTAAATGTTGAAGCCTTGGTCTCTGATGCCTAAACCGAACTTTAACGCTCGGACAGCGCGTTCTTGACCAATTATTTCACCGAGAGGCGTCAACTCCTGAGTTGTTTTACACTGCATAACATGGGGGTCACATGTTTTCCTTAGACTTTCAGGTGACAACTCTTTAACCAAAATTACCCAATCTCCTCAAACATAACTTAGTTGCTAAGATTTTACTTTACGTGTCCGCTTTATATTCTTCGGTTAACCTGAAAAGCGCAAATGAACCTTTTCACGACTTCGATGTTTCGAACTTCAGGGTGAAACAGCACCCCGTAAACAGTTTTGTGCTTATGCTTAATGGCGTGAACACAACTTGCGGATTCAGCCAGCACGTCAAATTCAGCAGGAGGCACAAGTGCGTAATTATGCAACGCGTACACCTTGAACACTGAAGAAAACAATATGTTCTCCTTGCAAGTCGTGACGTCGGTCATGCCTATTTCACGGCACTTCTCCACGCAACCACCAAAAACTAAACCGATTGTCTGCATCCCAGCACAAATGCCTAAAACTGGTTTACCACAGTCTTTCAGCCACCTGAACCGTGCCGTCTGATCCAAAGTTACAGTGTCCTTCAATGCGCTACCTGAGAGGATAATCTTGTCGTAGCCGCTAAGACTCGCCTCGTCTACTTCAAGGTAATTCTGCACAGCACATTTTTCGAGTTCTTCAGCTATGGAGACTATGGGCAAAACAAACTCGTGAAAGCCGAAGGGATTCTCTTTGGAGTTCATGTCAACGACTAGAATCATTTTTTCGTCAACCGTGCCTCTTTTATTTTGAACACGCCAGAGTTGCCCTGTGCCTCCACTTCTGAGGATAGAATCACAATTTTCTTCTTGAACAAGGGAGCATCTAAAACTGTGGTTTCTATTTCGCCGCCTTCACCTGAAGGACTTAACCCGTACTCTTCACTGAGAGCCACAAGCTTTTCTATCAGGTCTTTGTCGATTTGTTTTCCAAGCCACTTTTCATCAAGGGGATATGCAAAAACGCCCGAGATTATTGTTTGGAAGCCTTCAGCCACGGTTTCTTCAAGAAGCGCTTTCTGGTTTTTCTTCCAAAGCGGGTTAACACACCACACGCCTAAACGGTTACATATCTGCTGGATTCTCGCGGCTTGGTAAACTGATTCCACCGCGCCCGTAACAACAGTATCTATGTTGAAGTCCTTCACTGCCCGCGTTATTGCCGCGTCCAAGTCGTCAAGTTCCTCTTCGGGCTTACCCGCCGTCAACTGCCTTATCAAAGGTAAAGCGAGGGCTTCAGCTTGCAACGCGGTTACGTCTATGTTTGGCGTGTGGAACATGTAGCTTTCTTTGTTTTCAGAAACCAACGTGATTAGGCACACGACTTCAGCTTTTTCTGCTGCTTTGTGCAAGGCAAATGTTGAGTCTTTGCCGCCTGAAAACAGGACCCCGAGTCTCATCGTTATCCCTTTAGAAGGAAGCGCGCTTATATATGATGTGATACGCGCAGAAACCGCAAAAACTATTTGCTTATCCATTCGGATAGCTGCACTTCGTTGGTGTTTCCAGATTTTTTCAATGTAACTATGTCTCTGTCAGCCAGTCGAGCCAAGATTCTGTGTGTTTTTAGTCTGCTGAGACCCGCTTCTTTTCGTATGTACTTCTGCAGGTATTTGCCGTTGTGGGTTTTCAGAACTTGGATGACTTTGCGTTCCTCTTCCGTTAAGGTCTTCACGATGGCGTCGTAAGCCGTGGAGTTTTGACCAGAAACTTGCCCAGCGTTTTTTGCGTGATCTGCTGTTTTGATTTCAGGAAACATTAGGAAATAGACTAATCCGCCTGCGCTTACTAAGGTAACGCCTATTATCACAATGAAGGCTATGCTGAGGTAGGGGGAAGCTGGGTTCTGAACGGTTACGCCATCCATCATGCTGCCCATGTGTCCGCCCATTCCGGTCATCCAGTCTGTCGGGTACGGCGACGCGGCAAAAACGTAAAAGCCGACTATAATTAGGGCTACCAAAGCAATTAGTGACGCGAGGAGAAGAACTAAAAAGGCGTTTATTCGTCGCATATGTATCTAAAAAAGATACATCTGTGATTTAAGCATATTCCCGCAGCAACCCAGTTTTCCATGAATAAACATACAAAACATGTTTCAGAAACCGTTTCAGAACTGTTTCAGTTTTGTTTCAACGAACTATCATAAGACCCCCTGAGGATATTGTTGGTGTGAAGAAAAATGAAAGTAACAAAAATCTTCATAGTATTAGCAGCAACAGCCGCCATAAGTCTTGCAGCAATAGGCGTCGCTTACGGACACTACATCACAAATCAGACAAGCATTAACGCCAATTCAACTTACGATACTGATACCGACTTCTGGGGATGGTTCAGAGGATGTTTAGGTTTCAGGTCAGACCCTTACCACTACCGGTATCAGCCTCCAAGCAACAGTACGATAGAACCACCCGAGTATACGCCTCCAGAACAACCGTATCAGCCACAGAATCCAAACCAAGGCTACTACAACTATGGCTATAGACACGGCTGCTGGGGCTGGTAAACTACCCTTCTTTTTTTTGGTTCTAACCGATGAGCACACAGCAGAATTAGGTTTTGACGTTACAGATGTTGTCGATGCTCTTCAAGGTGTCTATGATTTTATGTGAAACTTTTGTGTGCAATACGTAGACGGAGATGGCGTAGCCGCTTCTGCCGATTTGCCGGGAATAGTTTGCGCGTATGTTGATGTCGTTGTCAGCAAGCACTTTGTCGATGTTAGCGAATACTCCGGGAACGTCTCGGTGGTGAATGAACAGAGTGTAGATGGGTTTTTCTTCGAACTCGATGGTTTCGCCTGCGTTAACTGAACTTGTGAAGTCTCCGCCAAACAGGTATCTAGCAACCACACGTGCAATTTCCATGGAGGTTTCCCGTTGCGCTTCAACTGTTGACGCGCCCAGATGAGAACTGAAAATGACGTTGTCCAATTCGCGCAGTTTGCTTTTGAACTCGGCGCCCTCGCCTTTAGGTTCCTCATTGTAAACGTCCACGGCGGCACCTGCTATTTTTCCTTCCGTCAACGCTTTGTAAAGCGCCTCGTCGTCAACGTTGCTGCCTCTTGAAGTGTTAATGAGGTACGCGGTAGGCTTCATCAGCGCAAGTTCTTTTTCACCCACGATTATGGCTTTTCCGCCCGTGTGTATGCTCACGTAATCAGCTTTTGAAAGAACCTCTTCTTTGGACAAGTACTTCACGTTTGATTCAGCACAGGGACATATGTCGTACCCTATGACTTCCATGTCGAAGCCTCGTCGGGCGAGGTCACCTACTCTTTGCCCAATTTTTCCGCAGCCTAAAATCCCCAGCGTCTTGTACGAAAGTTCGGTTCCTTTGAACGCTGACTTCCGCCATTTTCCCTCTTTAAGTGAGTGGTAGGCTTGGGGAATGTTCCGTGAAATATTCAGCATTAAGCAGAGGGTTAATTCGGCAACTGCGTTGGTGTTTCCGTAAGGCGCGCACTTCACGACTACGCCGTTTTCTGATGCGGCTTCAACGTCGATGTTGTCGTAGCCGACTCCTGCTCTGCCCACGATTTTCAGTTTTCCCCGTGCTCCTGCCTCAAGAACTTCACGGGGTATTTTTGTGGAGCTTCTAACGATTAACGCGTCAAACTCGCCTATGTCCTTGATGAGCTCGTTCAAGTCTCGCTTACGCGTGTCGGTCTCGATGCCTAATTCTTTGAACACGCGTATGCCTTCGCTTGCCAAGTTATCGTTCAATAACACTTTCATACCCTTTACTCTCCTTCAAGTTAAGTTAGTTAATGCGGTGAATTATAAATTCTCAGCATCATCACTCTTAAGCTTTTTTAACGTGCTCCAAGGCTTCTTCCACGTTTTGGAAGCCGTATTTCACTTGGTTGAACTCTTTCTTCAGGGCGATTACGTCTTCTTTGACTTCGGAAGGTTTACGTTTGCCTTTAATCACGCTGAGCATCAGTTCGCACAGGTGCTTGATGTCGCCTTCTCTGAAGCCGCGTCTTGTTACGTCTTGGAAGCCAATCCTTAAGCCAGACGGGTCATCTTTACCGCTCTGGTCATCGTAGGGCAACAGGTTCTTGTTCAGGATGATGTTTGCGTCTTCAAGGTCTTGCGCGACTTTCTTGCCGCCTCCGAAGTTGCGAACGTCCACTGCTAGCTGATGAGACCTTGTGAAGCCTTTTGAGCCACATAAGACTTTAACTCCGTTCTCGCAGAGGTACTGCCCAGCCGTCTGAGCGTTCTTCACTATCTGCGTTGCCAACTCAGAGCCGAAAAGCTTCATTTCCAAGGCTGCAACACCCAACGCGGGTAACCTTCCCAAGTGCGTGCTTGAAGCGCTCAGGGGGAAAACTGCAAACTGAATCTTCTTGACGGCTTTCTCCAGTCGCGGGTTTGAGGGGTTTCCCATAATGACGCCGCCTTGAGGTCCAGGGAACGTCTTATGCGTGGATGACGAAATGAAGTCTGCACCTTCGCGAAGTGGGTCTTGGAAAACGCCGCCGGCGATAAGCCCTAAAACGTGGGAAGCGTCGTAGGCAACGTAAGCGCCGACTTCGTCGCAAACTGCTTTCAACTCTTTAATCGGATGGGGAAACAGGAACAGGCTGCCGCCGAAAGTGACGATGCCGGGTTTGGCGGCGCGTATGACGTCAATTGACCTGTCAACGTCAATGTTGAACTCGTCGATATTGTAAACATGGTTGATGTTTTCTAACCCGAGGACGTTACCAGACAAGCCCGTGTAGTCGTGAGATATGTGGGCGCCGCAGCTGAGGGGCGTCACAACCATTTTGCGGTTTTTCGCTGCCAGCGATAAACCCTTGAAAGTTGACAGGTTTGCGTGTGTACCTGAGACGATGCGGACGTCTGCCCAAGTACATTTGAAAAGGCTTTTCATCAAGTCAGTAGCGTAATCCTCGATGAGCGTCATGTACTTTTGACCCTGATAATACCGTTTCTTGACGTGTCCTTCAGGGTCGTTTTCTCCTTCCGCGTATCTGCCTTCCAAGTCTGAGGCGAACGCTTGCATCTCCCGCACAGCAGGCGACTTTAAGCCTTCGCTGGCGATCATGTTTATGCATTCTGAGTCGCGGTATTTCTCATGTTTGCGACTGGCTTCTATTAATTTTGTGAAGAGGTCTGCAAAGTCTTCCATCTTAATCGTTCCTCTGTTGAATACATCGGAAAGTAGGGTTTGCTATATTTAGCAATTACTGGAAAGAAATGTTTTTTCCCACGTGGAGAGGTATTTTGCGTCGGTGTTATGTTCCGTTTTGCAGGTTTTACGAATGGTAATTTTTAGGCATGCCTAAAAGTTTATTAGTGAGGCTCGCATAACACGTAATTTAGGCACGCCTAAAATTGGTGAAGAAACATGACCCGCAGAAGCATAGAAGACTACCTCAAAGCAATATACGACCTGACACAAATCAAACAACCAGCAAGCACCACAGACATCTCCAAAACACTAAAAGTTGCCCCAGCCAGCGTAACAGAAATGCTCAAGAAACTAGCAGAAAAAGGCTACATCACCCACTCCCCGTACCACGGAACAAGACTCACAACCAGCGGCAAACGAACTGCCGAAAACATAGTCCGCAAACACCGACTACTGGAACGGTTTCTACACGATGTCCTAAAAGTGGACAAAACACAAGTGCACTACCAAGCATGCGGAATGGAACATTCCCTCTCAGACGAAGCAGCAGAATCACTATGCCGATTCCTAAGACACCCAGAAACGTGCCCAGACAACGGAAAAATAATCCCGCCATGCAACCTGCAAATAGGAAGCTGCGCAGAATGTATAGAACGACACAATAAAGGCTTAGAGGAAAACGGGAAAAACAGTCAAGACCGAGTCGCAGTAGGCAACCTTGAACAGGGACAAACAGGCAAGATCTCGTTAATCAGAGGCGGCTACAATGTGATCCAACGACTTCTGGACATGGGACTTAAACCAGGCACCAAAATCTGCGCTGTCAGAGTCACACCGCCCAGCGGTCCCGTTGAAGTATCCGTGGGAAACTCGAAAATAGTCCTCGGAAAAGGCATGGCATCAAAGGTCTTCGTAGATTTGGAAGAAATCAGTTTAGACAACCAGTGATTTCATGTCTTGTTATTTTCCATCATATTTCAACAATGAAATTAGTACAAAGTGAAGAGTTGGCGATCATATGGAAAAACGAAACTCGAATAAAAGAGAAGTACCCTTGACCGCGCTAAAAGCGGGAGAATCTGGAATTGTTAAGATTATCAGACAGGGACAGATGGAACGTGGACTTACAAGACATGGACGTAAAAGACATGGGCATCTAATTCATGGAATCACAAAAGATTCTGGCTTTGAAAAGAGACTTATGGATATGGGTCTTACGCCCGGAACAAAGGTAACAGTTGTGAAGTCAGCACCCTTTCACGGACCTTTCGAAGTTCTTGTTCGGGGCTCAAGACTTGCCCTCGGCAGAGGTATGGCTGAAAGAATCTTCGTGGAGAAAGAACAATGAACAAGAAGAAACTACTCATTGCGTTAGCAGGTAACGCTAACGTCGGAAAATCCGTTATTTTCAACCATTTAACAGGGTTACACCAGCACATAGGCAACTGGCCTGGAAAAACAGTTGAAAGAGCAGAGGGCACACTACACTTCAAAGGCTACACCATAGACATAGTGGATTTGCCTGGGATATACTCGCTATCCACGTATTCGTTAGAAGAACTTGTTTCAAGAAAATACATTGCAGTTGAAAGACCTGACGTGGTGATAAACGTTGTTGACGCGTCGGTTCTTGAGCGTAACCTGTTCTTCACTTTGCAGCTTATGGAATTGGAAACCCCGATGGTTATAGCTTTGAACCAGATGGACATTGCGAAAAGCAAAGGCGTCCAAGTTGACATAAAAAAGCTGGAAAAGCTTCTGGGCGTGCCCGTTACGCCGACCGTGGCGGTGAAAGGTGTCGGCATCGCCAAGCTTTTGGAGACAGCTATAGAAACCGTTGAGAAAAACAAGGCGAAGAAGCAGTCACAGGTGACTTACGGCGAGGAAGTTGAAACAAAAATCGGCAAGCTCATGGAAAAAATGAAGAACGTTGAACTCGTGTACCCGCAACGGTACGTGGCGATTAAGCTTCTGGAAGGAGATGAGGAGATAGAACGGGAAATCCAGCGGGTAGCCCCCGAGATAGTGGTTGCCGCCAAGAAACTTGCAGACGAAATTGAATGCATTCACGGGCACTGCTGCTCAACCGTGATGACTTCGGAGAGATACGAGGCAGCGGGGTGCATCGCCAGAGCATCTCAACAATTGGTGTCGCCAATGAAGCCCACTAAGGTGGAGCGGCTGCACAACTTGACTACGCACAGAGTCACAGGGTACCTTACGCTGGCTTTTTCGCTGCTACTGATTTTCTATTCTATCTTCACTTTCGGAGACTACACCTCTGGATTGTTAAGCGATTTGCTGTACGGTTTGGAACCGTTCTTTGTAAGTGTGTTTGGATCAGGAGTCGTCGGTGACTTGGTTTGGGGCGGCGTCATGGAAGGGCTCATTGCGGGCATTACGATAGTTCTGCCGTACATAATTCCGTTTTACATCATACTTTACTTCTTGGAGAACTCAGGATACCTGAGCCGCATAGCGTTTCTAATGGATAACATCATGCACAAAATCGGGTTACACGGAAAAGCCTTCATACCCATGATGCTTGGCTTCGGCTGCAACGTCCCCGCTTGCTTAGGCTGCAGAATAATGGAAACCCAAAGAGAAAGACTGCTCGCCGCGTTCGTCACAACGCTGGTGCCCTGTGCCGCCACCACAGTCATCATACTTGGCTTAGTAGGCGACTACTTGGGCATCCACTGGGCACTGGCCCTGTACATATTCAACATAGCAATAATTTTCGTTCTCGGACGCTTAGCATTCAAAGTAGTCCCCGGTGAACCAACTGCGTTAATCATGGAAATGCACGATTACCGCTGGCCCCACATGAAAACCATTCTGAAACAAACATGGTTCAGAGTAGCAGAGTTCATAAAAATAGCGTTCCCCCTGATAATCGTTGGAAGCCTCGCGTTGAAGCTGGCGGACGTTTTAGGCTGGCTGGAAACTGTAGCATCAGTGTTCAGCCCAATAACAGTTGTTTGGCTAGGCTTGCCCGCCATCACAGGAATAACACTGATATTCGGCGTGCTAAGAAAGGAGCTGTCGCTGGTTATGCTTGCTGCCCTGCTGGGAACAAGCAACTTCGCTTTGGTGCTGACGCCTGTTCAGATGATTGTTTTCACTTTGGTGGCGATGCTGTACATACCTTGCATAGCAACCATCGCGGCGCTAGTCAGAGACTTCGGGTGGAAAAAATCACTATTTATAACCGTGTTCGAAATAGCCTTCGCAATACTCATAGGCGGAATAGCAATGAGACTACTAACGTTATTCATGTAGTCTATTAAGACTGTACCGAACCGTAGACTCGGCTAAGTAAAAGGCGAGTTGCAACAAAACGGAATCAAAGACTATGGTAACGAAAAAAAGGAACTGTTAATTGTTACGGTTTTGCTGTTGCAGGTCTGTTGGCATGATATCGTCTAAGTTTTCGATGTTGTTGACTGTTCCGGTTTTTCCGAGGCTCAGTTGTCTTTCGCCTTTGAACGTTGATGTTCGTGCGTTCTTGATTTGGACGGTGGCTCCAGCGGATACTGTGTCTATCTGGTCGTTCCATAGGCAAAGTTTGATTTGTCCAGTGTCGTCTTCTATTACTGCTTTGGCTAGGCTGGCGTAGTTGCCGTACCTGGTGAAAACCTGTTTCGGCTGGGTAACCTCTAAAACCTTGGCTTTCAAGCTAACATGGCTCATTCCAGCCCTTAAGTCTTGAATAGAATAGGAAGCAGGAGACCTGAATTTCTTAGCCTCATGCTTACGAACTAGATCTGTTTCCATGAAGGTTCTAATTGGGTTGCCTTCCTTTGTTAGGAACGACTTGGACACTGATAACTGCGCGACAACCTTAGAGTTTTCTGTAATCAAAAACATTACTTTGTCTTTAATTTTGCCGCGGCATTCTACTGAAAGGTTGCCACAACTTGATTTACCGTTTTCCCCAGCTGAAAGCAAAGCGCAAAACAGCGCATCTGGGTCAACTTCATACTTTGCGGAAATAAAAGCAAGATACTCACCTGAAGATTTTTTACGTTTCAATTTCTTATTCACCTCTTTAATCTACATTTTAAGGTAACCTTTGTTTCTCAGCCATTCAGTCTGGTTCCTTCGGTAACGCCAGAAAATGTCTCCTCGCGTATCCGACTGGAAATCCCAAGGAGAAACCAAAACAACGTCGCCCTCCCTGACCCAAACGCGCCGCTTCAGTTTGCCTCTAACCCTGCAAATCCGTTCTTTACCGTCTTGGCACTTCACCAGAATCCTTTCAGCGCCAAGTATCTTAGCAGCGATACCTAACACGTCAGTTCCAGCGGGCAACACCATTTTTTCAAGGTTTCCCTCGTTTTTGACTTTTCTTTTACCCAATTTCGTTAACACCTAAGTCGACCGAAAGTGGTTGACTAAATGGCCTATGAATCAGAACAAATGGAGAAAAAGCAAAAGCACGCAACGCGTAACCTATCTAACTCTTTTCCTCTTTTGAATTCCGACCTTCATATATAAGGTTGCAAAGTACACTATATTAGTCTGACTATCGAAAAAACACATTTTTCATGTTATTTAACAATGTTTTCACAGTTTTCCACTCAGCAGATTTTGCTCCATTCATTTCACAGGCTTAACCAACGTCTTTGACAGCACCCCCGCACTGCAACTGCACCTCAGAGAAGGGGGTACATCAACACAAGCGTCTTTAAAGTTTCGTGAGGACAAACGTTCTTAGTCGTTCATGCTTGTTCAGGAATATTATGATTTTTTTTGACGCGTGAACTATTTGCTTGTCGAACAGTCTGGATACGATAAGGGAGGCAACGAACACGAAGACTCCTAAGAAAGCCGCTTGAAAAGCGTCGATTGCACCCAAATACAAGACCACAAGGAAATAGATCAAAGCGCTTATCAATGACATGAGCACTGACCTAACCACGAAATACAGTCTCTGAGTTCGAACGGATTCCGCTATAACAGCGTTCATTGCTTCTCGCGCGTCAGCCGATTGAGAACCTGCGCAGACTGAGTCTTCAGAGAGTATTCTGTCAAGGTCGTTTTGCATGGCTCGAATCAGCTGGTCGTTATCATCCAAATCTGTTTTCGACATCTCTAGTTTCTGCCTCTTCTCAAGCTATAAAAGACCGGGGGAAATAAAACTCATTCTAAACTACACGGAGGATAAACGGGGAAACGGCTTCTAGTCAGTTGACTTTTAAAACTAATTAAAAGTGAACATACAAACAGAATGGTAAGCTTCAACTTCAGAGTCTAGACAAAAAACTTGCAAATATTCAAATAAAGGTGGCAATCCTTTTATATCGTCTCTGAACTTTATTGGATGGAATTTACTTTTCCATTCCTCGGTTGAGGCGCTGTTTCACATGAAAGACAAAAAGGAAGAAATACGTCGCAGATTGCCGCGTCTGGTAACGAACATGATAATGGCAATTATTTTTTGGTTAATAAGCGCGTTCGTACCGCCGACGCTACCAGAAATAGTTGTTCCGGGGATTAACACGGAAGCCTCTTTCCTAGTGTGGATTCTAACAATAATCATCACAGCAATTTTTCTGATACGCGCATTAACTGACGCGTTAGCGTTAGGCTACGTGCTAACAGACGCGATAACTAGAAAGTTAGGTGTAAAAGAAGAGCAATCGTCCAAGAGAGCGGCAAGAGAGCTTGTTTACATAATAGCTATAGTGCTTGTAGTTACAGCAGTATCCCCGCTCCTACTTAACATCCAAGATGTTGGATACTACTTATCAACAGCCACAGTTTACATTGGACTCGGCTTAGTCATTCTTTTCATCTATGACATAGGCAGGCTCGTATACAAGATCATTGAAGAGAAAGCAGAGTCGCTTGCTGATTACGTTTCGCAGACAAAGCAAGACAAAAGCAGTGACTAAACATGGTTCCAGACACAATCGTCCTGATTTTGCTCCTCATCTACGTGCTTATACTTCTCATTTCCATTATTGTACTTAATTCG
>Ga0272441_10010918_pt1 | contig 13612 bp, 10 predicted proteins | sample SSMProp6N_FD_193582 | JGI IMG/M metagenome (GOLD analysis project Ga0272441, IMG submission 193582) | Marine sediment archaeal communities from Little Sippewissett salt marsh, Falmouth, MA, United States - SSM-Prop-6N | ecosystem: Environmental > Aquatic > Marine > Wetlands > Sediment ... | reverse complement strand
GAGCTCAAGGAAACCGTCCGCAAGGCCGCTTCGCACCTGCTCGTGCAGCGCCAGGCGCGCCGCCTCGCTGCGGAGAAACGGCGTGTGCGATTCGAGTTTATCTCGGTGCTGGGGCACGAATTGAAGTCGCCGCTCGGCGCCATCGAGAACTACCTCAACCTGCTGAAAGACCGTGTCGCCGGCAACGACCTGGATGAGTATGACAAGATCATCAACCGCTCGCTCATCCGCGCCGCAGGCATGCGTAAGCTGATCGCCGACCTGCTCGACATGACACGCATAGAGTCGGGTGAGAAGAGACGCGAGATCACGGACGTCGACGTCCGCGAAGTCGCCCTGGCAGCGATCGAATCCGTGAGACCCATCGCCGGCCAAAGCGGGATCTCGATCGATCTCACGGAAAGTGGGCCGCTGCACATGACGGCGGACCGCGGGGAGATCGAGATCATCTTCAACAACCTCGTCTCGAACGCCGTCAAGTACAACCGCGACGGCGGACGCGTCGACGTGCAACTGGCGGGCGAAGACGAACGTGTGACGATCACCGTGCGGGACACGGGGATCGGACTGACACCCGAAGAGGCCGGCAAACTCTTCCACGACTTCGCACGCGTCAGAAACGAGAAAACGCGCGACATCCCCGGAAGCGGTCTGGGGCTGTCGACCGTCAAGAAGATCGCGGAACTGTACCAGGGGGAGGTCACGCTTCGCAGCGAGCCGAACGTGGGAAGCACGTTCGCCATCGTCTTGAAGCGCCACACGAACCCCCAGGACACCACGGATGCGGCACAGCGAATTGGCACGGTGGTTGCAGGAAACTGACGAAACCGCCCTGCGTGAGCTCTGGCGGCGGGCGGACGCGGTGCGAGCTGCCCACGTCGGTGACGCTGTCCAATTGCGCGGCCTCGTCGAACCGTCCAACCACTGCCGGCGAATGTGCGCCTACTGCGGCCTTCGAGCGGAAAACCGCGACCTGCCACGCTACCGCATGAGCCAGGACGAGGTACTCGCTTGCGCGCAGCAGGCCACACAGCTCGGCTGCGGAACGATCGTGTTGCAGACCGGCGAGGACCCAGGCATCAAGCCCCGGTGGATGGCTGAACTCATCCAGCGTATCAAAGATGAAACAAACCTCGCCGTCACGCTGAGCCTCGGCGAGCGCGAGGATGACGAATTGGCGCTGTGGCGCGAGGCTGGCGCCGATCGGTACCTGCTGCGCTTCGAGTCGTCCAATCGCGAGCTTTTCGAGCGCATTCATCCCTCCCTGCCCGGCCGCCGCTCGGACCGCATCGCCATCCTGCGAAAGCTGCGCGAGCTCGGTTACGAGACCGGCAGCGGCGTGATGATCGGCATCCCGGGGCAGTCTTACGACGATCTGGCCATGGATATCGAGCTGCTCAGGGAGCTCGACCTGGACATGATCGGCGTCGGCCCGTACATCCCCCACCCCGACACACCCCTCGGGCGTGGTGAGAGCAGTGCTCCACGGACCGATGGGAACCAGGTGCCAAACGACGTCGTCACGACCCGCAAGGTCGTAGCGCTGGCCCGCCTCCTGTGCCCGCTCACGAACATCCCGGCCACCACGGCCTTGGGCACACTCGATCGCGAAGGGGGTTACGAACTGGGGCTACGGTGTGGGGCGAACGTCATCATGCCCGACCTCACCCCGGCCCCCTACCGACAAATGTATGAGATCTACCCGGGCAAGACGCTCATATTCGATGACCCGCAGGCCCGCTGCGCTACCATCAAGCGGCGTATCCGCGACATGGGACGCACACTGGGCACGGGACGCGGCGACTCGCCCAACTGGCTCCGCCGCAACGCGTCGCCGCCCGTTGCAAGATCAGGAAGGAAGACGGCATGAGTACCCTGCCAGCGATCTCGCTGAGCCAGAACGCAGTTGATTTCATTGACGAAGAGCACTTGACGGGTCTGCTCGAGCAACCGCGGCCCGATGCGGCGCAGGTTCGCGACATCATCGACAAGAGCATGTCGAAAACGCCGCTCAGTCCCGCCGAAACGTCGGTTCTGCTGCGCGCGGATGATCCGGCGTCTGTCCAGCAGATCTTCGAGGCCGCCCGAAAGCTAAAGCGCGACGTGTACGGCAACCGCATCGTGCTGTTCGCGCCACTGTACATCGGCAACCTGTGCATGAACGATTGTCGCTACTGCGCGTTCCGGCGATCCAACGACGGCGTCATTCGGCGTACGCTCGACCCGACCGAAGTCCGGCAACAGGTAGAAGCCCTTGAACAGCAGGGACACAAGCGGCTCATCCTGGTGTTCGGTGAGCACCCCCAGTACGACCCGCACTTCATCGCCGAGACCGTGCGGTCCGTCTACGACGTCAAGATCGGCCACGGCAGCATCCGGCGTGTGAACATCAACGCCGCCCCGCTGGACGTCGAGGGCTATCGCGTCGTTCATGAGGCCGGCATCGGCACCTACCAGGTTTTCCAAGAGACCTACCACCGCGAGACGTACGCCCGATACCACCCGCGCGACACGCGCAAGGGCAACTACCTGTATCGGCTCGACGCTCTCAGCCGTGCCCAGGAAGCCGGCATCGACGACGTCGGCGTCGGAGCCCTGTTCGGCTTGTACGATTGGCGGTTCGAGGTGCTCGGGCTGATCACCCACGCGCTGCACCTGCAAGAGCGTTTCGGGGTCGGGCCGCACACGATCAGCTTCCCGCGGATGCAGCCCGCCCATGAGATTGACGTGGACGACCGCTACTTGGTCAGCGACCACGACTTCAAGCGCCTCGTCGCCATTCTGCGACTCGCCGTCCCTTATACCGGGCTCATCCTGACCGCGCGTGAGGCCCCCGAGCTTCGCCGCGAGGTGATGGCCTTCGGCGTCTCGCAAATCGACGCCGGCAGCCGCATTGAATTGGGCGGATACACCGAAGCGGGCGACGCACAGTGCATGCAGCGGGAACAGTTCAAGCTCGGGGACATCCGCTCGCTCGACGACGTCATGCGCGAGCTGCTCAAGGACGGCCACGTTCCGAGCTTCTGCACGGCCTGCTACCGCCTGGGCCGCACAGGCGAGCACTTCATGGAGTTCGCCATCCCCGGGTTCATCCAGAAGTTCTGCACGCCCAACGCGCTGACGACCTTGATGGAATACCTCGTGGACTACGCTTCTCCGCAGACCCGCGCAGCGGGCGAAGCTCTGATCGCGCGTGAAATCGAGAAGATCGACGATGCGGAACGGCGGGTGGCCGTGCGCGACCGGCTGCGTCGCATCCGCGAAACCGACCAGCGAGACCTGTACTTCTAGTTGAACGTGAGGATATGGCCGAGTACCGCACCGAGAACGATCTGCTGGGCGAGCGCCGTGTGCCGGCCGAAGCGCTCTACGGCATTCATGCGCTGCGTGCGGCGGAGAACTTTCCGCTGGCTCGCCGGCGTGTGCACGCGGGTCTGATACATGCGTACGGCGCCGTCAAGCTGGCGTGCGTTCGCACGAACCGCAATCTCGGTTACCTCGACGACGCCCAGGCCGAGCCGCTGGAAACGGCTTGTCATGACCTGATGGAAGGCCGGTTGGACGAGCACATCATCGTGGATGCCTTGCAGGGCGGCGCCGGCACCTCGACCAATATGAACGTCAACGAAGTCCTCGCCAACCGCGCGCTCCAGATCCTCGGTCGGCCGCTCGGCGACTACGCCGCCATCAGCCCCCAGGACCACGCGAATCTGCACCAGTCCACCAATGACACCTACCCTACGGCCCTGCGGGTCACCGCCGTCCGAGCCCTCCGCGAACTCGAGCAGCAGGTCGCATCGCTGGTGGAGGCCTTTCAGGACCAGGAGCGGAGTCTCGCCGAAACCGTAAAGATCGGACGAACACAGTTGCAGGACGCGGTCCTGACCACGCTGGGCCGCGAGATGTCCGCCTATGCCGAGGCCTTCGCCCGCGACCGCTGGCGCATCTACAAGTGCGAAGAGCGGCTCCGCGTCGTCAACCTCGGCGGCACGGCGATCGGAACGGGCCTCGCCGCCCCCCGTGACTACATCTTCGCCGTCGTCGAGACGCTGCGCGAGATAACCGGCTTGGGGCTGGCCCGCGCGGAAAACCTCGTCGACGCGACGCAAAACGCCGACGTCTTCGTCGAGGTGAGTGGCATCCTCAAGGCCTGCGCGTGCAACCTGCTCAAGATCGCCGGCGACCTCCGTTTGATGGCTTCCGGTCCGCAGAGCGGCCTCGGCGAACTCCACCTCCCGCCGCGACAGGCCGGCTCCTCGATCATGCCGTCGAAAGTCAACCCCGTGATCCCCGAGGCCGTCTCGCAAGCGGCGATCGCCGTCATGGCCCACGACCAGGCCATCACCCAGGCCGCCTCGCTGGGCAATCTCGAGCTGAACGCCCTCCTGCCACTGGTGGCCGACGCACTGCTGGACAGTCTCGACCTGCTTCAGCGTGCATCCCGCGTCTTACGTGAGCACTGCATCGTGGGGATCAAGGCTAACGAGGAACGCTGCCGGGCACACGTCGAGGCGTCAACGGCCACGATTACGGCGTTGGTCGGCACGATCGGCTATCACGCCGCCCAAGAGGTCGCCCAGGCTGCCCAGCGCGAGGGAACGAGCATCCGCGATGTGGTGCTGGCACGCGGTCTGCTCACAGCGGCTCAGTTTGACGAGCTCATCGCTCCGGAAGCCGTCACCCGCCTTGGCACACCGACGAGGACCGAACCGTGACCCAAGCCACGCCCAAAGGCATGCGATTGCACATCGGCCTTTTCGGCCGGCGCAACGTGGGCAAGTCGTCGCTCCTGAATGCTTTGACGCGCCAGACAACCTCCATTGTGTCGGATGTCGCCGGGACGACGACCGACCCGGTCGAGAAGCCGATGGAGCTTCTCCCGATCGGGCCGGTGCTGTTCATCGACACGGCCGGGATCGATGACACCGGCGCCCTCGGTGCACAGCGCGTGCAGCGCACCCAGGCCGTTTTCGACCGCACGGATATCGCTCTGCTCGTGGCCGCGGGTGGAACCTGGGACGAATTCGAGCAGCGAATTCTGGAGGAGCTGCGAAACCGCAACATCCCCGCCATCGTCGTCTTCAACAAATCCGACGAGGGCCGCCCAACCGACGACCTCGTGCCTCGCCTGAAGCGGAACAAGGTGCCCGCGATCGAGACAATCGCAACCACCGGCGACGGACTCGCCGAGCTGCGTGCCGCCCTGATCCGCGCCGTGCCGGATGAGTTCATCAACGCGCCGACGATCCTCGGCGACCTGCTACCACCGGGCGAACTGGCGATCCTCATTGTCCCGATCGACAAGGCGGCCCCCAAGGGTCGGCTGATCCTACCGCAGGTCCAGTCAATCCGTGATCTGCTGGACAATGACGCCTACTGCATGGTGGTCAAGGAACGCGAGCTGCGCGATGCGCTGGACCGGCTGCGACGACCGCCGGCCCTCGTGGTCACCGACTCCCAGGTATTCCTGAAGGTCGCAGCCGACACCCCGCCCGAAATCCCGATGACTTCCTTCTCCATCCTCTTCGCGCGGTTCAAGGGAGACCTGCTCACCTTCACTCGCGGCGCGCTGGCCATCGAGACGCTGCGGCCGGGCGACAAGGTCCTCGTCGCGGAGGCCTGTTCACACCACCCCGTCGCCGAGGACATCGGTACCGTGAAGATCCCCCGCTGGCTCACACAGTATGTCGGCGGGAAACTCGAGTTCACGCACGTGCAGGGCCACGATTTTCCGCCCGACCTCGCGGACTACCGCCTCGTGATCCACTGTGGTGCCTGTGTGCAGAACCGCCGCGAGGTCCTCTCGCGCATCGAGCGCTGTCGGCAGGTAGGCGTACCCGTCACGAACTACGGGGTCAGCATCGCCTACTCGCTGGGTATCCTCGATCGAGCGCTCAGCCCCTTCCCGGCCGCGCTGGAGCTGTACCGGTCGCTCCGCAGCCGCCGCGTCGGCTGACCCCCCCCGCTGGCCGACCGCAGCGTTACTTGCCCCCAAACCGATCGAACCAGGCCCGTGCCTCGAACGGCTTCTTCTCCATTTGCGACCGATTCTCGGTGGGCACACCGATCGGGAGCAGCACGCGAACGGTCTTTCCAGCCGGCACCCCGAGCAGTTCGCCGATGTGCCGCGCCCGGTTCTCGACCCGCAGCCAACCGTCAATCCACACCGTCGCGTATCCCAAAGCCGTCACAGCGAGCAGCATGTTCTCCACGGCGGCGGCACAATCCTCCACCTGGAAGCTGTGCCCCTCGTAGACCGCTTCGGGCTGCTCATCGATCACACAGGCGATGAAAGCCTTCGCCTGCTGCACGGCCACGTTGCTGCGATGCTGGCTGCCAATCCCGCGCACCAGCTCCGGCGCATCAGCGATGACGAACATCGTCGTTTGCTCGTTCTTCCCGGATGGAGCCTGCAGACCAGCCTGCACGATCCGCCGCAGGTCCTCGCGCGGAACCGGCTGATCCTCGAACGGGCCCCGGTAACTGTGACGCCTTGCGATCGCCTCAAAGACATCCATGATTCACACTCGCATGAAGCCCAACATCCACCGGCCTGGCCGGCCCTGTCAGCGACGAACACACGCTGCCCCACGCTAGTCCCCTTCCTCTGCCTGTCAAGCTCGGGCAGGTTCGTGGGCAATCCGGGGGATGCAAAACCGCCCCTCAGCCAGTACGATTCCTCGCTGGAACTGTGGCTCCGGGGACACATAACACAGAAGGACTCGCGATGGCAGCGCTAACACTCGGCCTCATCGTCGGCAACCGGGGGTTCTTCCCGTCACACCTGTGCAAGGACGGACGACAGAGAATCCTGGATCGACTCCAACAGAGCGGGATCGACGCCGTTGCCCTCCGCCCCGAGGACACCACACACGGAAGCATCGAGAGCATCGACGACACGCGCAAGTGCGCCGACCTGTTCCGCGCCCACGCGGACAAGATCGACGGAATCCTGGTCACACTGCCGAACTTCGGCGACGAACGCGCCGTGGCGAACGCGATCCGATGGTCCGGGCTGCGAGTACCCGTCCTCATCCACGCGTTCCCGGATGACACCGACAAAATGACGATTGAGAACCGCCGCGACAGCTTCTGTGGCAAGATGTCGGCGTGCAACAATCTTCGCCAGTACGGCATACCGTTCACTCTCACCGCGCGCCACACGGATCATCCGGACAGCCCTACGTTCGCGAAGGATCTGGACCAGTTCACCGCGACCTGCCGCATTGTCCGCAAGATGCGCGGCCTGCGCGTTGGTGCGCTCGGCGCTCGACCGGCAGCCTTCAACACGGTTCGCTACAGCGAGAAGCTGCTTGAAAAAGCCGGCATCAGCGTCGAAACACTGGACCTGGCGGACTGCCTCGGCCGCTCGGATCGCCTCGCCGATGACGCGAAGCCTGTTCAGGACAAGCTCAGCGCCATCGGGGAGTACGTCGACACCAGCGCCGTGCCGCCGGCCGCGTTAATGAAAATGGCCAAGCTCGGCGCCGTCATCGACCAGTGGATGGCCGAGGCCCAGCTCGACGCGACCGCCATCCAGTGCTGGACGGCGCTGGAGGAGTTCTGCGGCATCGTGCCCTGCACGCTGATGAGCATGATGAGCAACGCCCGCGTGCCCAGCGCGTGCGAGGTCGACGTGACCGGCGCCGTCGCCATGGTGGCCCTGACGACCGCCAGCGAACAACCCGCCGCGCTGGTCGACTGGAACAACAGCTACGGCGACGACCCCGACAAGGCCGTCCTGTTTCATTGCAGCAATTTGCCCAAAAGCCTCTTCACGGCTGATACGCAAAGCGCGGCGATGGACTACCAGGCGATCATCGCCGACTCAGTTGGAAAGGAAAACACGTACGGCACGATCGTCGGACGGCTCGCGGCCAACCCGTTCACGTTCCTGCGCCTCGCGACGGATGATGAGACTGGCACGCTGCGGGCGTACGTGGGTGAGGGCGAGCTAACCGAGGACCCACTGGAGACATTCGGCGGCTACGGCGTGGTCCGGATCCCGAACCTCCAGGGATTGCTCCGCTACATCTGTCAGAATGGGTTCGAACACCACGTCGCGATCACGCCGGGACGAACCGCGGCGGCTTTGCAGGAAGCCCTGGTTCGGTACCTGGATTGGGACGTGCACGTGCACAGCTAGGATTCAACGCACTGACCGCGAGGCACCGGCGCCACGGAGCCTGCCGCCGATGTCGAAACGCCCGTATGCCGCGCATCAGGCGAGATGGTCAACCGCAGGCTCAGGTCAATGGGGACAGACAGGATGAAACGGAAACTCTCGCTCGGAATCGACTTCGGCACCGAATCGGGTCGCGCACTGCTCGTCAACGTGGCCAATGGCAAGGAAATGGCCACCGCCGTCTTCAACTACCCGCACGGTCACCACGGCGTGATTCTCAGCCGCGACCCCAATCTCGCCCGGCAGCACCCTGCCGACTACGTCCTTTGCATCGAGAAGATGATCCGGAAGGTGCTCTCCGCAGCACGCCGCTCGATCCGGGGCTTCAGCCCCGAGGACGTGATCGGCATCGGCGTCGACACAACCGGGAGCACGCCCATTCCAGTCGACCGGCATGGTCAACCGCTGGCGTTCGCCCGTCCGTTTGCGAAAAACCCGGCCGCCATGGCCTGGCTCTGGAAAGACCACACGGCCGTAGCCGAGGCCGAGGAAATCACCGCTCTGGCCAAGCGTCTCCGGCCGCAGTATCTCGCCAAGTGTGGCGGGACCTACAGCAGCGAGTGGTTCTTCAGCAAAATCCTCCATTGCCTGCGCACCAGCCCGAAGGTGTTCGACGCGGCGTACATGTGGGTCGAGGCGGCAGACTGGATCCCGGCGATTCTGACCGGGACCGAGTCGCCGGAGATGCTGAAGATCGGCGTCTGTGCCGCCGGTCACAAGGCGATGTTCAACGACGAGTGGGGCGGCTATCCCGACACCCGCTTCCTCGGGAAACTGCATCCCAAGCTGGCCACTTTGCGTTCACGTCTCCGCGACCGGGCACACGCGATCAGCACGGCTGCCGGCGGACTGACGGAAGAGTGGGCGAAGCGCACCGGCCTGAAGCCCGGGACGCCCGTCGCCGTCGGGGCCTTCGATGCACATCTCGGTGCTGTCGGCGCCGGCATCGCGCTTGGCACGCTTGTCAAGATTATCGGAACAAGCACCTGCGACATGATGGTCGCTTCCGATTCCCGTGCCTTGCCCGACATCCCCGGCCTGTGCGGGATCGTCCCGAGCAGCATTGTGCCCGGGAAGTTCGGCCTCGAAGCCGGCCAATCCGCGGTCGGCGACATCTTCAACTGGTTCGTGAATTACGTACGCCCGGGCGGCACGCAAGCCGGTTCACATGAGGCGCTCACCGCAGCCGCCGCCAAGCTCGCTCCCGGGGCATCCGGACTGCTCGCTCTGGATTGGAACAACGGCAACCGAACGGTCCTGGTCGACCAACGCCTGACCGGCCTGCTGCTTGGTCAAACGCTGTACACGACTCCGCCAGAAATCTACCGCGCCCTGATCGAGGCCACCGCCTTCGGCGCCCTCGCCATCATCAACCGCTTCGAGGAATACGGGCTCAAGGTCCGGCAGGTTGTCAACTGCGGCGGGATCGCCGAGAAAAACCCGCTCGTCATGCAGATCTACGCCGACGTCACGGGCCGCCCGATGAAAATCTCGCGATCGGAGCAAACCTGCGCACTCGGGGCGGCGATCGCCGGTGCGGTCGTGGCCGGCCGAAAGGCGGGTGGGTACCCAAGCATCCCGGCGGCGCAGAAGGTCATGACGGGGCTCAAGCCCAAGGTGTACCGGCCGTCGGCCAGGGCCCGCGCCACCTACCGCGACTTGTACCCCCTCTACAAGAAACTGCACGACGCGTTCGGCACCGCCGATTGGCAGGGAAGCCTGTACGATGTGATGAAGAGACTGCTGGACATTCGCCGCAAGGCCCGGAAGTAGCAGCCGGTTGCGACCATCCGGCCGCCTTGGAAACACGAAATGCTCGAGGAACTCAAGACACGCGTATGTGACCTTCACGGCGAGCTGCCCAGGAACAACCTCGTCGCGTGGACCAGCGGCAACGTCAGCGCGCGCGACCCGGACAGCGGCTTGGTGGTCATCAAGCCCAGCGGCGTGCGTTACGAAGACCTGACGCCGGCGAAACACGTCGTCGTGGACCTGGCCGGCCGTGTCGTCGAGGGCGATCACAAGCCGTCCTCCGACACCGCCAGTCATCTCTACATCTACCGTGCCAGAGCGGACATCCACGGCGTCGTGCACACGCATTCGCCCTACGCGACCGCTTTCGCGGCTGTGGGCCAGCCGATCCCTCCGTATCTCACCGCGATCGCCGACGAGTTCGGCGGCGCTATCCCGTGTGCCGATTTCGCGTTGATCGGCGGAGAGGCCATCGGCCAACAGGTAATCCAGCACATCGGCAACTCACCGGGGATCCTGCTCAAGAACCACGGCGTGTTCACCGTCGGCCCGAGCGCGGCGGCTGCCGTGAAAGCAGCCGTCATGGTCGAAGATGCAGCGCGCACGGTCTTCCTGGCGCTTCAACTCGGCTCACCCGACGAGATCAGCCCGGAGAACGTGCGAAAACTCCACGAGCGCTACACCGGCGAGTATGGTCAGTAGATTGGGGCACCGGGAGAGGCGCAAGCGAAAACGCCAGATGCGCGGTAAAACGTTCGACCCCGCAGAGCACCACGCAACGGGCACAACACCCTCCCCGCACGATTGAACCCCTGGCCCTGACACTTTCTTAACCGCCGCCACATGCTCCGCTAACATATACACGGTAGATCTGCGCATGGGATTGCGGCGAATCCAGGTTGCTGGCGATCGCCGGTTGCCGTGGGGCTTCGCCATAGGCGCGTTGTGGTAGCGTGTCGTGCGGGACCGAGTGACGGGTAGGCCATGGATTCCAACAAATCGATCCTCGTTGTCGAGGATGAGAGCGACATAGCGGACGCCGTCTGCTACCACCTGGAGCGGGAAGGCTATGCCTGTCGACGGGCCGAGGATGGCGAGAGCGCCATGGCCGAAGTGCGGCGCTCCTTGCCCGACCTGATCGTCCTCGATCGGATGCTGCCCAAGCTCTCAGGTGACGAGATCGCGACGCGTCTCAAGCGCGACGCCCGTACGTCCAGCATCCCGATTATCATGCTCACCGCCAAGGCCGAAGATGCCGACGAACTCGTCGGCTTCGCCATTGGCGCCGACGACTACGTGCGCAAGCCCTTCTCCATGAAGCTGCTGCTCGCACGAATCACCGCCATGTTCCGTCGGGACCGTGCGGCTGGTCAGCAGCAGGACGTCCTCTCCGGCGGTCCGATCGTCCTGGACCGTGCACGGCACGAGGCCACTGTTAGCGGGCACCCCGTCGTGCTCACTGCAACCGAGTTCCGGATCCTGGCGACGCTGATGGCCGCTGGCGGCCGCGTCCTGAATCGGGGACAATTGATTGACGCGGTACTAGGGCATAGCGTGGCCGTGACGGATCGAACCATGGACGTGCACATCGCCGCGCTTCGCAAGAAGCTTGGGTCGGCTGCAGGCTGCATCCAGACCGTGCGCGGAGTCGGATACACATTCCGCGCACCGGTCGAAGGTGCACTGCAGGATTGAATTGCCTATGAGCATCGGTGGTGTCGGTCGCAGAGCGCTCTTGGGCAGCGCCATTCTGATCGCATTGGCGTTGGGAGGTTCGCTGTGGGTGTTGGTCGCCGGCCAGAGGCAGACCCTCAATGAGAACCTCGTGCAAGAGATAACGTCCACCGCGGTAATCCTGCGCGATCTCGCGCGTCAGAGCGACCCGGACCCCGACGTGACACGCCTGGGGAAACTGGCGCAGACGCTGCTCGACAATGGCACCTACACCGTCCTGGCCACAACGGACGGCCGGTTCCTCGTCGACACAACGCACGGCCCCGAGGTGGTGCACCATTTCCTGGAGCGCGCCGAGGTCCGCCAGGCGCTCCGTGAGGGAACAGGCACAACCACCATTCGCCTGTCCGGGAGACGACACGACAGCCGCGTCGTCACCCTACGCATCGGCGAGGACCAGCCTTGGGCCGTCCTGTGGCTGGCCCGAGAACAGTGGTCAATGCCCCGCGTATGGCAATCACTCGGCGACACGATCGTCGCGATCATCGCTATTGCCCTGTGCAGCACCATCGGGTTGGCGTTTCTCCTCACACGACTGCACGCCCGACTGCTCCAGCGGCTGGTCCATACCGCTCGCGACCTCGCGACCGGCGACCTCTCCGCACGGGCCGACGTCAGCGAGTCCAACGAGTTCACAGAGCTTTCCCTGGCGATCAATCGCATGCGAAACCGGCTCGCCCAACAAGTCGAGACCATCGACCAGCAACGACTGACGCTTGAATCCCTGGTGGACCAGTTGCACGAAGGGGTCATCGTGGCGCGCAGCGACGGGCGAATCGCGCTGCTCAACCCCGCCGCGGCCCGATTGCTGAACCTCCCGTCGGATGCGGACGGAAACCACGCCGAGATGACCGGCCTCCCGATCGAGCGCTGCATCCCCCAGCATGAGCTCCAGGCCATGTTGCGCAGCACAGCCGAGCAACGCGACTCGCACGGCGAAACCCTAACCGATGAAGCCGGTGACCAGGAAGCGCGGCTCCAGATCGACGCCGGCAACAGCACGATTCACCTGCTGGCCCGCGCGTCGGATGTCCATCTGCCGGAAACGGGCTCGGGCGCCGATCGCCCTTCGCCCGGCCGCATGCTCGTGCTGACCGATATCACCGAGCTGACACGCATCATCCGAGTCAAGAGCGACTTCGTCGCCAACGCCTCCCACGAGTTGCGCACCCCCCTGACCGCCATTCGAGCCGCCATCGAGACGCTTCTGCAGATGGACCTGGCCGACGACGCACCGGCGGCACGCCGTTTCCTCGAGGCCATCAATCGCCAGAGCACGCGCTTGCGGGCCATGGTTTCGGACCTGCTGGACCTCTCACGCCTTGAAGCCCCTTCCGCTCGCTTCGAGCCCGAAGCCCTGCGCGTCCAGGAAGTTCTCGACGACCTGCGAGAACGGTTCTCACAGCGACTCGAGGCTCGGGCGATGGATTGGCAGACGCACTGCCCCACCGGCCGGAGCCAGATGATCACCGCCCACCCCCATCTGCTGCGGCTCGTCCTCGACAACCTCGTGGACAACGCCATCAAATTCACGGAGCCCGGTGGCCGCATCGAGGTCCACTGCGCTGTGAGCCCCGGGTGGGCCTCGTTCAAAGTCTCGGACAACGGCTGTGGCATCCCCGATGATCAGCAACAGCGGGTCTTCGAGCGGTTCTACCAAGTCGAACGAGCTCGCTCGGGGGATGAACGAGGAACCGGCCTCGGCCTGTCCATCATTCGCCACGCCGTGGCCGCGATGAGGGGAACGGTCGATCTCCAGAGCGCTCCCGGCGAAGGGACCCGGGTCACGGTCCGTCTCCCGCAGCCGGAGAATCCGCAGCCGGTCCACCGAGACTAGCCTTTTTGCGGCGCGAGACCGTGCCCGCAAGCCAGGCCGCCACCCCCCCAGTGCAATCTTCACCCCATGTTAGCGCATTCTTAATAAGAGACGCTATCAACTGG
>Ga0272441_10010917_pt1 | contig 13612 bp, 11 predicted proteins | sample SSMProp6N_FD_193582 | JGI IMG/M metagenome (GOLD analysis project Ga0272441, IMG submission 193582) | Marine sediment archaeal communities from Little Sippewissett salt marsh, Falmouth, MA, United States - SSM-Prop-6N | ecosystem: Environmental > Aquatic > Marine > Wetlands > Sediment ... | reverse complement strand
ATCTGGGTGGAGAAATATCGTCCTGTCTCCCTTGCGGATGTGGCAGGGCAATCCACTGTGACCGAAAGCTTGGGGGCATATATACGGACAGGGAGTATTCCCCATCTCTTGTTTGCCGGTCCCGCAGGCACCGGGAAAACAACCTGTGCCTTGATTATTGCCCGGGAGATCTATGGAGACTCATGGCGAGATAATTTCAAGGAAATGAACGCCAGTGATGAACGAGGAATTGACGTGGTCCGGGGAAAAATCAAGGATTTCGCCCGAACAGCACCCCTGGGTGATGCAACCTTTAAGATTATTTTCCTAGATGAAGCAGATGCACTCACCTCTGACGCACAGGCGGCATTACGCCGCACCATGGAACGATACACCTTTACCTGCCGATTTATTTTATCATGCAACTATTCATCAAAAATCATTGAACCCATCCAATCACGATGTGTCATGTTCCGGTTTACCCCCCTTAAAGAAAGAGAAATACAGGAATATATAAACAGAATATGTGAAACTGAAGAGGTAAATATTACCCAAGAAGGAATCACCGCCCTTGTTTTTATTTCTCAGGGCGACATGAGAAAAGCCATCAATATTCTTCAAGTGGCCGCAGGCATTGCAGAAAAAATAGATGATGATGTTATCTATCGGGTCAGTTCCACCGCTCGTCCCGAGGATATGAAAAGGTTGCTTCTGCAAGCCATCCAGGGAAACTTTCTTCCCGCCAGGAGCATACTTGATGAATTATTCATCTCAGAAGGACTAAGCGGAGAAGATATCATCCGAGGAGTCCATGGAGCCATCATGGATATGGATATACCTGAAGGATTCAAGGCAGAATTAATCGAGAGAATCGGAGAGACTGAATTTCGAGTAGTGGAAGGAAGCAATGACCGCATACAAATCGAAGCTTTTTTAGCCCATGCCGCACTCCTAGGGAAAAAAACCAGGGTTTAGAAAAAGTAATAAATAGCAAATGCTTTACCCATAACCCATGGTATCCAAAGATGTACTGGTGGTTGCAGCAGGAATCGCTATTGTAGCCATAGCCCTCATTGGAGTCTTTTCCTATGAAGATGAATACGACGAATCTGACAACAAGGAATGGATCAATTATATCATTGAATACAACACGTTTTCTCAAGAAGCAACCACCGAAACAGGGGAAATTGGGAATACAGACACTCTAAGCCACACGGAATCCATTGATGCACACAACCTCACAGAGATACGATTTGAGGTATCCTGGACAGATGGGTACACGGGACGAATCCGGGAATTTTCAGATAATTTCAAAATGAAAATCACATCGCCAAGTGGAACCATTGTAGACTATTTTATGGAAAATCCTTCCAATAGCACACAATCACCCTTGATTATTACCGCGCAGCTTAGAGATATACCCAAAGACAGTATGATCAACACAACAGACAGGGACCAGGTAAACAGATCACTTCAGGAAAATATCTCTGAAAATGGAATGGGACAATGGACAGTGAACCTGGAAGTGGACATTGAAAAACCCGTATGGACAATTCTTAGAAACAGAATGGACAACTATATCCTCAAGGTAACCTATACCTATTATAAGGCAACTGTTTCAAACACATAGACACAAACCCAAAAAAAAACACCAGGTGTACTGCCCCAAATAGATCATCTCTTTTTATTGGATCCTATAACGAAGAAGGGCCCCTATCCCCCCTAAACCATCAAGCTTTTCTCCAGCTTCATGAAGACCACTGATAACATGGACACGGGCGCCTTTCTCCTCAGCCATTTTCAACAAGGATTCATTCTGTCGTACCATGTGATGTGTAACCAGGAGAATATCTACGGCACCCTGGTGAATGGCCTGTTCTACCTCTGTGATGCCATAGGTGGCTTGATTGGTAACAATCCCCCCTAGGAGCTGTTCAACAAGACGTGTCTCAAGGGCTAGACGAGAATCTTTGATGATTTGTTCTACAATCCCTCGATTCAAGGCCTCCGTGATACCTGTCATTCCAGGTTGCCCTGTGGGGGCCACAAGACACTGGAAGAATACATCTTTTTTATTTTGTTTCCCATAAGAAACCAGGTGATCCTTGGCAAACCCTGGCCCTACAATAATGAGAATTTCTCCGTGAAGATGTTCAAGTTTTGAGGCAATCTCTGCATAGTAATCCTTGGAGGTATCCGGAGTCTTGTACATTTTTCCATGGCGATGGGACTGGACAGTGGCCACTTCCTCTACGCCATAGTGATGAAGCATCCCTATTGTTGCCTCATCATCATCAAGGGAAACAATAACTGCCCGGGGTTGCCGGGAAGCGGTAACTGCTTCCTTGAGACGCATCAGTTGATAGGAGGACCAGTCTTTTGTAATGGTTAATTCACTTCCTACCAATATATTAAATGAATGATGTGACCCATGGTCAAAAGGACCCTCGTGGATAACTCCATGGATACGAAGGCGATCAGAAAATTTTTGGAATTCAAGTGATTCAACAACAAGTGTGAGGAAAACTGTCTCTTTTTCTTGTTTTGCAGACCGAATTTTGTCACTACTTGATTGTTTTGTTCGTTGTGTCACCGCTCCAGCTAGATCACCTTTTTCAAGGATATTGTACAGATGCCAGCAGTCATCCATGGTTTGCAACCGCAGCTTAATGACACCCTTTTTGGTATCCTGGTAAAGGATTTTCATAAATGATCCTCTAGTATATCTATATCCCCCGGGGGAAGAACAGATTGTACTGCTTCAGAGGGAACATGAAGACGAGATGCAATCCCATTGGCAACCGTGTTTTTATCTTGTTTCCCCGGAACGAAAAGAAGATATTTTTTCAGTTTCCGAACAACAGAGGAGGGTGCACCCATGACCCGAGATATATCATTAATAGCAATGACCCCTAGACCATACTCCAGAGGGCATCGATGGTAATGCCTCTTCCCGGTAATGATAAATGATCCCCGGGGTAAATATTCTCCCGGCGGAGGAGACTTGGATACTTGCTCGGGTTTTACCCAATATGCATCCATTTCTCCATACCGATTCCATGCCTTTGAATACACAACAGCAAACTGACAGGCTTCCTGAAGAGTTGTTTCACTAATGGGTAATGGATTCCCATGTATATCTTGAGCTTTGACAACACAGGAGGGAGCACCTTTCATGTTGGCATGGATGTACCGGTCACCCTTAGCAAGATATTTTTTCACAATTTTATCATTGCTGGATGCATTTTTTCCCCCAATCACTATATTTCCCTCACTGGAGATAAACCACCGATACTGTTCAAACCATAATTTCTTTACTTGTTGTACCTCCCTCTTAGACTCACTTCTCTGATTTTTTTTATAATCTCGCAGCTGCTGCTGTGTCAACTCAAGAGCTTTTAATGCACCCTCCAGTTTGGCCTGCATTTTTTTTGCCTTCCCATATTTTTCACTAGCATTTTCGTTAATATCTTTACGTGCATCTAGCCCTATTTCAACGTCCTTCCCCAGGGTATCTTTAACCGACACACAAATAGGGGAAGATGCACCTTTCTTGACGTATTCTTTTTTACAGCTATCCAGAGCCTGTTGACAGGCTCCATAATGGACATAAATCAAATCACCTTCACGTTTCAAGGATCCTATGACATCACGAAGATTTGTAACTGCTTTTTCTTGCTGCTCCTTTATCCTCTGGAGCGCTAAGAACTCCTCAGGTTCCTCAGGGGTTGCATCCTGATGAAAATATTCAGTAACAGCTTTGGCAAATGTCTCTTTTTTTTCCAGTTGACTTGAATCATAGAGAGTGAGGGGAAGGGGTAATACATCGATTTTTTTATCCTCATCCTTGACAATAACAGGAAAAAAGTCGCCTTGGGAAAAAGTGTTTAGAACATCTTGCAGAGTACTAAAAAGAGTATGGAGTTGGGTATCGGTGAGTTCCTGAACAGACACTGTTTTTGCCAGATGTGCACGCCTGCAAATCTCCTCACCCCATTGGCCACCCAGATTAATGGGGCCAACGAGGGCATGGATAAGATCATTTTCCTGTTTCATCAACAAGTCAGAAAATGCAGAAAAATCCAGTGTGAATGGATCCGTACGCAAGGGGGGAGGACTATAGAGTTCATGCGGCTTGATGACCCGATGGGACCAGGTTTGCGTATACAGGGGGAGAATAATGGTGTTATTTTCACCTAGAAGGATAATGTTTCCCTTGGAAAAAAGTTCAAAAACAAGGTGATAAAGGATATCTTTTTGTATATCCATGATGATGATTCGTTCAAAACCCATTTGTTTAATGTTGCAAATCTTACCCCTGTTTAGATATTTGCGACAGGTCATAGCAAAGGTGGAAGGCTCATCATGACCCAGTGATTTTTTTGTGGGAATGAATGTCAGCCAGTTTCCATTATTGACATAAAAATCAAGTTTTTCATTGTCTGCCCTGACACGCATCAAGAACTCATTTCGGCTGGGTTGATAGATCTTCCCAATCCATCCTCCGATGAGACACTGGAGTTCAGTGGAAAGCGCACAAATATCAAAGGAGGTAAGAGAAGTTTTCATTGGTGCTACATGGCTCTCTATATTAAGTTTTTTACTCTTTTAAAATAAAGTTTATCTAGTTTTTTTTGCATAACGAAAAATATGGATACACCTGTATCTGATCTCCAAAGAAAAGTAGCATCATTTGTACATGAGAGAAACTGGGAAAAATTTCATACACCCAAGGATCTTGCTCTCTCTATCGTTGTTGAAGCTGCGGAGTTACTGGAATTATTCCAATGGAAAAACAACAGTGAGATACAAGGATTGCTAAAAGATACAAAATACCGGAAAAAAATAGAAGAGGAAATGGCAGACATTATGATCTATATTTTGGTATTATCCAACACCATGGATACTGACCTTGCCCAAGTAGTTTTACAGAAGATACAGACAAATAGAGATCGTTATCCCATCCAGAAGGCAAAGGGAAAGGCAACAAAATATACAGAACTCTAAACAGAGATCTTTCCATCCATTTTTTTTTCAATAGGTACTTATAAAAAGATGTTTTTTAACACTCCGTGGATATACTTGAGTTTGCGGCAACAGTTATCCTAGTTACGGCATCCGGTGCCCTTGCACCAGGCCCCCTTTTTTTTGCCACGATTACCCATGGATCAAAATCAGGAGTACGCAGCGGGATAACATTTGCTGTTTCCCATACAGTAATTGAATTCACCCTAATTATGCTCTTTGCCCTGGGGCTTCTCACAGTAGCCAGCGAACCAACGGTTAAAACCATCATTGGGGCTTTAGGAGGCAGTGTCCTGATTGCATTTGGTGTCTTTCAGATAAAAAATTCATTTTTTTATGCACAAAAACTTCGGGAGACAAAAGCGATGTCTTCCCATCATCTTTTTTTGATTGGGTTAGCTTTTACTGGACTAAACCCCTATTTTATACTTTGGTGGCTTACCGTAGGAGCACAATTAATCATCCTTTCTTTGGAGTTTGCTGGATTATTAGGCGTGGTTTTTATGTATATCTGTCATGTCTGGATGGATTATGTCTGGCTGACCAGTCTTTCCTTTTTTGCAAAAAAGGGAACTGCTGTTCTAGGCTGGATGGGATATCGAATCCTTTTAAGCGTCTTTGGAGGGATATTAATCTATTTTGGCTTCACTTTCCTCCTGCCCGTCCTTAACACATAGGAAAAGATAAACATGAGTAGGAATACTTTAAAACCACAAATAGATAAACAGGAAAATGACACAGATTATACTGTATGCTGACATAAAACCCACCGAGAATCCAGAAAAGGTACAACAAGCAATCCAAAATCTGTTTCCCGATGCACAAATAGATATCCAAGATACAAAACTGGTTGCACACAGCAATACCCTAGAAAGATTTCGGGAACTACTAAAACGCCAAAAGATCAGGGATTCCGCTCGTTCCCTACTTTTGAAAGAGCACAAGGAAAACATCCTTGTTTTTAAGTTAAATAAACAATTTGCCTATGCCAATAAAATTAATTTTGCTGTTGTTGACCATCCCCTTGGCGAGATAACTGTTCAAATTACAAGTGACAATCCCCATGATCTTATTGACCATTTAACCTTAAAAAGATAAACCTGTGGATACATCCGAAATAGATAGACTCCAGGGCAGATTTTACCACAGGCACGTTGGATATCCCCATACACAAAACAGACTGTTATCTTTACAGCCGTCTATTTCTATAGATTCAGGGTAAAATAATTTTTGAGGATACACTCACTATATTATAGTATACATGATTTTAGTTTCAACAAAGAATTAATAAGATAGCCTATTATCAAGATACATGAAACAGTGGATCGGAGGATTGCTGTCCATTTCCCTTTTAATTTTAATGCACCCAGTAATAAATGGAGCAAACACTGACTCCGATATAGAACAAGTATATGATATACAATGGCAGCAAAACTATGGAACCATCTGGTGGTGGTCAGCACGATATGAAGGGCCACAACCAATTGGAGATTGTGACAACGATGGGCAAAATGAAGTATTAATCGGAGGACGAGATCCATTTCTAAGGATACTGGAATGGGACAATGATGACCAAACCTATCACGAAGACACCCGCCTAATAGACCCCGTTATAGGTATTGGATACCGCCTGCTCTTTTTCCCACAACCCTTTGGAAGCGCCACAGGATTTAGTGTTGCTGATATTGATAATGATGGATTAAATGAGATTGGTGTTGCATGGGGACGACATTTCTCTGCCTTCCAATGGATGGGTGACCACTATGAATTAATGGGTCGCTATATTATTTCAGATAACCTGGGTTGGGAAACTACTCTTGATTGTATTGTAGGGGATTGTGATAATGACGGAAAAAATGAAGTCGTGATCACTGGAGGATATCGGGAGCCATCCACACCCGAGATTATTGTCCTTTCGTGGGAGGAGGATGAGTTTCGACAAGAAAGTTCTTGGAATGATCCAGGGGGATATAGCGTCTATTTCCCCTGGATTGCTGATGTTGATTATGATGGAAAAAATGAGATTGTGTGCAACACTAACGAAACCCTTGTTCTTAAATATAATACTACATCTCATCAGTGGACATCAAGTCGTGTTGCCAGCTATGCCAATAATGAAGGGTATCCTTTTGGAAGTGTATCAAAGGATAGTGATGGTGACGGGCTCCCTGAGATACATGTCACCTTTTATACGCCTGAACTGCACATCTATGAATGGGATGGGATTGGTTACAGCAAGAAATGGAGTAAAATGTGGCCTGGAGAAGAAGGAACTATTGAGGCCATCGATGTTGGCGATGTAGATGATGATGGGAAAAATGAGGTGTGTATAGGAACAGATGTAATTCATATACTTGAATGGGATGGACAGGAATATGTAGAGGAATATGTCATCACGGACACATTTGGATTACTGGCAGTAACTGCAGTGGGGGACTGTGACAGCGATGGAAAAAACGAGATTCATGCAGGATCGGTAGGTGTTAATCAGGGGCTTCCCTATATGGCATGGATTTTTAAGCATGAAACAACCTAAAATATTTGTTTCTTAATTACGATATCGTACCTCAGCCACCATAAAGTCATGGGTAACATATGATTCCTCAAAAACTTTTTTAGCATCTTCTTCCAATAATTTTCCATCCTTATACCGAGGACTGATATGGACCAAAAACAGCTTTTCAACACCAGCTTTTTGAGCAATTTCTGCAGCCTGCCGTGCCGTGGAGTGACCGTACTCGTTTGCCTTTTGTTGGATACTGGAATCAAATGTTGAATCATGAATAAGCACATCGCTTTTGCCGGCAAACTCAATTAGGCCATCACAAGGCCGAGTATCACCTGTTATAGTAATTTTTCTTCCCGGCCGAGGCTTACCCATAACAGCACTCGGTGCTATCTTTTTACCCTGCACCTCAACAGTCAAGCCCTTCTGAAGTTTGTTAAACAAAGGACCCTCTGGGATCCCTAGAGATAGTGCCTTTTTTTTATGAAACTTCCCCGGTCGAGAGTCTTCTTCCAAACAGTATGCCAAACAGGGAACATTATGACAGACTGCTAATGCTTTTATACAATAGCCGTCAAATGTAAGAACATCACCATCATCTACTTCTTCTACATGTATCTTATAACTTGGTGCAAAATATCCCAAATCAAGGAGTTGACCCACCAATTTTTTAATACCTCTTGGACCAAAAACATATAGAGGGTCCTTACGCTCATTTAACTGGATAGTCTGAAAAAAACCGGGTAATCCCAAAAAATGATCACCATGAAAATGAGATATAAAAATTTTTGATATCTGCATATAGCTTAACGCCGAGCGTTGCAACTGTCTTTGTGTACCCTCACCACAATCAAACAATAATACCTCGGACCCCCTTTTAATGGCAATCGAGGATACATTGCGATGCACAGCGGGCCACGAACCACCAGTCCCTAAGAAATGAATATCTAACTGCATACCATTAGGGGATGGGAAAAGTAATAAAAAGCTTTAGCATACTCTTCTTCACAAGGTCGGGGTGGCTCAGACTGGTTAGAGCGCCTGACTCATAGGCACAGCTTAAAGGGTTCGCTGGGAAATCAGGAGGGCGCGGGTTCAAATCCCGCCCCCGACACTACTTTATAGTATTATAATATTATATTTCTTGGAGGCAAAAAAACATGACAATTAAAAAAGATAAGTTAGAGAGAAAGGTTCAAGCGATATGTTGTGGCCTTTTGGTTACATTGGTGTGTCTGGGTGCCCTGGTTCCCAGTATCCGTGCTGAGCGTTCAGGGTGGTCTATTGAGACCGTGGACAGCACAGGAGGAAATACTGGATTTTATACGTCTTTGGCACTGGACAGCAGTGGCTATCCACACATCAGCTACTATTATTATGACAATACTACTTTGCGGTATGCTTACCAGGATGGTGGCGGTTGGCACATCAGCACCGTGGACAGCGCCGGGGATGTTGGATGGTTTACCTCTTTGGCACTGGACACCAGTGGCTATCCACACATTAGCTACCTTGACGGTACGAATGGTGATTTGAAGTATGCTTACCAGGATGGTAGCGGCTGGCACACAGTTACCGTGGACAGCACGGGGAATGTTGGACCATATACGTCTCTGGCACTGGACAGTAGTGACTATCCACACATCAGCTACCTTGACGCTACGAATAGGGATTTGAAATATGCCTACAAGGATAGCGCCGGCTGGCACAACATTACCGTAGACAGTAGTACAGGACTTGTTGGATGGTACACCTCTTTGGCACTGGACACCAGTGGCTATCCACACATCAGCTACCTTGACGCTACGAATGAGGATTTGAAATATGCCTACAAGGATGGTAGTGGCTGGCACACAGTTACCGTGGACAGCACCGGTGGAATGTATACGTCTCTGGCACTGGACAGCAGTGGCTATCCACATATCAGCTACTATGTGAATGGTGATTTGAAGTATGCCTACAAGGATAGCGCCGGCTGGCACACCAGCACCGTGGACAGCGCCGGGGATGTTGGATGGTATACGTCTCTGGCCCTAGACACCAGTGGCTATCCACACATCAGCTACCTTGACGCTACGAATGAGGATTTGAAATATGCCTACAAGGATAGCGCCGGCTGGCACAACATTACCGTAGACAGCATCGGACTTGTTGGATGGTACACCTCTTTGGCACTGGACACCAGTGGCTATCCACACATCAGCTACTATGGGAATGGTGATTTGAAGTATGCTTGGATAGAACCACCCACTGTAGATTATATCCATATTACCTTTGCAGATGGTACCGAAATTAGTAATCAGTCCCTGGCAACAAAGTTCAGCTTGGAGTGCTATGCGGCTGCCTTTAATACAACCTATGGGCACCTGGGATTTATTGAGTGCAGCTGGAATAGAGTAAATAGCGGAGGAAGCAACGCCAGTCTTAATGCCACAACGGGATCAAGTGTAAAGCTCTATACAGGCTGGTACGAGGGCACAGTGACCCTTACTATTGATGATGGCGGTGGTCATAGTGATAGTGTTGTGTTCACGGTTAATGCAAGCGTGTTTAGTATGATGATGCATGTGGGATGGAACCTGGTGACTATTCCTATCACGCATGGTTGGACTGCTGAGACGCTTGGTGAGAATATTACGGGTTGTAGTGTGGTGATCATGTTTAATGCGAGTACTCAGATGTTTCTTACTCATGTGGTGGGTGTTCCTCATGATGATTTCCCTATTTTGGATGGGGTGGGCTATTTTGTGTTTTGTACACGGGATAGTGTTTTTAGTGTGCCGGATGCGTCTATTGGTAGTGTTTCTGTTCCTATTTGTGAGGAGTGGAATATTGTGGGGTGGTATCATGAGTATTCTACTATGGCGGAGTCTTTGGGTGATAATATTAGCGGTACTTCGGTGGTGATCATGTTTGATCCTGTGGCCCAGGTTTTCCTGACTCATGTTGTGGGTATTCCTCATGATAACTTTATTATAGAGCGAGGCATGGGTGTCTTTGTCTATACTACCACTACTAGTATCTGGCATGGAGAAGGATAAAAGAAAAATATTCCCGTTTCTCCTTTATTTTTTCTATTATTTTTTTTATTGTCTACTCTACATTATACCATATCCAATTTTGATTATTTTATCACCAGATCCACAACAACCCGTGCTACAGTGTGTCAGTGCGTTCTCGTCGTAAAGCGTCGCTTTCCGGCGAGATCTGTGTCCGGGTTCATATTTCCATCCCTGATCCCACACATTCAACAGAAACTTTTATAAATTTTGTAATTAATGAAGATAGTGTGGAGACAAATGATATCTAATAAGGTTTTTATCTTGTGTATTGCCCTGTGCCTCGAACTTACATTTATTTTTCCCATTAATGAAACAAAAAATTTTACTGATGCGCAAGCACAGCATACAGAAGGAAATACACTGTATGTGGGTGGATCTGGACCAAAGAACTATACAAATATTCAAGATGCAATTGACGCTGCTTTTACTGGAGACATCATCTATGTGTACGAGGGTATCTATAAGGAAAACATTAGAGTGGATAAAACCTTGCAACTGATTGGTGAAAACAGGAATAGTACTATAATAGATGGTGGAGGTAAGAGAGATGTGGTAAGAATAATGGCTGATGGTGTGATACTGATGGGTTTCACTATACAACATGGCGGTTCTCATTTTGGCTCTGCCGGTGGAATAAGACTTGATAGTTCTTCATACAGTATAATCTCGAATAATACCATAGTTGGCAACGAATTATATGGCATCTGGGTACTTGAAAATACATCTTCCTATACCACAATATCTCATAATATTATATCAAATAATGGCGATAATGAATACGGAGGGTTTAACATTTGGTTGTATCAATCATCCTATAATACTATCTCAAATAACAGCATTCAAAATGGGAAAGGATATGGCCTTGGCATATGCTTTTGGTCAACACATACTACAGTTAGAGGAAATATAATTTCAGGGAATTACCTAGAGGGTATCAAATCTCGCTATGGATTTAATAACAGAATTTATGAGAATACTATTAAAGACAACAACTATTTTGGAATTAGATTTTTGAATGCATCAGCCAACAATATAGTAGAACACAATAACTTTATTAATAATACACCCTTGAATGCCTTCTTTACTATTCAAGATATAAATAGTTTAAACCAATGGGATGAAAACTATTGGGATAACCCAAATATACTGCTAAAACCTGTTATTGGATGCATCAGATTTCGGGGAATTAACCGGGATATGATTGGTTTTCCATGGTTGAATTTCGATTGGCACCCATTGGCTGAGCCATATGAATGGTGAAAAATTCTTGCCTAAATTGTTTCTAACTCACACTAGATAGTATATCTGTTTTCATTGACTTATTGCCACAAATTCAAAAATATCGGTCTACAGTTTAACAGTAAATTATCCCGGGAAATCTTCGATTTCATTTCCTTGGAGATGTGTGTCTGGATTTACATTCCCATCCCCGACATTACGTAGATATGGGAAAAAAATATCTATTTACTTAGCTAGCTACAAAGATATTCAAAAAAAACCTGCCTCTATCTTTCTTGAAACAATAAGCGAGAGAGACAACAAAGACTAGATCCCTCTATGGAAAGCACCCAGGGCAGGGGCAAGGAGGAGAACTATATTTCTATAATACACCTCTTAAAAAGAGAGATGTATCCCTTAACACCAACCCATCAAACAAGAAAACTTCCTCTAGGAAAAGTCCTCTCGCCTCTCTCGATACTATATTATTCTATAGTTTTTAATTATTTTCCCCCACCCCTAAAAAAAAGATCCTGAGATAAATCCAGTTTTTTTAAAATAAGTCCAATCTAATAAACACTCTTCGATAATTGTTTCACATCCTTCGATAATTGTAAGATATCCTTCGATGAATGTCACAAACCCTTTATATAACCAAAACCACCCATACAACTTTTGCTTACCCTACAAGGGTAAGGAGGAGAACAAAAAAATGAAAACAAAAAATACCCACAAAATAAAAACACTAGGAATAGGAACAATTGGGCTCCTGATAAGCCTGGCAATCCTGCCAACCATCGCCGCAGATACGACCACTACAATACCACTCATGATGGCTCAAAATGAAAACATTGGAGATATCACCATAGACTATGTTGATGTAAATGACAGCGATGACTATCTCAAAATAACCTACGCCCTCACACACCCCAACTTGACCCTAAATGAAACCCATCTCGATGTCCAGACAGATCCCGATGATTTCCCCATGACAAAAAGCGGAAATCCAAAAGTAGGACACTTCGCCTACCAAAACGACACCCACCAAGGGGAAACAAGCTATACATATATCATCTATGGTGAATGGGATACTGGCGACACCCTCTATGTTGCAGCCCACGCCGAAGTCAGCACACTAGAAACAAAGGAAATACTGAATGATGATGGGACCACAACCACCATTACTACAGAATACTATGTCTATGAAACCGCCTGGGGCAACGGTGACGGCTTCCCAGGAAAAAACTGGGCCATGTACTACACAGTTAATCTAGCATAAAAAAAAATAAAAAAAACTTTCTAAAAAAAAGATGAACCATGAGATACAAAACAATAAAGAGTCTCGCTTTGATACTTAGTGCCCTTTTCATCGCCAGTGCCCTCTTTGCCGGAGTTTCCTCCGTCCAGGGTAAACAACTCTGCAACAAAAACCCTAAACCCAGGCTAGACTTCAATGGACCCCATTACACCCTTAATATCCTAGGGAAAAACAACATCGGCAACGGTCAATACGACAACCCCGACAGACACACCATCTTTGTACCCCTCGAAGGGGATACCACAATCACGTATGCTCTCGGTGACTACTTTGGTGTCCTGGATGGAAATGGCCTGGATGACGGAGAATGTACCCTCCAGATTCCCCATGGCAAAGACAAAAACTTCATGGTCTATCTTGTCTCCCTAGGAAAACCAGGAGACGGAGCAGAGGTAGACTATGCGGACAACTGGACATATGACAACGAAACCAACCAATGGTACTACCAACTTGAATCCTTCTCCATAAAAGGCCATACACGCAAATCCGAATGGATGAACATCA
>Ga0272441_10010914_pt1 | contig 13614 bp, 13 predicted proteins | sample SSMProp6N_FD_193582 | JGI IMG/M metagenome (GOLD analysis project Ga0272441, IMG submission 193582) | Marine sediment archaeal communities from Little Sippewissett salt marsh, Falmouth, MA, United States - SSM-Prop-6N | ecosystem: Environmental > Aquatic > Marine > Wetlands > Sediment ... | reverse complement strand
GACTTCGTCTCTCAGCTTTGGAGAGAAGAAAATCCTCCTCTATACTCCTTCTCGAAAGGAGGAGGGACGGGGAAGAATTGATGAATGGTCGGAAATGATGAAGGATAAGGGATGATTGATGAATGGAGGAACGTGTGAGGTGTGAGGAGATGAGCGAGAAATGCTGATTTATCGGGATCGGGATCGGGATCGAAACAACCACATATCATTGACCTCCGGATTCCCGATCTGAATACCGAAAACTGATAACCGAAGACCGAGAACTACTAAAGAATTGATGAGTGCTCAAGGAAGAATGGGAAAATCGTAATTCGTAGTTTGTAATTCGTGAATGGGAGTGAGGACTATGGGGATAATAGTAAAGAGACGATTGATACCGATGGCACTATTCGAACATTAGTCGTCATGATTCGCGGACGAGACGCCCGGAGAATATGAAAATAGGAATGGTGATTGGTGGTTGGTAGGAGATTTTTCAGAAGTCAGGATGATGGAGGGACGAGTTCCATATCGTCCTATGATTGGGATACTGAGGCTATTGCGGAGAATGGCCCTCCTTATTCACAAAGGACAAATCCAAAGCACTATTCTAACATTAGAATAGTGCCTGAAAACGCAATTTGCGAGTTTGACAGTGTCTGATCTACAAATAAAACAAGAGAATAACTAATTCCGTGGATGGTTCGGGCAGGAGACTTTTCCGGTTGCAGGATCATACGTGTACCGGGTTCCATCTTCGGGACAGCGCGGATACGATCCCAATTGGCCTCCGTCTACGAGTTCATGAAGGGAGGCGGGTAAAGCTCCGCCATGGGTCATCTTGTACGCCTGTACGGTTGCGTCGATGGTTCTCTGGTTGGCCTTGCAGGTTGCTGCTATGCCTGAACGTTGAACCGTTGTGTACGATCCCGTCTGTTTTTCGCATCCAACGATCATGAGAATACAGACTAAAAATGGAATAAAAAGGATAACATGCAGTATTCCCGCAAACCGACATGTACCTCGGCCGCTGTCATGATCGCGTGGGTTTATTCTAATGATATACTCCCCGAAGTTGAGATATAAGTGAGCGAGGAATAGGCGAATAGCACCGTGATTGTACTACTCCGGGTCTGAAACCGCCGATCGTTCCGGCGTACACTGTCCCCACCGCGGATGGGTGATATTATAAAAACCGAGCCTGAGTACGAGCCAGAATGCTTCCCGAACGATCTCCTTTGTCATCTTCGAGGTACCGGAATGCCTGTCTTCAAAGATGATGGGAATCTCACGGATCCGAAATCCGTTTCTGTGACACCAGTAGGTAGTTTCGATCTGAAAAGCATATCCATCGGATTTTATCTGATTCAATGGTACACATGCGAGCGCATCTTTTCTGAAGCATTTGAATCCGCCGGTGAGATCTCGAACAGGTACTCGTGTAATTGCGCGGGCGTAGATGTTTGCAAAAAAGCTGAGCAGGAGTCTTTGGAGGGGCCAGTTGACAACATTCACCCCATTAAGATACCGAGATCCTATAACAAGATCTGCTTCGTCAATTTTTTCTAGAAGAGAAGGGATGGCTGATGGTTTGTGAGAAAAATCAGCGTCCATCTGAATGATGAGTTCCGGACCCAATCGAAGCGCTTCTTTGAATCCTGCCACATACGCTGAGCCGAGTCCGAGTTTACCTTCCCGCTGAAGCAACATGACCCGTGAATCGTTCGATGCGAAATCGCGGACAATATCGCTTGTACCATCAGGAGAATTGTCGTCCACCACCAATATTGAAATATCCGAACGTAGTTTCAGGATTTCCGGAATCAGTTGAGCGATATTCGTTCGTTCATTGTATGTTGGAATTACAACTATCGAGTTCATCGTCCCGTCGTTTCCGGTGAGTGTCGGTGTGCCACGGGGGGATCCTCTCTGTCTTTTGAAAGATGAACCATCATCTCACCGAGAAGCCCGATTGAAACAAATTGAAAACCCAGTATGGTTGAGAGAAGCCCGAACGTGAGAAGCGGTCTGCCGCCTATGGCGTGAGTATGAAACCATACGACGGCCAGGTACCCGTTTATCACAATACCGATAAAAAATAGGCATAGCCCGATAAGACCAAAAAGATGTAACGGTCTGCGCCGATATTTCATAAGGAAGAATACGGTCATAAAATCCAGAAGTCCCGCAAGGAAACGAGACGCACCGAACTTTGAGCGGCCGAATTTCCGGACTCTGTGGTTGACTGGTATCTCACCGATCTTGAAGCCGCGCCAGTGTGCCAGTACGGGGAGAAATCGATGAAGCTGACCATAGATCTTGATTTCCTCGATAACTTCGTGCCGATAGGCTTTGAAACCACAGTTGAAATCATGTATCGGTATACCGCTTGAGGTTCTGGTGGCCCAGTTATAGAGTTTTGACGGGATGCGTTTGGAAAGCGGATCTTTTCGATTCACCTTCCAGCCCGAAACCAGATGGTTCCCCCGTTCGAGTGTGTCCAGGAAACGTGGTATCTCGGCGGGATCATCTTGAAGATCACCATCGAGCGTAATGACGATATCGCCGGTACATTCCCGGAAACCAACCGAAAGTGCCGCTGATTTGCCCATATTGGTCCGAAACCGGATAAATCCGATGTGGGGGTAGTTCCTGATAATCTCCGATAGTACGGTACCCGTGCCATCTCTGCTTCCGTCATCCACATAGATGATCTCGTAGCCCGAAATCCGATTATTCTTTTCAAGGTCCCGTAATACGGAGACGAGTTCTTCGGTCAAAGTAGGGATGCTTTCCGCTTCATCAAATACCGGGCAGACAATACTCATTCGCGGTTTCATCGATTTCTCCCAGCAGCGTTCTCCAACTCGATAAGCATTTCCTGCGCTGCCTTATCCCAGCTAAACGTGGCGGCCCATTGTATGGCACCAGTAACTAAACGAGAATGGAGTGCGCGGTCATCCATTAATCTCCCCATGGCCGAAGCAAGGGCGGTTATATCTCCATGAGGTACATGGAGGCCGCTGTGTTCGTGACGAACCGAGTCAATGAGGCCTGGACTCCTGCTGGCTATAACCGGTGTTCCGCATGCATTCGCTTCAATGGCGGTAATTCCCCATCCCTCTTTTGACGACGGAACGATGAGGGAACATGCGTGACGGAGCAGAGCAACTTTCTCATTTTCGGCGATATAACCGCGGAAATCAACTCGTTCTTCGATGCCACCGTCTTTTGCTATGGTTTTCAACCTGTCGATATCGTCGCCCTGTCCCGCGACGACCAACCGAAGATTCCTATATTTATCTTTTAATGTTGCCATGGCATGTAAAATCAGATCAATTCGCTTATATCGTTTAACCCGCCCCACGTAGAGAAACAGTGAGAAATCTCTCTCGACCGGGTTGTCTGCGGGATGGAACATTTCATGGTCAATTCCACACTTTACAACTGAAATACGCTCGGAATCCAATCCTCGTTCCAAGAGATCCTTTTTCGTGCTTTCCGAGATAGCGACTATCGGTACCCGGGAATAGATCAACGGAACGGCCCGTTCCCAGAGATATACATATGTCGCCTGGGGAATCGGGACTTCTGAAAAGACCGTGGTTCCGAAAAGATGAGGTACCAGCATAAGGATCGGTTTACGGACGTAGACGGGGGTATAGAACGGAATCTTGTTCACGTCATCCACCACCACATCCCACGACATTTTTCTGAATCGGGAGAGGTAAGCCCGCGCCCCCGCGAAATTGAAATTCATCCAGTTTCCCACGCGCACAGTCCGAATACCGTCCACTGATTCTTCCTGTTTCAAACCGGCCATACCGCTGGAAAGAAGAGTTATTTCATGCCCCTGATCAGCAAGTCGACGGAATATCTCGTGGACATGAACCTCGGCTCCCCCCGCGAGGGGATGGAGTATATCCCGCCAGTTCATTATGAGGATTCTCATCTTACCGGGGACCTTTTGTCTTGACGGCTAGTATTCCGATTACGTACCCCGTCCAGCGTTCGAGCGTGCCGTTGAAAATGGTGGCATCTATCCACCTCCAGATTCCAATGAAAGTCGGAAGTTTCGGATACAACGGTATCCGCCATAGACCTGTCTTCTTTCCGAATTCCCGTATGAGACGGTAGAGGAGGGAAGGATGCATCCATTCCCCGTATAGTAGACGTGTTGAGAACCCCCCACATTCGACGATGTGTTTCAGTCGACGGGGTGAAAACTGTGATTCCGGACCTCCGAACCAAAGACCAAGGGGGATAAGGATGTGTTTGAGAATTGTCCACGGGTGATATGTTTGCGGTACATCAACGAGAAGATAACCGTCTGGCTTCAGGACTCTGTTATTCTCTTCGATAACCTGTTCGGGATGAGAGAAATGCTCGAGGACGCCCTGATGAAATACCGTTCCCACCGAACCATTTCGAAATGGAAGAGCTCGTGCATCAGCGCGTACAAGTGATATCTTGATCCCTGCCCGTTCTGCAAGAAGATTCGACAGTTTTAATGAACTGGCCGAGATATCCAGTATGATCACGGAAGCGCCGGATGCGGCAAGGGCAAGACTATCCCGGCCACTTCCGGCACCGACTTCAACTATGGGTTGTGGTGAATTCTTATCACGAATGATCCGAACGATTCTCGGTGAATTCGGATAGATATCTTCCGGCGATTCCATACCTTTCGACCAGAAACGTTCCCAGGCATCAACCACTTTCTCCTCTTGCTGATTCGTATTGCGTTTAGAATCTTTCATCTTGTAATGTTATTTAAGATCCGCTATACAATCGGATGGCTAAATAATCGGGCAAGCCGGATTCATTCCGAATCTTGTCCGCTGCACGATGGATGGGATACGGCACACGTAGCAGCTCGATGTACTGCTCGACGGTATCGAGTAAAGCGCCGGAGGCCAATGGGATGCCGTCACGCGGTTGCCCGATGCTTCCGACATTAATCACATAAGACCAACGGGGAACGAGTTTGTACATGCCGGGATCGGACTCATACATGTCGATATCCGCTCCGTGCCCAAAGATGAAGGGTACATGACTGTGACCGATTATATGAATCCCGAATAATTCTGAACCAATCTTTTGTGCATCGCTGTAATCAGTAAGATACTCCCACGATCCGGGATCTACAGGATTTGAGTGAGAGACGTGAATCCCGTGCACCGTGGTTTCCAGAGGAAGCGTATGCAGGATTTCCCGCTCATGTTCGGACAATTGTTGTCTGGTCCAATCAATGGCTTGTTTCGCGGGTTCATTGAAGTAATCCATTCCGATTCTTCCGGCAGCTGCCCAGTCGTGATTCCCCGCAACGAGAACGGCCTTGTGGTGCAAAACAGTTTCAAGGCATGGGATGGGATCTGCTCCATACCCGACAATGTCACCACCAACGACAAGCGTATCGAACCCTTTTTGTGACAGCATGGAAAGGAATGAATTCAATGCTTCAAGGTTACCATGAATATCCGCAATGATACCGAGTCTCAAGAAGGATCCTGTAGTTCCGATGCGTCGAGTCGTGAAGAAATCGCATCAATTATACCGTTCACGAAACGAGCGGAATCATCACCTGCAAACTCTTTTGCCAGCCGTACCGCCTCATCTATGGCGACTTCCATTGGAACATCTGGTTTGTATTGGAGTTCATACAGCGCCAGAAAAATGACCGCGCGCTCAACGATACCAATTCTGTCGAGGTCCCAGTGTTCCAGTGCCCCGCTCAGGGAGATTGTAAGTGAATCATGGTGATGAATGATATCTGAAAACATCGCCTCTCCCCGTTCACGGTCATCATCGCCGACCTTGAACGTCTTCAGCGCTTCCTGTAACACATGCCGCGGATTATCCGTATCCATGAAATATGCGTAAATTGCCTGGATCAGGGCCTTCCGCATCTTATGGCGTGTCCCTTTGTGCATCGAGGCGGACCTAAAAAGAGAGGTTCTCCCGAAGTCGAGCCATCTCAATGGCACTCAATGCGGCCGTCCACCCTTTGTTTCCGGATTTCGTACCAGCTCGCTCGATTGCCTGCTCGACGGTATCGGTTGTCAATACTCCGAAGATGACGGGTAAGTCGCTATCCAGCGCCACATGTGCAATTCCCTTGGCGGTTTCCGATGCCACATAGTCAAAATGGGGTGTGCTCCCTCTGATCACCGCAGCGAGACATATGATCGCGTCGCATGTTTTTGATATGGCAAGGCTTTTTGCGGCAAAGGGAATTTCGAATGCACCGGGTACCCATACAGCGGTCACGAGATCACCGGAACCACCGTGTCGAACCCAGCAGTCCATTGCGCCGTCGAGCAGATGTTTCGTTATAAACTCGTTGAATCGGCTGATCACCACACCTAATCTGAGCTCTGAAGCGTCCAGGCGACCGAAAATCTCATTCATTGTTTCATCTCCTTCCGATACCAAGGACTCTGTTCATTGGAGAGGTGTTCTTGTATAACTTCCTCAGGAATTGGATCCTCAAGAACGGGACCGCACCCGAGAAAATGACCGAGTTTGCTTCGTTTTGCATCAAGATACCGTTCATTAATGGGATTTGAGCTGACTTCGAGTTGTACGCGTTCAGTAACATGGAGATCATATCCATCCAACCCGACTACTTTTCGTGGATTATTCGTTATGAGGCGTATAGTACTCAATCCGAGATCGACAAGAATCTGCGCGCCGATTCCATAGTCGCGTAAATCGGGAGGGAACCCCAGTTTTAAATTGGCTTCAACCGTATCCATACCCTGTTCCTGGAGACCGTAAGCCCGCAGTTTGTTCACTAAACCGATATTCCTTCCTTCCTGGCGCATATACAAGAGTACACCGGTACCTTCTTCGGCGATCATTCTCATGGCGTGACTGAGCTGAGGGCCGCAATCGCATCGCAGGGATCCGAATACGTCGCCGGTGAGGCACTGAGAATGTACACGGACAAGAACATCTTCTTTTCCGCGAACGTCACCGCGAACCAATGCGATATGATGATCCGCTTCCAGTATGCTTTCGTAGAGGTTGAGTCGGAACCCCCCCCACCTGGTGGGAAGATCGATTTCGGTGATTTTCTTCACCAGTTTTTCCTGACGTGTTCTGTACCGAATGAGTTCCTCTATGGTCAGGATTTTAAGATCATGTTTCTTGGCAAATTTCTGGAGCGATGGAATCCGGGCCATATGACCGTCATCATCCATGATCTCACAGAGTACACCGGCAGGATTCATACCCGCCAGGCGAGCCAGATCAACGGCCGCCTCGGTATGACCGGCACGTCGGAGTACTCCGCCTGAACTTGCAATAAGAGGGAATATATGACCGGGGCGAGCGAATTTATCGGGATGCGTGCTGTCATTCGCCAGCGCCTGAATTGTTGCCGAGCGATCGAATGCCGATATGCCCGTGGTAGTCCCCTCGGTAAAATCAACGCTGACTGTAAACTGTGTCGCATGAGGCGCGGTGTTCCGTTCCACCATGGGATTGAGGTGAAGCTCGCGGGCGCGTTCTGACGTCAGCGCCACACAGATGAGACCACGGGCTTCACGAGCTATGAAATTCACCGACTCAGGATCGGCCTTTTCGGCAATCATTACGAGATCGCCTTCGTTTTCTCGACGTTCATCGTCAACAACGATGATCATGCGTCCGTTACGGAGATCATCGAGTGCCTCCTCAACGGAACTAAATCCAGTCATGCATATCCCTCCTCCAGGATTCCCGTGATCGATCCCGTGTATGTAATCGCTCTACATATCGTGCCAGAATGTCAACTTCAAGATTAAGGTAATCTCCGGGTCTTCGGCTACCAAGTGTTGTTAACTGAAGCGTAGTGGGAATTACGGATACCGATAGTATGGGAGCTTGAAATTGAGCTATTGTGAGGCTTACGCCGTCGAGTGCGACGCTACCCTGTGATGCCAGATATCGGCTTACTTCGTCGGGGGATTGGAGATCATACCACAATCCATTGGATTCCTGTCGCTTTCGAAGAAGTTTTGCCATTCCATCAACGTGCCCGAGTACGATATGTCCATCGAGTTTATCTCCAAGGCGAAGGCTGCGTTCGAGATTCACCCGCCGTTGTCCTGTCCAGACCTGTAGGGTGGTTCGTTTTAAGGTCTCTCCGGTCGCCTCTACGGAAAAGGAGTGAGAAGCAGACGATGTTACGGTCTGACAGACGCCATCAACGGCAATACTTTCTCCGATGGTAAGATCGGCAGCAAGATCGGCCGCGATGGTGATGATCCTGACATTACCCCGGGTACTCATCGATGACATTGTTCCTATTTCCTGAATCAAACCCGTGAACATAGACGTGCTACTCCATGACCGTTGACTCGATAAGGAGATCTCTTCCCGCTTTTCGTGCGTTCGTGATACGCATCGAAATCTTTTCCGAAAATCCACGTATAACCAAATCCGGGAACGCGGATACGCCGTCCTTACCCAATAGCATCGGCGCTATAATGAATGAAATCCGGTCTAAAAGACCTGATCGCATGAAAGAAGAAGCCACGCGACCACCGCCTTCCACCAACACACTGTGTATGCCGTGAGACCAAAGAGCTTCCGATGCGACCGGGATTGAAATATGCCCGTATTCATTTTCGTCAACCAGAATCGTAGTAACGCCGTGCTTTTCGAACCGGCGGATATGTTTCGGCGGCATGTGCCGAGTATGGAGTACAATGATCTCACGATGTTGTCTGCCGTGTCGAATGATGGCGGCGTCAACGGGAAGGCGACCTCTGGAATCCAGGACTATCACATGCGGTTGGCTGGCTCCGGCAGTACGATATCGAACATTGAGTTGTGGATCATCGGCTATTACGGTCTCTATTCCCACCAAAACCGCGTCATATCGTTGTCTGAGACGATGGGTGTACCGTCTGGCGGGTTCTCCGGTCAGCCAGTAATCCCCATCCCCCGGGGGAGCAATGCGACCATCGAAAGAGAGCGCGAGTTTAAGATGAAAGAAGGGCCGTCGTTTCGTAATATTGATTCGATGCGGAGCGATGAGATCAGAACAGATACCCGTTTGAACTCCTTCCGTTACATCGATTCCCGATGACTTTAAAATGGCGAAACCTCGGCCGTTCACCAATGGATTCGGATCACGCACTCCACCGACCACGCGGCGAATTCCCGCCTGAATAATCGCGTCGGTACATGGCCCCGTCCTGCCGGTATGGCAGCACGGTTCAAGTGTGACATACAGCGTGGCACCGCGTGCCCGTTCGCCTGCATGATCCAGAGCCAGTCGCTCGGCATGAGGCAAACCAGCTTTTCGATGGTATCCCATCCCTACGGATCGACCGTTTGCTACAACGATCGCTCCCACCGGTGGATTCGGGGATGTCCACCCTTCGGCTTTTCGTGCCAGAGCCGTTGCACGGGCCATCCATGCGGCGTCCGATCTGTCACATGATATTGTAGGCGTCATCATCCTGTTTCATAACTCCACGATAATACGTTCATACCATTCGATACGTTTTTCGTGCATCGCCATGCGAAATGTACGGTGTAATAGCCATTCCTCATTGAATTTGCGATTTTCAGCGATTATCTCAATAGTGATGGTGTATCTTCGGGAATACATAGCTTATAGTTTCCTCATTTCGTCACAATGCTTTTCACATTCCGTATGCTTACTCTGGATACTCGACGTACGCCCGCTAATCGTTTGATATTATCGCGCACCCTGTGAAGATGATCAGTATTCTTCACGGCCAGTTGAAGTACAATCTTCATACCTTCGGCATCAGAAGACACGTTCATACTTCGAAACAGGGCGTCGGTCTGCTCTACGACGGGCTGGAGTTCTCCGAGAAGGTGTTTTCTGTTGCCGGTTCGTATCTGGATGGCCGTAAGGAAGGTTTCATTTTCCCCGACATCCCATTGAACCGACAATAATCGTTCCGAGTCGGTTTGTCTCACATTGGGACAGGATTCCCTGTGTATACTCGCTCCCCGTCCTCTGGTTATGAAGGCGATGATAGGGTCTCCCGGGATCGGAGTGCAGCAGCGTGCGAATCGGACCGAGATATTACGCAAATCCCCGAGTTTGATACCCTGGGTTGTTTTCCGGATCTGCAGCGGAAGCTCTTCCTCCGGAGACTCATCTGTCGTATCCTCGTCTTCTTCCTTTCTGCTTTGATTGATCAAACTCCGTGCTTCGACCTTTGCGGACCCGACTGCAAGAAAAAGCTCACCAGTTGTAGGATATCCGAGAGTTTTGGAAAGGGCTTCCCATGAAGATACGGTTCGGGGAATCGGCATGGAAGCCCGCCTCAGTTCTTTCACAACTAATGTCCGTCCCTTGGCCTGGGTTCGCTCGCGTTCATTTTGCCGTAGAAACCGGCGAATTTTCTGTCTGGCACCGCCGGTTGTTACGCGCGAGAGCCAATCTTGAGTGGGATGCGCAACGGGACTCGTGGAAACTTCTATAGTATCACCGCTCTCCAACTGATAGTCCAATGGAACGGATTTGCCGTTTGCCCGTATACCGTTGCAATGGAGTCCCAATTCAGTATGAAGTTGAAACGCAAAATCGAGACCGGTTGCGCCCGCTCGGATCGGTATCAGCTCTCCATCGGGCGTTCTGACAATGACCTCATTGTTAATAAGACCCTTCTTGAAAATGTGCAGGATACTCTGCGGATCAGTCTCCAGAGTCTTCGTGGAAATCAGATCATTGAACCAGCCCAGATATTTGGAAAGATCATACCGACCTCCCTCATGTTCCAGATGATACCGCCAATGCGCCGCGACACCGTGTTCCGCGATTGCGTGCATCCTCTCCGTCCGTATCTGGAGTTCGACAATATGACCAGCGGGTGTTTTGACGGTGGTATGAATACTCTGGTACATGTTTGGCTTCGGTCGCGCGATATAATCCTTGAATCGTCCATCCACGGGATTCCATTCCGTATGTATGGCTCCCAACGCTCGATAACAGCTTTCAACCGTATCCGTTATGATACGAACGCCGAGAAGATCCCAGATTTCGCGGAACTTCTTATGTTCCCGAAGTATCTTTCTGTATATACCGTAAAAGTGTTTCGCGCGTCCTTGTATCCGGACATCCATTGATTCGGACAGGAGGATGATCTTCAGATCTTGTATGGTATTCCCGATTTCCGCTTCCCGCTCCGTACGTTTCGCTGACACCAGCTCTTTGATCTCAGCATATGACTTCGGCACGAGTTCTTTGAATGCGAGATCTTCCAATTGCGTTCTGAAAAACCCCATACCGAGACTATGAGCCAATGGCGCGTAAATCTCCAATGTTTCAATAGCGATTCTTTTTCTTCTGTTTTCCTCCAGGGACTCGAGCGTCTGCATGTTGTGGAGACGGTCTGCGAGTTTGATGACTATGACGCGGACGTCTTCAGCAATTCCAAGGAGAAGCCTTCTCAGGTACTCCGCCTGTCTCATTTCCCTCCGAGGAATTTTGATTGATGATATTTTCGTGAGTCCGAAAACAAGAGAAGATACCGACTCACCGAATCTAGCGGAGATGGCGGATATGTCGATATGTGTATCTTCAATGCAGTCATGAAGAAGTGCGGCCGCAACAGCTTCCGTGCCCTGTTGCATTTCAGCCACATGCTGAGCAACGATCGCGGGATGGTTAATATACGGTTCTCTGGATTCGCGTCTCTGGCCGCTGTGAGCTTCGGCCGCGAAGGTATATGCTTTCGACAAGATGGACGCATCGAGATCCGGATCGTACTGTAAAACCTGCGTAAGAAAATGATCCAAGCTACTCATCATGAGACGGTCCCATAAGCCGAGTTCTGTTCCCGGCACTCAACGGTACACGTATCTTTGCGGTATATTCACGGTCCGAAAAAATCCGTGTATTGTTGAGTGCCGGGTGACGATCATTCATCTGGTCCCTCCGTCACCGGCGGGATCAAGCGGCCTACCCGGAGGTCATCGAGCCGGGGCATCTCTTTCCCTCCCTATTCGGCCTTGCTCCGGGTGGGGCTTGCCTGGCTTCAAGAATCACTTCTCGAACCGGTGAGCTCTTACCTCGCCATTTCACCCTTACCCGGAGGCCAGGCTGGTCAAACATCCGTCGGGAGTTCCCGACGTGATAGTTCGCAACCGCCAACCTCCGGGCGGTATCTTTTCTGTGGCGCTTTCCGTCGATCGCTCGACCTTCGCGTTACGAAGCACCCTGCCCCGCGGAGCTCGGACTTTCCTCCCCTCGGTAGAAACCAAGAGGCGATCGCCTGGGACCGTCTCATGACGTACTTTACTCGAATCTTTTGTGATACCACCCTGAATCTCTATGCGTGCTACGGTCTGATTACACGGTATATAAATATAACCTGAATATACTTTCGAATCCCTATATATACACGAGTTAATTCAAAATGCTCAGTTGTACTGACCATACAAGCTGAACATATACGGGAAGCTGAGACGTATTCAAACGGTAAACTGTGAAATCAGTTGATGGTTTTTACGCCCGAATCAGGCGATTGACTGGTTTCGTGGAGATACCCGGTGAAGTTTCGCGGATGAACCGTTATATTCTGTTAATCTTTCCAGAGGAGAATTCGACCGCAATGCTGACAGCTATACGTCTGATCTGATCTCCGTATTTCATTAATACGTTGGGGCGGAATAGCACCATGGCATCCTGAACAGACCTCTCCCTCAACAACTGCAACGGCGAGTCCATCCGTGTTTTTTCGAATTCGGGTATAACGTTTTTGCAGGACTGATGACAAGCGTTCGAAAATTGATTGTCGAACTTTTGTTTTCGCAGTAATTCCTTCTTGAAGCTTCTCAAGCAATTCCTTGGCTTCTTTTTCTCGCTCCTTAAACTCCGTCTCGGCAGTTCGTAGATTATTTTCGACTTTTTTCAGGTTCGATTCGTCCTCTTCTATCTGCTCCATGATATTCAACAGGCCGTCTTCGAATCTGCTTTTCTTTTTATTCGCTCGTTCTATCTGATTCAAAAGAGCACGATACTCTTCATTGGTCTTGACGCCGTTGAGTTGGTTCTGGAATCGTATAATATGTTCGTCGAGCTCTTCGATTTGATGTTCGATCCGTCGTTTTTCCAATTCGTGGTCTTGTATTACAGCTTTTTCGGAAGTTACAGCATCCATTGCCTCATCGAGGTGCTGCCGGTATACGGATAGTTTTCGCGGTACATGATCCTTTTTTCTGGACAGATCATCAATGAAGCTGTCGAGTTCCTGAAGCTTGAGAAGATTTGCAATGGTTTCTCGCATCTGATTTCCCACAATGACCGGAGCAGATCACACGAATAATTACAGTTTAATATACAATGGTAAACGTGGTGGGCGGAACAGGGCTTGAACCTGTGACCCCCGGCTTGTGACGCCGGTGCTCTGCCAACTGAGCTACCCGCCCAATCCAATCACGGCGAAACAAATTGTCCAACACCGGTACTCTGTCAAGACCTCGGATACAGAACGATACCGTATGCTCCGAATACGTAATTATTCCGTTGATCATCGGGAGAAAACAGCACCGACGCCATATGATTTCACTGGTCGCCATCATTCCCGGATGAGTTCGTTCTATACATGGATGAAAATGTTATCCATCCCGTTTTTATGCCACAGATTCTCAAAGCGGCAC
>Ga0272441_10010913_pt1 | contig 13615 bp, 14 predicted proteins | sample SSMProp6N_FD_193582 | JGI IMG/M metagenome (GOLD analysis project Ga0272441, IMG submission 193582) | Marine sediment archaeal communities from Little Sippewissett salt marsh, Falmouth, MA, United States - SSM-Prop-6N | ecosystem: Environmental > Aquatic > Marine > Wetlands > Sediment ... | reverse complement strand
TTTCGCCGGGTGGGCCGTTCGTAATTTCCGCGTACAACGAACGTCGCTGCTACGCTTTGAAGTCGCTGGGTCTCCGCTCAGTACGGTTGCACTTGTTGCAGATAGCGACGTTCTTCAGTTTTCCCTTGGAAAAAACCGATTTCATCTTGATCTCTCCACCGCAAGCGCAGAAAAACTGCTGCGTAACCACGTTGACCCGAGCGTTTTTACTTATTTCTGCCATAAATATTCCTCCTCGTTTTTATCTCAATATGACGATTTAAGGGGCTTTTAAAAAACGCAATCTTCATGCCTGACAGGATGAAAATCGCCGCGCCCATCCTGTATTTTCGATGCCTACCGGTCCCGCCGGTATGACTAAAGGGTTTCTACGAAGTTTTTATTGATTATCGGTACAAAGACCGGATACACTTCGTACCCAAGAATAGGTGAAATTTACTGATTTTCCCAAAAAAATCAAGCCCCGCAGCGAAAAAAAATGAACGACCGGACCATACCGACAAGTCACTACAATGCCTTTATCATCGACGCGGACAACACTCTTTTTGATTTCAACAAATCCGAGCGGGAGGCTCTCCGGCAAGCCCTAAGGGCGAATGGTTACAGTTCCGTTCCGGAGGATACCTGCGAGCGTTATCACGACATCAATGACGAATTATGGAAGCGATTCGAGCAAGGCGGAGTATCGCAGGATGAGTTGCGTATCGAACGCTTCAGACGGCTGCTGTCTTCCCTGCCGCCAGCGCAGGGAAGACAATACTCCCCTGATCCAGAGCAAATCGGCAAACGGTACATCGAGGTTCTAAGCAACAAGGGTTACCTGCTGCCGCACGCCCGGGTGGTGCTGCAAAGGATGTCGGCGCGGGTTCCCCTGCTGCTCCTGTCCAACGGAATCGCCAGCGTCCAGCGGCGAAGGATCGCCCAATCCGGGATCGGTCCCTATTTCAGGGATATCCTCATATCCGCGGAGGTGGAACTGGCCAAACCGGACCCGGCTATTTTCGCTTTAGCGATCGAACGGCTGGGGTGCGACAAGCGACAAATTCTCTGCGTAGGAGACAGTCCCAGCTCCGATATAAGGGGGGGACGCTCCGCCGGGCTCGATACTTGCTGGTTTGCTTCCGGGACAGCGGCTTATCCGGCACACGAACCACCGCCGACGTACAGAATCAACGATCTGCGCCAACTGCTGGATTTTCTGCCGTCCGGGCATTGACCGGCCCGCTTCCATCCTCGCGAAGGCGCCACTGGTTGAGATTCGCATCGTGATAGAAGCGGTCGAAGGGCAACATTTCGGAGTTGCCGTCCGGGCACAGGACCTTGGCTCGCCTGTTGCACACGTCGATATCGATGACCTTGAGCGTACGATTCCCCGACCGGATCGACGTTCCGGCCGACGGCAGGGATTTCCGGTACTCTCGGTAGGTATCGTACTCATAGGCCAGACAACACAACAATCGCCCGCATGGACCACTGATCTTCATCGAGTTCAAGGTCAGGTTTTGTTCCTTGGCCATCTTGATCGATACGGCCCGCAACTTGTCGGTGACCCCGTGGCAGCAGAACATTCGTCCGCAGACCCCCATCCCGCCGAGCACCCGCGCCTCATCCCGAACCCCGATCTGCCTGAGTTCGATTCTTGTTTTGAAAATGTTCACCAGATCTTTGACCAGCTGTCTGAAGTCCACTCTGTTTTCGGCTGTGAAGTAGAACAGGATCTTCTTCTCGTCAATACAGTAGTGGGCGCTGACCAGTTTCATGTCGAGATTGTGCTCGATGATTTTCTCTCTACAGGTTCGAAAGGCTTCGGCTTCCTTTTCCTTTTGCTGATTGAAGCGTTCGCGATCCTCCTGGGTGGCTTTCCTGTAGATTTTCTGCGGTTCTTTGTTGTCCTTCCGGCTCGAACGGGCGCTTCCGTTCACACGGCCCAGCTCCAATCCGTAGCGAGTCGGAACAACCACCAAATCTCCGCTACAAAGATCCAGGTCTTCCTGGTTATTGTAGATATCTGTAGCACTGGAATGCAATATCTTCACATGAAAGAGGGCGTCTGCAGCCTGATCGTTCTGTTCCTCCATAAATCCTCTCCCTCTGGCTTCCTCAAGTAACCAGGTCTACCAGAAGTCCCTTTATCTCGTTGATCTTTTCCAGCAGATCCAGCTGTTTGCCCTGGTTCTGCAGCACCGCTGCGACCAGGCGATCCAGTTTGGCGTTTACGATTTTCACCTGGGTGAAACGTTTTCGACGTAGAATATTTCCTCCCGAACTCTGCTCTTCCACGGCGACCATATTGTTCACGACATATTCGAGAAATGCGCTCACCGCTCGTTTGTATCGCTTGATATTCTCCAGAGTTTCACTCTGGACGAGCATCTCCCCGCTTTCATGAACATCATCGAGCAAACCCTCGAGGCTCTCTCTATGGAGCTCGTGGTCATCGATATCGAGAAAGGGAGATTCCTGTTCGGCTATTCGGCCGATCGCCGAGGCGAAGGTCCCTGCCTTGAGTTTTTTTGCGGGTTTCCCCTTTTTCCTGCTGGAGCGCCTGGAAAGATAGGAGCCGTCCAGAGACTCTATTCTGTCCATAATCCTCGCCTCACGCTGATGCCGGGTCCCGTATAACGGATCGGTCTACTCGTTCAAACCCGCACGGTCTGCAGAGCCGGAAACCGCAACCGGCTGTCTTTCCCGCAGCTCGTCGCTATCCGGAGGGGCGTACGTTTCCTGACCGGCGACGGAGGTTGACGCTTTCGAAGTGTCGGCTTTTCTCTCAGACTGTGTGATCTTGGCCGTTCCGTTGAAGATAACACCCTCTTCGACAATAAGCCGCGGACTGTGTATATTGCCCAGAACGATCCCCGTGGAGAGAATCACTACTTTCTCACCGGCAAATATATTGCCCCGAAGAATTCCACCGATTACCACCGTGCCGGCGTAGACCGTGCATTCCGCGCGGCCGTTTTTCCCAACCAGAACTTTGCCCTCAGTACGCACGGTGCCGCAAAAATCGCCGTCGATTCGCAGCAGTCCGTTCAGGTCGAACTCGCCGTTAAAACGAGTTCCCTCGCCGATGATGGAATTGATATAGGGTCCGCCGGGAATTTGGACATCACTCATCAAGACAACCTATTTTCCGGAGGTAACGGATTTTTTAATCAGCGGACTGCGGATGTTCAGGAACTGTGCCGGGTCGACAACCTGGGTTCCGATTCCCACCTCATAATGCAGATGAGGCCCGGTTGAGAGTCCGGAGCTGCCCATATAACCGATGATCTGCCCCCGCCGAACCTCCTGCCCTTTTTGCACGATGAGTCTGTCCATGTGCCCGTAACGGGTATGAAATCCATAGTTGTGGCGCAACACGACGTACCAGCCCAAGCCCATGGGATCGTTGTCCACTTTCTGAACCTTGCCGTTTGCGGTGGCTACAATGGGAACCCCATAGCCCCAGGCGATATCAATTCCCTTGTGCAGGTACCAACCTCCCGTGAACGGATGCTTGGCCGGGCCGAATCTGAGGGTGATATTCCCGTGCACGCCTTTGAGAGGCCAGAGCGTCGGTATGTCCACCAACAGATCTCTCTGCGCCTCCAGCACCTGGTGGATCTCACCGAGAGGCTCTATGGCGTTCTCCAGATAGGTACGCAGGCTGATGAGATCGCTCAAATCCCTCAGATTTCCGTACTCCACGTCTTCAAGGCTGACCAGGGAGGATAGATCCCCGCCGACTCCCTGCTCCAGGTAGTTCTTGGCTCCGTCGGTGCCGATCTCTGTCAGCACTCCCTCCATCCGCCCTTTGAAATCTTTCACAACGCGGCGCAGCTCTACGATTTCGTCTTTGAAACTTTCCAGAGAGGCTTCGCTGGCGTTGAGGCTGTTGGATACCTTAAGGAACTGGTCATTGGTCGTGGTAAAGTGAGTTGTCATGCCGATAAAACCGACCAACACAACCGATAGCAAAAACACAATGAAAATCAAAGTAAAAACGGAAATCTGAAAATTGAAGATCCTTTTTTCTGAATGGGGAATAAACATCACGGTGAAACGCTGCTTGCCCTTCTGATGGACCTTTTTGAAGAACGACAGGAATCCCTGCCAGTACAGCCGCAGTCTCTTCCCCAAGCTGTCTACGATTTCGTTTTCGATTTTCTTATATTGATGTGCCGGCGACACCGAAAGCTCCCCTCTCTATCTTCGACAAGTATTATAGGTCTTGTGAACGGGTTGTTGCAATCAGGTACAATTGCCTAAACACTACCATGAGCCTTTTTATTTGTCAAATCGCTTTTATCGGAATCATTATTGACAATTTTTGGCTCTACGTGATATTATGGGAATCTGGAATATCACCGCGCAATCCTTATTTGGGGATAACAAACACCTCAAGTAAAACAAACAAAAGTGGAGTGAAATGCGACTCTTCGATTCACACGCACACATTGGCCTCATCACCGAAGATCCTATCGAGCAGTTGATGGTCGTCCAGGAAGCCAAACAGGAAGAAGTCGTCGGCATCGTGAGCATATGCAACAATCTTCGGGATTTCTACCAGGTCTACGATAATCTCAAGACTGAGGGACATATCTATCACAGCATCGGCGTCTCCCCTTCCGAGGTATCCCACCCGGGAGAGGATTGGGAAGCCAGCATTACTGAAGGCAGCAAGCGGGAACGGGTGGTCGCTGTTGGAGAGATCGGCCTGGACTACTACCACAAGTTCGGCGATCGGGATTCCCAGGTCGAACTGTTCATTCGCCAGCTGGATCTGGCCCAAAAACTCGACCTTCCCGTCATTATCCACAACCGCGAGGCGGGAAGCGATGTGCTGGAGATTCTCAAAGAACGCCTCCCGGATCGAGGCGGTCTCCTGCACTGCTACTCGGAGGATTTTTCCTACGCACAGCGGGCTTTGGATTTGAATCTCTACATCTCCTTTGCCGGAAATGTTACCTACCGCAACGCTCGCAATCTTCATGAAACAGCTAAGCAGATGCCGCTGGACCGCATGCTTATCGAAAGCGAATCACCCTTCATGGTTCCGGCTGCATACCGAGGCAAGCGGAACAAACCCTCGTATCTGAGAGAGACCGCGGCCTTCATCGCCGAGATGCGGGACATGTCCGAAGAAGAGTTCGCGCAAATCATCTATCAAAACAGTGTCAAGTTCTTCCGTATCGAGGGTTTGCCGACATAGGGTTTGCCGACCTACGATATCCAATGCTGCACGGCATCGAACTTCCCGGACTCTCCATTCCGGGTAATTTGTTTCTCGCTCCGCTGGCCGGATATTCCGACGCGGCCTTCCGCTCGATCTGCCTTGAATGGGGCGCCGATCTGTGCTACACGGAGATGGTTTCCGCCGAGGGAATCGTCCGCAACAACACGAAAACCCTTGAACTGCTGAAACGAGCCGACAACGAAAATCAATTCGCTGTTCAGGTTTTTGCCGCGGACCCGCGTACAGCCGGTTTGGCGGTGCGGGCGCTTTCGTCGCACCGTCCGGATCTCTTCGACCTGAACTGCGGCTGTTCGGTCCCGAAGGTACTGAAAAGCGGCTGCGGCGCAGCCCTGTTGCGGGATTCCGCGAAGATCGGGGAAATTGTCCGCGCCATGCGCGCCGAAACGGACCGACCCGTTACGGTCAAACTGCGAAGCGGTTGGGATCAAAACAGCATCAACTACCTGCAGTGCGCTGAAGCCGCCGAGCGCGAGGGTGCGGCCATGCTTTGCCTGCATCCCAGGACACGTTCTCAGGGCTTTTCCGGACGTGCACGGATCGAGGAGTTGAAGACTCTCAAAGCGAGCTGCGGGGTACCCATTCTCGGCTCCGGTGATCTGTTCAATCCCGAGGATGCGCCGGCAATGTTCGCAGAAACCGGATGTGACGGTATCATGTTCGCCCGCGGTGCGTTGGGCAATCCGTTCATCTTTACGGAAACCAAGCAACTGCTCGGAGCGAAAATTCCCCCGATTCCCATTGACCCGAAAAGGCGGCTGTACACCGCACTGGACCAACTGGAGAGAACGGTTGCGTTCAAGGGGGAAGCCCGCGCCTGCAAAGACATGAGAAAACACTTCTGCTACTACACCAAGGGAATCGCCGGGGGCGCCGAGCTGCGAGCCCAAATTGTCCGCGCCGAGTGTGCGGCGGAATACCGGGATCTGGTTGAACGATATCTTTAAAAAAAGATGATGTAAGCAACAGCCTTTTCAGGTTATAATACCCATGTAGCATGGCTGGTTTATTATACTATCTACAAGATATAATAATTTCTCTTTTTGGCCGCACTCCGGAAGAATCAGAAAAACGCCGACGCCTGCGCAACCTGTTCGAGGAATTGAAGAGGGGGCGGCCGCTGTACTACCGCCGCTCCAGCAAGCAGATCCTGCCCGCCTTCGCCGTCTCCGTGTTGAATCTGGCTCTCCTACTACGACCGCTCAAAGATGTCTTTGACAAGACCGTGGAAAACCCGGATCCCAAGCTGGCACAGCGGTACAAGGACTATCTGGTCACCACAAGATTGCCGGAAAAGATGCAGAATTTGTTGTTTTCCTTCTCCTACCCGTCTCTGAAAAACCGTGTGCTTGAATCCGCGGACGGGGAAGCGGAGGTGATGAAGATCGACGCCGAGTTTGAACAGCTGGTTATGGGTCTGTCCGTTAGCGAATTTCACGACTTTGACAGATCCTACACGGTGCTGAGCCGGCTCATCAACCTCTGCCAGCATTCTCTGCTGCCGATGCTCCGTCTGTTCGATCCTGCGCTGCGCTCGCTGGACAGCGCCGATCAGACGGTTTTTCAATCCGTTTCCGAAGAGGAAATCCTCCAGGAGCTTTTGGACTTCTATTTCATCCTGGCGGGTTTCGAATTCTCAGATAGCCTTGAAAAAAATATCGGCTTCCTGCTGGATAGATTGTCGCGGGAGCGTGCCGAAGAGGCGAAATCCCGGCTGAAGGTAGTACTGCTGCGGCTGCAGCAAATTTTGGCTGAGAAACTTGACGCCAACACGGTCTTGATCCTTCTGCGCCTAATACAGAAGGATCCGTACTTTATTCCGCAATCCATCCAGGAGGAAAGCTCCTTTCTCGCGGCTTTCAAGAACCGACTGCAGATCAGCTATCAGCGAAGCAGAGAGCGAATCCGGCAACAGCTGCAGGAGCTGGCCGTGAGCGAGGACTTGAAGCGGTTGTTCCCCGGTGGCCAACCCGATCAAATCGCGGGATACCGGGAGGATATCGATCAGGCGCTGCAGGACAGAGATTTTACCGGCTTCTTCGAGTTCCGTCCCCTGCAGATTCTCAAGAACTACACCCGAATGCATTTCAACCGGGAGTTAAAAGAGCCGTTGAAACGCCTCATTCGCGAGGGAAAATTCGAAAATCGAATTTTCCAGAGCATGTTTACAAATACCTTCTACCAGTGTGATGCAATCGAAGGGAAAATCGCCCAATTCGAGGAGGAGTTGGAAGGCTCCGGGACACGATCGACCAAAAAGCTGCCGAAGTACATCGAGCTTCTGGATCAGGGCAAACCGGTTCACAACATGGTGACTACCGTTTTGGATTCAATCGGGAAAGAGTCGAAGAGGCTTGTCGAAGAGGGAGCGAATTGCTTCTACAATCTGTGCGTTATCGTCCTGGATATCCTGAACGATGCCAGACTCAAGACGCCGGAACGGGTCAGCAACATCAACACGCTGCCGGGGGGAAAATCGCAGGAGTACCTGGCACGAGTTTCCCGCGGATACAATAACCTGTACCTCTTCTCCAAGATCATGAAAAACTTCACAACCATCAAACAGTTGGATATGGGCGAACAACCCTAACCGAATCCCGGGAATCCCTGCTGCCGGCGCACCTCATACAGCAGGATACCGGCGGCCACCGAAACATTGAATGAATCCACTCGACCCCGTGCCGGGATGCGGATCAACAGATCGCAGCGCTCACGCACCAACCTGCGCAGTCCCCGGTGCTCCCCCCCCATGACCAGCGCTATCTTTCCTTGCAGATTCGCCCGGTGTATATCCTTACCGTGCATGTCCGCTCCATAGATCCAATACTCCTGACGTTTGCACGTTTCCATGGCTTGAACGAGATTCGATACCGCGATCAGAGGCACATAGCGACTGGCCCCGGCAGAGGATCTCAGCACCGCCGGGGTCTCGGATACACTTCTGCGAACCGTGGTCACCACCAGATCCACACCCAACTGATCCGCCGATCGAAGTATTGCACCTAGATTATGGGGGTCGTTCAACTCGTCAAGCAGGAGGATCAACGAATTCGATCCGTCGATGTTCTTCAGCGCCTCCTGGAGATCGATCCTGGCCGGCGCTGCAGGAGCTCCGGAGCATAGAACAACCCCTTGATGGCGATCATGCCCGCAGACTTTGTTCAACTCTTTGGCCGAAACCTGCTGGATCGCAACACCGCGGCGGGCGGCAAGCTCCTTGAGGGCTTCGATGCGCGAACCGCTTCTCGATATGAAAAGAGAACCGCGGGCGCCGGAGCGAAGGCTTTCCTCCACGGCGTGAAATCCGCAGATGATCATCCTATTCGTTGTAGTCTTTAATCATGTCAACGTTTCCGTCGAAATCGCTGTCCATCTCGTACCTGAGGATATACTGACCGTCCAAGTATACCCATAGATCGACGGCGCCGTCATAGTTCGAATCGACTTCCTGACGGATCAGTTTTCCTTCCTCAAAATAGTAGAAATCGTCCATGCGGCCGTCATGATTGAAATCCAACTCTTCGTATACCTTCTGATGCCCGAAATCGTATTCGACATTGTAGTCAATACAGGTATCGAAATTGCGATCCATACTGACTCGTTCGATTCGCCCGTTCGTCATTTCGTACCATTGGTCGGGCATACCATCATTATTTGAATCCACCGCACGCCCGGGCGTGGCCGGCAAGACGTGGGTCAGAAAACAAAGCGGAAGGACAAGAAAAACTAATGCTTTCATACGTTTTTTCTTCGACAAGCCGGGATAAAAAAGTTACTACTTTAGCGATCGAGATTCCGTGTCGGAGTACTCGCGCAGCGGTTCTCGGCCCTGCAAAACATCTTCGACGGCGTAGGCCAGAGCCTCCATTTCATTCTCTCCGGGAAACACCATGAACGAGGCGAGAAATTGTACCCGTGCGCGGATTTCCTCGACGATCCTGCGATTCCAGGCGAGCCCACCAGTCAGCACCACCGCGTCGATTCGTCCTTCCACCACCGCTGCAAGCGAACAGATCTCCTTGGAAACCTGGTAGCACATCGCCTGAACCACCTCCAGGCATTTGGCCGGGTCCAGATTTGACTCTTGTGAGCGCTGTTTCCCAGACGGATCGATAATCTGCTCGATCAGCTGCATATCATTACTCCCGAGGTGTGCCACGATGCCGCCCCGGCCGGTCAATTTTTTCTGCAGCATCTGGGTGCGTCCGCCTTGAGACAGGATATAGCGCAGCCAGTCGCCGGAGGGCAGTTGGCCGGCCCGCTCCACAGAGAAGGGACCGTCTCCGTCCAAGGCGTTGTTGACGTCGGTGATCCTGCCACCCTGGTGAATGGCCACGGAGGTACCTCCGCCCAGATGGGCCACGATCAGATTGCACTCCCCGTAGGAAACTCCCAACTCCGCCGCCGCCTTTCTTGCCGTCGCTCGCTGGTTCAGCGCATGGAAAATCGACTTTCTGGATATCTCGGGCAGGCCCGTGTACCGCGCCAGAGGGCCCATCTCGTCCACAACCACGGGATCGGCAATGTAGGCCTCGACCCCGTACTCTCGGGCCAATAGATCAGCAAGCAGTGCTCCCAGATTGGATGCATGCGCCCCGTAACGTGCGGTGCGCAGATCCTTTTTCATCGTATCATTGACCCCGTACACCCCGCCCTTCAGCGGGTGAAGCAGACCGCCGCGACCGACAACAGCCTGCAATCGCTCCGTCTGAAACTGACTGCGCTCTTCCAACAGGCTCAGGATTACCTGTTTGCGGAACTCAAGCTGGTCGAGAATTGCGGGAAATCGTGCCAGTTCCTCCGTATTATGGCCGACCCGTTCATTGAACAACTCTTCCCTTCCGGCGTAGAGCGCAAGTTTCGTGGAGGTGGAACCCGGATTGACTACCAGTATCATCGCCGCTTGTTGGTTTCGCTGTGCATCCATGTCGCACTTAGCCCCTTTCGATCTTAGCTGCCGGGCAGCACGATGCGGAAACAGCCTCCTCGGGAAAGGGGAACATAGGAGAGAGTGCCGTCATTGCGCTCCACGAGTGTCTTGGCCAGAAACAGTCCCAAACCGGTTGATTGCTTTCCGGAAAACGAAGGTTCGAAAATCCGGTTTTGAAGCCCCGGGTCCACACCACCGCCGGAATCGAGGACGTCAATGATCGCCTGCCCCTCGGCCGGACGGGCACGAATGGCTATCGTTCGCTCTCCCCCTCCCTGTTGGGATCGAACGCTGTCCTGGGCATTGCGAAGCAGGTTCACCAGCGCCTGTTCCAGCTCGCCTCGACGGACGCGCACCGTCATGACCTCGGGGATATCAACATTCAGTTGTATTCCCTCCCGGCGACAGCCTCCCCTTACCATTCGCAGCAGCAGCTCCAGGTCGATCTTGAGACGGATCTTTGTGCTCTCCTCCCTGCCGCTGATGAGCAGCTGGTTGAGAATTTCGGTGACCGAGCGCTGTCCCGAATGCGCCTGCTCGGTAATCAGTTGAAGTGCCTTTCGCATCGAATCCCGGTTTATCTCCCGAAGCCCATATCCGGCGCTGGTTTGAATCAGGGATAATGTGCTCTTGAACTCGTGCGCCGCTCCTGCGGTGAGAATGCCGGTCGCAATCAGGCGATCCTGGAGCATCAACATATTCTCGGTCTGGATAAGCCTGGAGTGAGCCTGACTCAGTCTCTTCTGCTGCTCTCCAAAGCGAATGTGCAAACCGTGCCAGCCGCTGCCCTGAAGATAGGCTTCCTGAGCCAGCAGAAGCCCGCACACCAGACAGTACCCAAATGCCGAGTACACGCGCATGGGCGTTCCCGGAAACCCGATGCCGGCGGTCAGATAGTCGCAAACCATAGCGGCCAGCTGCAGGGCCACGGCGGACAGGTAGATGTACAACAGGGGATGGGAGTTGCGCCGGCAGATTCCCGCCAACAGGATCAGCGGATACAGGGAAAGAGACAGGAGTAGAAAGACGTACAACAAATGAAAGGGAAATGTCGCCCCCAAGTCGATCAACCGCGCAAACAGGAATAGCATCAATGCGAAACCAATACCTCCGTGCCATGCCCATGCCCGCCTTCCCGTACCGAGAGTCCGGGCATACATGCCGATCGTCCAAACCAACGCCGGCGCGCACAGACCCATAATCACCGCCGTATCGGGAAGAAATCCGGCCGCGGCAACGAATACGAGGACGGCACCGAACCAAAGCAGCTCAACCTTGCTCGGCGTGAAGGGAAGACGTATACCCAGCAATACCAGCTGGAAAAGCAGGAGTGCCAGGGAGGCAACCCTGAACCAGATCATCCTCGATTCATACTTGTCTAATAGTAATCGCTTATTTCAGATCTGACAATCGTACGGGTTTGGGGTTGGTCTGTTCTCCGGTGATCGAACTCAGCTCCTGAAGCAAAGCTCTCGCCTTTCCGGAAATCTTCGTGGGGGTCTGAACCAGAATCTTTATGTACAGATCACCCCGATGATCGGGGCTACGCAGGTACGGGACACCTTCCGCCTTCAGGCGCAGCATCTTTCCATTTTGGGTTCCCGCCGGAACTTTCACCTTAACCTTCTTGGAGTTCTCCAAGGTAGATACATAGATGTCGGCGCCCAAAGCCGCCTGCGCGACGGATACAGGGACAACGCAGTACAAATCATTGCCGTCCCGTTCGAAATACTCATGGGCAAGCACGCGGATGTAGACATACAGATCCCCGTGCGGCCCTCCGTTGATGCCTCCGTCTCCCTGACCCGGAATACTGATCCGCTTTCCCGTCTCGATACCGGCGGGAATGGTGATTTTGATCGTACGGTTTCGTGAGACAAGGCCTCTGCCCCCGCAGGCCGAACATGGTTTTTCGATGATCTCTCCCTCTCCGTTGCAGGTGGGACATGTGGTGGCGATGGAAAAGAAGCCGGAGCTTCGCCGCACCTGCCCCGCACCGCCGCAAGTCGGACAGATCTTCTTGCCGCTGCCCTTATCCGCGCCGGTACCGCCGCAATGTTCGCAGCTTTCGCTGCGCGTGAAGGAAATCTCTTCCTTGCTGCCGAAAACAGCTTCGGCAAAGGGAATTTCCAACTCGTAGCGCAAATCGGCTCCCCGGCGGGCCGAATTGCGTCCGCCGCCTCTGCGGGATCGGGATCTCCCGCCGCCGAAAAACGAATCGAAGAATCCTGTGAAATTAAAACCGTCGAAGATATCTTCAAAATCGTGAAACACCGACGAAAAGTCATGCGCTCCGAAACCCATGCCTTCCAGACCGGCAAAACCGAACTGGTTGTACGCCTGGCGTTTGTTCTCATCCGCCAATACTTCGTAGGCCTCGGTGGCTTCCTTGAACTTCTCCTCCGACTCTTTGTCGCCGGGATTCCGATCGGGATGATATTTTACGGCCAACCTGCGGTAGGCCTTTTTTATTTCGTCCTTAGAGGCGCTTTTTTCGACGCCGAGGACCTCATAGTAATCTCGTTTTGCCAAACGTTAAGGCTCTTCTCTATTATTGTATTTGCGCTTCACTTAATCGTTCTTTTGATTCTCGTCGTCGACTACCTCGTAATCCGCATCCTCGACGGTTTCTCCGGAATCCCGGCCCCCCCCGTCTCCTCCGGAAGCGCTCCCCGCCTCCTGCTCGGCGGCTCCGGCGCCCGCTTCACCCGCCTGCGAAGCTGTGTTCTTGTACACCTCCTCGGCTAGCTTGTAGGCCGCCTGTTTGAGAGCTTCGACCTTGCTCTTCATCTCGGCAACCTGATCGTCCCCCATGGCCTTGCGCAAATCTGCCACGGCGGTCTCGATACTCGCTCGATCATCGGCGCTGATTTTGTCTCCGTAGTCCTTGAGGGACTTTTCGGTGGTGTAAATAAGATTATCCGCTTCGTTGCGTGTTTCCGCCCTCTCGCGCTCCTGCTTGTCGTCCTCGGCATGAGATTCAGCCTCTTTGACCATGCGCTTGATCTCATCATCAGACAGTCCCGAAGAAGACTCGATTCGAATCTTCTGTTCCTTCCCGGTTCCCAGATCTTTTGCGGACACGTGAACAATTCCATTCGCATCAATATCAAAGGTCACCTCGATCTGCGGTATCCCGCGTGGGGCCGGAGGAATCCCTACCAGATCAAAGCGTCCCAGAGTGCGGTTCTGTGTAGCCATCTCGCGCTCGCCCTGAAGAACATGGATCGATACCGCAGTCTGATTGTCCGCGGCGGTTGAAAAGATCTGGCTCTTTCGGGTCGGAATGGTCGTGTTGCGCTCGATCAATCGCGTAAACACCCCACCCAGTGTTTCTATCCCCAATGAAAGCGGAGTTACGTCGAGCAACAGAACGTTCTTCACTTCCCCGCCGAGAATTCCGCCTTGAATCGCCGCACCCACGGCCACTACCTCGTCGGGATTCACAC
>Ga0272441_10010912_pt1 | contig 13616 bp, 12 predicted proteins | sample SSMProp6N_FD_193582 | JGI IMG/M metagenome (GOLD analysis project Ga0272441, IMG submission 193582) | Marine sediment archaeal communities from Little Sippewissett salt marsh, Falmouth, MA, United States - SSM-Prop-6N | ecosystem: Environmental > Aquatic > Marine > Wetlands > Sediment ... | reverse complement strand
GAAGTTCGATGCGCTCGATGACTCCCGCGCAAGAGAAGAGTGGGACTGGAAGCCGCAGTTCGGCACCGTGGATGCCATCGTGGATGACTTCATCAAGGAAGTCCGCGAGCACCCGGAGCGCTACAGGCTGTAGCCTTCGCTCCCCTGATGTGACACATGCGAGCCTGGCGCTCCTCTGACGAGGAGAGCGCCGGGCTCGTTGCGTAATGCACTGCTGAGGGCTTCCAATCGGGAACAGGACATGAAGAAGACAAGGCGGCCCACCATTGCAGGTCTCCTGACCATACTGTCGGGAGCGTTCGGCTCCCTGGGGTCTCTGAACTATGCGGTTGGGCTCACCCAGGCACGGGGTTTCGGCCAGGGTGACATCCCTCCGTTCGTCCCGAGTATCATCTTCGGCGTACCCAGCGTGTCAACCGTCATCGCGATATTCGCCGTGGTGGCGGGCGTGCTCTGTCTGCGCAGAAAGCGGTGGCGATGGGCGCTCGCCGGGACGATTGCCGCCACGCTGTCGATGCTGCCGCTGGGTCTACCCGCCGTCATCCTCGCGGCCCTCTCCAGGGATGAGTTCGAAACGTAGATAGCGCGTCCTGCACGCGTAGTAGATGAATGGGCCTGGCGTCCGAGAAACGCCGGGCCCATTTCTGTTTCATCTCAGGCAACCCGCTACCACATGGAGGGCGGGCGCGCCGGTGCACGTGAGTCTAGAAGAACGCGGCCAGGCCGAGCACGCCGACCAGAATCAGATAGATGGCCACGATGTAGCTGAGCAACCGCGACCACACGAGAATGGCGATACCCGCAACCAGCGCAACCACCGGCAGGAGGGCAACACCGCCGATGAGCCCGACGATACCGGCGATAATCAGGTAGATGGCAACCACGAAGCTGAGGATTCCGGGAGCCACGAGGATAATGATTCCCGCGATGAGCGCCAGTACTGCAGGCACCGTGCCACCGGGTCCGACCAGTCCGATTATGCCGATCACGATGAGGTAGATCGCAATAACATTGGTAAGTATCCGTGGTCTAACAAGGATGAGTATTCCGGCCAGCAGTGCGAGCACCGCAGCCAGCGGGCCGAGCATCGAGATTCCGAGTCCCATACAAGCACCTCCTGTTTCAGCTAGTCCACAGAGTGACAGACGATGATGCGGAAGTCCAGAGCGCCGTAGTCAGGCATGATTGGATTCAACATCGGCGCCATGGTCTACAGTGCGGTAGATCTGGACCAGCGCCTCTGCAACGGCTCTCCAGGAACGCGCAGCGGCAGCTTCGCGGTTAGCCCTACCGATTCTGTCTCTCTCGTCTGGCGATCCGATGAGCCAAACCATTGCGGCAGCTAGACTCTCTGAGTCCTTTGGCGGCACAAGAAGGCCGTTCTCGCCATCATCGACTATCTCTGCCAGACCGGTCACATTCGAGACCACGACGGGAAGTCCTGCGGCCATCGCCTCCAGCACAACGAGCGGAAACCCCTCGGACAGACTTGGCAGAACAAACAAGTCGGCAGACGCCATGTACAGTGCAACCTCTTCGTTAGGCACTCTGCCTGCGAAGTGAATTGAATCGTCGAGACCGGCTTGCAGAACGGCCGCGTGTAGGGTAGCCCGCTCGGGTCCATCCCCAACTATTATGAGGCGTGAGTACGGACACTGCCTCACCACCACGTGCCATGCCTCAACCAGGTGGACAACGCCCTTGACCGGCACAAGGCTGCCTACGAACAGGCAATAGCTCAGCTCGGGAGATAACCTTAGCGCATGCCGAGCATATGTCGTCGTCGAGAAACCGAACCTCGATGTGTCTACCCCATTGCCCAGAACTCTTATTCGCTTGGTCCCCAATGCCATCGCGCGGCGTTGCATGTCACAAGTCAGCGCAAGAACCAGCGCGGATTTCCCTAGCACTAGCGCGGAGAGTGGTCCCCTGAACCACCTTGGGGCATAAACGTCCGCCCCTTGCAGCCAAACAACATAGCGAACCCGCAACGCCAACCGACACATGAATGCGGGCAATGCCATCCACATCGATTGTGCATGTACGACTGTGGGTCGGAACTGCGAAGCCGCAGCAACGCTCTTCACACAATACCGCACGTACTTGGTCAGTAGACGGCCAGTCCCTTTGATTCGGCGAACACAGAGACCGTCTTCTTCTCTACATCCAACAGGGCCGTCGCACTGCGTGGTAACCACCAGTACTTCGTGACCAAGCGCGACAAGTTCCCTAGAGAAACTGTGGGTTGCAATAGCCGTTCCACCCCAAAGGGTCACAGGCATGGTCCATTCCAATACTAGGATTCTCATGGCATCGAGAGCTTGGGGGCCTTGCGAGTGAAACTCAAAGCACTCCTATACCCAAGCGGAGTCTCCAATCTGATGGAACCACTTGAGTCTTCTTGGGGTGATCTCGCAGATTTCACCTTCTTGCAGCCAGATTACGCCAAGGGGGGTATCTCGATATTGAGGCACGGGCACGAACCCGGCAGTTGCCAGTGCGAACGCATGGGACTTAGGCACCAAGCACCTGCAAAGGGTGACGCCATTTCTGGAGCCGCCATGATTACTCCCCGCAATCGAGCACGCTAGCTCCCTGACAACCGCTGGACCAGTAGCGACGATGTCATACACCACGCCCGTATGAAGCCCATTGAGTTGTCGACATCCGTGGACAGCGTACCCCTCACACCCGCGAGCAGAGCGCGCAAGAAGAATGTCGTATTCCCTGAAGGGCACTCGTCCATACCTCCAAAGAAGGTACCGGCTGTCACGCACTGTCGTGACCGTATCTCGCAGTTTGATGCGGCTCCACAGATCTTCCACCCAGCTGCCGACGTCTGCAGCGCGTTCAACTGAGATTCTGCGACCGGCACGCACAAGATGACCCGTATGGCTCGCTGCCCGAGAGGCACCCGACAGAGCAACACTCGCCCACAGATCTGCCCCACCCCAGCGGTGCCCCATCAACGCCCGGACGGACGAGTGCCCAGAAGAGTGTATCCAAACAGGCCGATTCGCGACGTGCTGCCCCCCCAGGTACTTCATGAAGCCCCCTCGCGACAAGGAGTTTGCCAGGAGCAACACGCACACCAAGCCGCGAGCCCGAGCGTCGGCATGGGCGCGCCTAGCAAGATTCAGAAAGATGCCCCGTCGTACGTAGTCAGGGTGACACATAGTATCCATGGAAAGCCCTGCAAGAAAGCTCCTCCCGTTCAGCTGCATCCTTAGAGGAACGACAGCGTCATGTCCCACGATTCTGCCATCGCTCTCAGCTATCCAGACTATTCCCCTACCTGCTGGATTATCGATGAACTGCCAATGCCACCATGCGCGTAGCTGTTCACGGTTCTCGTATTCATAGCTGGGTAGCAGCCATTCACGGAGTTCCAATATTCCGTCAACGTCCGCAGGAGCCGCAGGGCGATAGGTGATATCAGGTGTTGCCATCAGACAATCCCCACAGATCGTGCAAGCCTCCATCCATCGACGAATAGGCCCGACAGAAAGAACTCTAGGCATTGGAGTGTCCACCCGCCGGGCACTCTAGGAATGCTCAACGCTGGTGTAGAGAAACGAACGAACCCGGGGTCGGCAGTCAGAGCATACCCAAAGCCAGCCTGCCGCACTGCATTGCGCGCGGCAGGGGACAGGTCGCCGTTCGGGTAGCAGAAGAGTCTCACCTCGCGACCAACCCATTCCTCTAGAGCCGCCTTCGACCCACGCATCTCTGCCAAACCGTGGTCTGTCTCGATGGCAACGTTGCAGTGGGTTTCCGTGTGGGCTCCAAAATCGATTCCGGACGCGGCCATCTCTTGGATTTCCTCAGGGCTGACTACCAACCTGCGGCCGCCTCTACCAGTCAAGACCGCACCGTAGGCTTCCTCCACAAGTCGAACTTCATTCTCGCGTTGCGCGGCCGTCAGGTGCTTCAGTCTCTCAACCGTCTCAGCAATGTCACGCCGCACGTCGCCATTCGCTCCTGGCGTCCATGACTGGCTCTGCTCGTCGAACTCGGACTGACCAAGCTTATCGCGGCACCAGAGGGCATACTTGACACGATCCCACCAGAATGGACCTTGGTCACGCACGTTGCCTGTGACTACATTCACCAATGCAGGGATGCCATATCTCTTGAGGATGGGGAAGGCCCGGGCATAGTTGTCGTAGTAACCATCATCGAACGTCACTGCGACACACCTGCGCGGCAACGGCTTGCCGGACTTGAGTCTATCCAGACAATCAATCAAAGGAACTACAGAACACTGGCTAGCTAGCCATTTCATCTGGGACTCAAACGCGTCAGCCGGAATGCTGGCACCCATCCAAGGCTCGTCCGCGTCAGCACCAACACGATGGTACGTCAACACCGCGAGCGCGTCAGGCACCACAATTCGACGCAAGCTAGCGTATGCCGGAGTGATTCCCGCACGGAGAGTGATGGTCGCGCACTTCTGAGCCAGTGCTCGTCTTCCCTCAATCAACCTTCTTCTCCCCACTGGCGTTCGTCTTCGAGCTTGCCACCTCCTCCAAAATGGCTGCAGTGCGGTGTACGCTCGTCTCAATCGACAGTTCTCGTACTGCGAATCGACGTGCCGCATGTCCCATGTGGTGACGTAGACCATCGTCTTCCAGAATGTGGCGAAGGGCAGAATCGAGTTGCCGCTCCGAGTCCACGACCAGGCCCCGTCTCCCATTGCCAACGAGGTCCCGCAATCCGCCTGCGTTCAGAGCCACGACCGGCAACCCACATGCCATGGCCTCTTGAGCAGATGTCGGCATGCCTTCCGATTCGGATGCCATCGCGAAAACGTCGCACGAACCCAGTATCGTTGGGATTTGCCCGTACGGTACGCGCCCCATGAAATGGCAAACCGTCCCGGTCGAGCGGGCAAGCGCTTCAAGCTTTTCCCGCTCAGGGCCATCTCCCACGATAACCAGTGAGCAATTGAGGTCCTGTGGGAGAGACGCGACCGCGCGGATGATTCTGTCGACCCTCTTTACGGGTAGAAGACTCCCGACGAACGCAACGAGAGGACCTTCGGGAAGTCCCACCCCTGCACGGGCCTTTGCCCTAACGACGGGAGCGAAGGTCTCGACGTCAACTCCGCTCGGAATGACCGACGCACGTGACCTCTCCAGCCCCAACTCACAGGCCCTATCGACGAGGTCGGAGCTCACGCCGATGACGTGTGAAGCCCGGCGCAGGGTCCACGAAATGGCCTGTCTGAAACCGAAGCGCTGGCCAAATGTGTTGATATCCGAACCGCCAAGCCAGACCACCAATGGCCTGTCACGTTTGACTGCGGTAGCCACCAGCCCCGAGGGGATGGCCCAGTAGGAGAAGTACACATCGTACGGGCCTCCGCGTAGCGCGGCATGGCCCATGCTGTTGAAGAGTTCAATGGCATGAGCAGTATCCACGCCCCTGACACTGGACATCGGCACAGTCCGAAAGGGATAGCGGACAGGGATGCGTCTGAAAGGTTCCTCGTCCGCCTGGTAGTCACCAGCGGTGCCCGGATAGACCACATCGATGCTCATAGAGCGGGCAAGTCCTGACACTTGATTTCGTACGAATATGCCCGAATAGTCTCCGGAGTACTGGGGGAAGGACGAGGTCAAGACACAAACGCGCATGGACCGCTAAGACACTGACTGCCTTTCTCTCGCAGGCACGCCGTACACAGTGGTTCCAGGGGGCACGTCTCGGGTCACAACCGCCCCCATTCCTACCGTGGCTCCTGCGCCTATCGAGATGCCATTCCGAACACTGGCACAGAAGGAAATCCAGGCACGCTCGCCTATCTCAACGCTGCCCGCGATTACGACAGAGGCGCATATGCCACAATCACGACCCACTACGACGTTATGAGATATCTGCGTCAGTGGGTCAATCTTTGTCCCTGCACCAATCACGGTGTCTCCAAAGGTGCCTCTGGCGATGACTACGCCGGAGGATATGAGAACATCGTCGCCAACATCTACGCCGCCCAGGTGAGGCAGCGCCTCAAAAGCGCCAACCTCGTTCCGCTCAAGGCCGAAGCCTTTCGAGCCCACGACGGCGTTTGCCTGTACGACACATCTCTTGCCGACGCGAACTCCATCGTAGATATACGCGTGTCCATCGATAACCGTGTCAGCACCTATCGACGCCTTCCCTATGTAGCAGAACGGTCCGATATAGACCCGCTCGCCAAGCTCAGCCTCGGGATGAATGACCGCCGTTGGATGTATTCCGACGGGTTTCTCAGGCGCGAAGAACGCGTTCATCACCCTGATGAATGCCAGGCGGGGATTGGATACCAGCAGCATTGTCCTGTCATCGCATGCACCCACGGCAACAGCAGACTCAGGCGCGCAGAGAATGACCCCCGCTCGTGACGCCCCGATGACGCACGAAGCGTTCTCAGCAGATTTCGAGTAGAAGCTCACGCACTCAGGAGCCGAATCGCTGATGGGAGCAGGGCGACTCACCGTCCTGTCGCTCCTGCCGATGATGTCGCACGGCATTCTGACCGCTTCAACCATGTCCAGCACAGTGATGACCTGCGGTCTGCCTGATTCTCCTTCGTGCCGGACGTTCATTCCACTACCAGACTGCACGTATCACCTCAAATGCCTCGGCATAGTCCGCACCGCACTGGACTCCTCTGGTCATGCCCCAGGACTGGACGAATTCCCACGAGAAGTAGTTACGGCCAAGCGCAAGCTGTGACCGGTACTGCTGCATCGCCTCCCACTTACGTGACATGTGCTCTCCGGTCAACCTGACCAGGAGAGACGTATCGAACGACAGGTTGTTCCACGGCAGCTCATAGCCAAGGAGTGTCGCGCCGGACTTGAAGGCGCGCACGGCCTCGGCGGATACCGTCGCATGGTCCTGGTGTACGTCATGCGACGAGGGCAGCACCACAAGGTCAGGCTTGAAGTCGCGGCGCTCAGCCACGAGTACCTCGAGAATCTCCTGCCTGCGTGCCGGCATCGTTCTCACAGCGTAGTCGAGCACCCGGGTGTCGGCTATCCCGTGGACCTCCGCGCTCGCGCGGAACTCGCGTTCAAGCGTGTCCGGCGGCATTCCGGGAGGCAAGGAGTCCTCACATCGAGAGAAGACAAGCCATCTGAAGCTGTGCCCGCCCTCAGCTTGAAGGCGACTGACCAGCCCTCCTGCGCCGATTTCCACGTCATCAGTGTGCGGAGACAAGAGGAGCACCCTCATTCCGTGCCCTCGGCCACCGCATCGAGCGTCGGTTGCGAGTTTCGAGACTTGAGGCGCCCTGTTATGCGCAGCACAAAGATTCGCAGCAAGAGTTTGGAGACCCTGGGGATGTACTTGTGATAGCGGATTTTGGAGACCTCGCCGTGGTACATCGACGGCAAAGCTATCTCGACAATGCGTTGTCCATTGGCTGTGAGGCGACCGACCAGATCGTTGCAGTAGCCGTAGTATGGATACACCGCATCAAGGTCAAGTGCGATCAGGGCATCCTTTGAAATGGCAGCATATCCGTTCTGCGGGTCTGTCACACCCCGATTGCCCGTGGCAAGCACGGTCAGCCAACGCAGGGTGAAGTTGCCCACAATGCGCCAGGGGCTCATCCCATTCAGATGCGCCCTATCGGTCAAGCGAGTAACCTTGGAGTACTCGGCTGCCCTGTCGACCACTGGGTCGATGATCTCTCCGAGGTACTCCGGCTCCATCTGGTTGTCCCCGGCCATGACCACGCTGATATCCATGCCGTCCGCAAGTGCGCGCTTGTAGCCCGTGACAATGGCGCCACCGACGCCGCGGTTGACCGGGTGCCGTAGCAGTTGGATGCGGTCATCTATCTCGGCACATCGCATGGTGATGTCCGCCGTCTCGTCCGTGGAGGCATCATCGATGACGTAAATGGCATCAATGAAATCAGGCATGCCCTCAAACACAAGCCCGATGTGCTTCTCTTCGTTATATGCGGGAACCACTACCGCGACAGTCTTCTCTCTATACACGAGGAACTCCTCTTCCACTGGAACTGCGGGCGGACACAGGGGTCCGCCCCTACACTGCCGGTCGCAACTCCGACCGACCTTTCACTTTGCGTCTGTCCCCTCTCATCGCATGGCGGGCGCGTCCCGACACGCCCCTACAGCGGAGGGTTAGCGTGGCACCTGGCACCTGGCACCTGCCACTATCTAACGGTGACCGACTTCGCCAGGTTGCGGGGCCGGTCCGGATTGCAGCCGCGCAGCACGGCCATGTAGTAGGCCATGAGCTGCAGTGGAACGCTCACTACAAATGGATACTGTATGCCCGACACCGCCGGCACCTGCACCCACGTGTCGAACACCTCGCTCTCCACATCCGAAATCCCGATTATGTAAGCCCCACGAGCCTTCGCCTCCATGGCGTTGCTCAGGACCGAGTCATGCGTCTCATCGTTCGGACACAATGCCACAACGGGCGTCCCTTCCTCAATAAGCGCAATCGACCCATGCTTCAACTCTCCCGAAGGCATGCCCTCAGCGTGGATGTACGAGACCTCTTTCATCTTCAGAGAGCCCTCGATGGCCAGAGGGAAGCTCATTCCCCGACCGATGAAGTAGATGTCCGACCAGTGCGCGAACGATGCCATCAGCTTCTGCAGCGACCCGTTGGTGGTCTTGAGCAGATTGCCCACATGCGCCGCAGCCTCCTGCAACGCGTGGCGTCCGTCCTCCAGCCTGTTCGCCATGGCGTGAGCCAGCAGATAGAACACCGCCACCTGGCAGAGGAAGCTCTTGGTTGCCGCCACGCCTATCTCCGCGCCGCAATTCAGCCTGATGACGTGGTCCGACTCATCTCCAAGCACGGACGAAGGCCGGTTAACCACACTGACGATGTGAGCGCCCGCAGCCTTTGCCGCGCGAACGCCGTCCAGCACGTCCGCCGTCTCCCCACTCTGCGACACCGCGATGACCACTGTGTGCCGCGTTGCCGAGTGAGAGAAATACTCGAACTCGGACGCCATCACCACGTCAGCCATCTTCCCGGCAACCTGCGAAAACAGCAGCCTGCCAAGCAGGCACGCGTGCCGCGAGCTGCCGCACGCGGTGAAGATGACGTTGTCCGCGCGCAGTATCTCGATGGCGATGGACATGAGCAGGTGGTCATCCTGCTTCAGCGTCTGCAGCAGCGCGTCCGGCTGCTCCAGTATCTCTTTCATCATGTAGTGGTCGTAGCCCTCTTTGTCGGCCTCGCCCCAGGCAGCGTCAACGGGTACGGCGGTGTGCTGCACCGTGCGGCCTTCCATATCTATGAAGCGCACACCTTCCGGTGTGAGCACGACTATCTCGCCGTTGCCGGGCAGCGCCATCGACGAGGCATCCTGAGCAAAGGCAAGCGCATCGCTGCTCATGTAGTAGCCGTCAACACCGTAGCCGACGACCAGCGGATTATCCTTGCGGACGCTCACCAGCTTGTCCGGGTCATGCATCGAGATGGCCGCGAAGGCGTACGAGCCTTTCAGCATGCCGCACACCTGCCGAACCGCATCCTCCAGTGACGCTGCTCCGTCACGGAGGACACGGGCAAGCAGGTGGGGAATAACTTCACTATCCGTCTCCGAACTGAACGAAACGCCGTTGCGGACCAGGTCCGAGCGCAAATCCTCATAGTTCTCGATAATGCCGTTGTGGACCACGGCGAGGTTGCCGGACGCGTCCGTATGCGGGTGCGCGTTTTCCTGCGTCACGCCGCCGTGAGTGGCCCAGCGGGTATGGCCGATGGCAACACAGTCTGTCCGGACATTCTGACGCGGACAGATATCGCCGATGCAACCGACGCCCTTGCAGAGGCGCAGCTCGCCATCGCAGAGCGAGGCGATGCCGGCGGAATCATAGCCGCGATATTCCAGGCGCCGAAGGCCGGAGACGACTCTCTCAGTGGCGCACGGCCTGCCTATATAGCCGATTATGCCGCACATGGCAGGGCCTCCAGGCGTGGGAGTGGAAAGTCACAAGTCTGAAAGCCGAAAGTCAGCAGGGACTCGTGGGTCCGCCTTCCCATGGGCGTTCGACGTTCGACGTTCGACATTGGACGTGCGGGCAACCGCTTCATATCTTCCTCAACTCATCGTGCAGGTCTGCGCGGTCCATGCGTCTCGACTCGTCGCGACGGGGCACAACCTCGTAGTTGGCAATGGGCTTGGCGAACATGCCAGGGCCCAGATCGTCCGTCAGGCAGACATGCGGGCCAACCAGGGCCTCCGGTCCAACCATTACTCCGGGGAAGAGGCTTGCGTTGATGCCCGTCCGGCTGTTCCTCCCCATGATGACGCCGAGCTTGCTGTGACCCGTGTCGCCGCGTTCCCCGTCTATGGTGGCGCTGATGCGGCCCTCGTCGAAGCGCAGGTTGGCGGTCACGCAACCGCTGCCGAAAGAGCAGCCATCGTCGATGATGGAGTCCCCGATGTAGTTCGAATGGAACCAGCAATCGTCGCCGATGTAGGAGTGTTTCACCTCTGTTGAGTAGCCCACGACCGAGCGGGCGCCGATATGGGAGCCACCCCTGATGAGCACGTTGTTGCCGATGATGGCCTGCTTGCCGATGAAGGCAGGACCCCGTATCACCGCGTTCTCAAGCACGCGCACGCCGTCTGAAAGCACGACGTTGCCCTCGATGACGGCGGTGGGAGCCACGACAAAGTTCCTGCCGAAGGAAGGCTCCACGCCGGAGAGGAAGTGCTGCATCACGGGGAACACATCCCAGGGGCGCTTCAACGGACCCCAGAACCCGGCATATGGCACGGCGCGCACACGGTATCCATCGTCCATCAGCTCGGACAGTGCGCGCTCATAGGAGTCGTCACATATCGACACTGTGGTCCTCACGGCGTCGAGCAGGCGCAGTCCGTCACGGTGGAAGTGAACCACGATGTTGACGAGGTCGGATGGCTCATGCCCCCGCTCAGGCTTCTCCATGACACAGGACACGCGCAGTGCGCTGTCGACCACCAGGTAACCTCCGGGAAAGTGAGCCGTCACTCTGTAGGCCAGCATGGCAGCATCCAGCGCCGAGTCGCTTGCAGCGTCGACAACGGCTTTGTACGCTTCCGTCCCGACGACGTCGTTCGAACTGACTATGACGATAGGCCCGGTGAGATACTCCGCTGCGGCCTCTATCGCGCCCGCCATGCCGTCCCGGCCATCCTGCGTCACCATGTGGCACGCCACGCCGTCACACATCAGCATCGTCCTACTGACGGTCTCCCGGTTTGCCGGGTTCGCAACGAACACAACCTCATCTATGCCTGCCTCACGGAGCCGGTCGACCACGTGGAGGAGGAGTGGCCTTCCGAGGAAGCCGATGTTGAACTTGTCCTCTCGAAAAGGCTGCATACGTCTGCCGACGCCGCCGCACAGTAGTAGCGCTTTCATACGTCCACCACCCGCATCCTGGAGATCAGCTTCTGAACCAGAGGCGCCACCGCACCAGTGGCGTGCGTCGACAGCATCTCAGCGCGGTGAGGGTCGGCCGACTCGACTGTGACGCGGAGGACGGGCTCGGTGCCACTGGGTCGAACCAGCAGCCATGAGTCGTCAAGCTCAACGCGCAGTCCGTCTACGGTCAAGACCGACCTCACCTTCTCTCCCGGCGGCACAAGCACATCAGGGGCAACATAGTCCATGACCGCCTGTTTGAGCGCGGCAGGACACGGCAGCTTGTGTTTCCGCATATACAGGGGCGGCAAAGCCCCAAGGAAGTCTCGTATGTCCCTCGGGCCGGAGGACGCGGCAAGCACGTGCAGCACGGCGAGCACGCTCTCGGGATAGAGGCCATGCTCGGGAAAGATGTAGACGCCGATGGTTTCCGCACCAAGGGCTGCGTTCTCACGCAAGGCGGTATGAGCCACAGCAACATCGCCAACGATTCCCCGCGTCACGTGGCCGCCGAGAGGCGCGACCGCATACCACGGCAGCATGCCTGTCTCAACGGTTGTGGCGATACAGCCGCAGCCCGTGAGGTCGACGCGGTGGTGGGCCACGAACGAGGTCATGCCGTCCAGTCCAAGAAAGCCCTGACGGTCCATGAAGACCACGCGGTCCGCATCTCCATCGAAGCAGGCCGCGAGGTCGGCACCGGAAGCGAGCAGCGCCTCGTACGTGGATGCCAGGGTGGACTCGTTGGGTTCAGGCCCCCGTCCCGGGAAGGTCCCATCGGGCATGTCGTTGACGGTCACGACGGGGATGCCCAGTTGCCGGAGCACCTCCGAGATGAAGCCTGCCGCCGCACCATTTCCTGCATCGACAAGCAGCTTCAGCCCCGATGATGCCGCAGCAGAGGCAAGGCCCACAGGGATGGTGTCCAGGTATGTCTTGAACGCATCATGGGTCTTCTCGACCTGGCCAAAGCCGACAGTGAATTCGCCACTGGCGCACAGGGATTCAATGGCTTGTTCGCGTTCACGGGAGAATCCGAGTCCGTCGGACTCGAAAAGCTTGATGCCGTTGTATTCAGGGGGGTACGGGTTGTGGGATGCGGTCAGCATCACACCTGCGTCGAAGTGGCCATGCTTCGTGACCGCAGCCAGCGCGGGAGTGGGGAGCATCCCCGCGTCGACTACAGTACAGCCGGTGAAAGAGAGACCGCTTCCGACCCAGTGCAGGAGCCTTGTGCCACTTGTCCGAGAGTCCCTACCGATACATACACGGGCGCCGCTTCCGAGCAGCGTACCCAGGGCACGACCGACAGCGGTGCAGGTAGCGTCGTTGATGGTGTCATCGACTACGCCACGGACACCGCTCGTTCCGAAGCGTACTTCCCTCCCAGTGCGGGACAGTTCTGTACCCAATACTGACAACTACCGAAGGCCGAATTCCGACCCGGCAGTGGCCATGGTCGGGGAGCGTGTGTAGCCTAGACCAATATTCGATTGGCCACAAGACCCCCGGGGTGGGTTCTTTGGGTGGTTATGCGACTCTTCGTGTAGGACTAGTCCTACAAGCACGTCGGCAAACGTGAAAAGACTGCCAGATGCCGGGTGCTGAGTGCCGGGTGTCAGGTGCCATGTATCACGTGCAGGGTGCTACGTGCCGGGTGCAGTGTGCGGCACCCACCTCTGCCTCATTTCTTCACCCCTCACTTGCCCGGAATCGGCAAGGGTTTTTGCCACAGGGTATTGACAATCGCATGTGACTATGGTCACATATTAAGAATTGACCCGAAGGGTATGCCTTTTTTTGTCACCCCTGCGGGGCAAAATACGAACAAAGGAGGAGTTGCTACTGAGAGAATCCCGATGCGGCGGCCTCTCGCCCTTCTTCTCTGCCCACAGCTGGTGCCTGTCGATTCAAGAGGTAACCGGGGTGGATTACAGACTGGATGGATACCGACCGGCCGAAGTGAGGGGAACTTGATGATGCCTTCGCCCGGGCTCACAGGGTCAGGCCCGATCACGAAGCGGGCCTCGGGAAGAAGTACTTCGTCTGAACCGGAACTCAAGCACCCCGGTGGGAAAGCCCACCAGGGGATACCTAATGAATAGATTTATCAGGAGAAATGAAATGACCAAAGGAAAATGGCTTTCGCGTGCTCTGCACGTGACCATCGCCCTCTCTTTTGTACTGGGCGCCCTGGTCGTAGCTCCTTCGGTTTCC
>Ga0272441_10010911_pt1 | contig 13616 bp, 10 predicted proteins | sample SSMProp6N_FD_193582 | JGI IMG/M metagenome (GOLD analysis project Ga0272441, IMG submission 193582) | Marine sediment archaeal communities from Little Sippewissett salt marsh, Falmouth, MA, United States - SSM-Prop-6N | ecosystem: Environmental > Aquatic > Marine > Wetlands > Sediment ... | reverse complement strand
CAGTCGCAGCGACGACACCAGGCTCAGGGATTCTCTGAGATTGTAGCTGAACAGCAGGCCGGGCTGCAGCAGGGAGGGATCGCTCAAGACCGTGGGATCGATGACCAGGGCGCCGAGAATCCCGACGCTGAAGCGTCGGCTGAGGCGGGCATAGGGAGCCATGTATTCCCTCCGGGTGGAGCGGAAGAGCTCGAGAATATAGGGGGGATAGCGGGCGGGGTCCTCGATGTCCAGGTTGAGGTCCGTGGCCACGGCCCGCTGCAGGAGCTCGATGATCTCTTCCCGGTATTCCTCCCCCTCCACCCGGAAGGCATAAACGATCAGGGCTTCGAGCAGGTAGAGCCGGGCGAGCACCGGACCGGGTAAATAGATCTCGTCGTTTTCCGCCCGGGTGATGGCGTTTTTTAGGAAATCGCGGCACTCCTCGTAGGCGCCCTCGGCATATAAGTTTTCGGCCTGCTTTAGGAGGGCCTCGGCCAGCTCTTTCTTGCTGGGTTCCTTTTCCTCCGCCGCCTGCGCGGGGAGAACCGGCAGCAGGGCCAGCAGCACGGTCAGCAGCAGCAGAACGGCGGACCGGAGGGACGCGCTCATTGCAGCACCTCCCGAATCTCCAGGGTCTGTCCCTGGTCGAGATCGATGGGGATGTTTTTCCTGATTCCCAGGTTTTCATTGACAATGGTGAGCAGGTGGCGCCCGGCGCGGATTCGCACCGGCTGGAGGTAGGGGGTTTCGATCAGCGGCTCGCCGTCCAGGAGTATCCGGGCGGTGGGTCGGACATCGAAAAGCACGGTCCCGAAGGCTTCCGCGAGAACCAGGTTCTCCTTGCGGGTCTCCTCCGCGGCGAGGGAAAAGGAAAGGGATGCCGGCTCATGGCCCTCCAGCTCCAAAACCAGGCGGTGATCCCCCGCCCGCAGGGTTTCCAGCAGGTTGGGGGTGAGAAGCCCGGTGTCTTCTCCGTTCAGGATGATGCGGGCCCCCGGGGGTTCCGAGGAGATGAAGAGTGAGCCTTCGGCTCTGACGGCAACGGGGGCCGGAGGGGGTTCGGCAAGCTCCACAGCGACGGTCTGGCCATCCTTCAGAACTTCGGCCTCGACAGAAATGGTTTCCCCGCTCACAGCGTGATGAAAGCTGAAACGGTGAAGCCCCTGCTCGATCTCCGGCAGGATGATGATGGTTTCATTTTCCTGGCCCTCGCTGGTCAGGTTCAGGCCGTTGTCGATGACCACCCGGAAAGGACCCGCCCCGGCGGACAGTACCACGCTGCGGGCCATTTGCGGCTCCTCGGCCGCGACCGCTTCGGCAGCCTCGCTTTCCGCGGCCCCCGGCCGGAAGAAAGCGGGATTGAAAAAGTAGAGCGCCCCGCCCGCGCCGGCGGAGGCCACGAGCAGCGCCAGGCCGACGATTAGGGGTTTCAATCCTTTCCTGAATTCCAGGCCGATCTCTTTGGCCACTTTCCAGATGGAGTGTTCCCGCTTGATCCAGCGGCGCAGGAAGTCCATGCGGTAGCGGTAGGTGTGATCGTCTTGTTTTTCCAGATATTCCTTGTGGTAGGCTTCCTCCAACAGCACCAACAGCCGCTCCCGCTTGAAAGGCAGCTGAATGCGGTTTTTCTTCAAGAAGGAGAGCAGCCGGGAGGAATCGGCGTAGTCCCCGCTTTGATTCAACAATCCAGCCAGGGAGGCCAGCACCAGCTTGTTGCCTTCGGAGAGGCTGTTCCAGGAGTAGATCATCTGGGGCAAGGGATTGTCGACGATATCCTTGATCACCGCTTCCAGGTCCTTCGCCGAGGGGCTGTTCCTGTTCTCCTCCATGAGCAGGTCCACCAGGTTTTGGCAGATGACCTGGGTGTAGAAGGGCTGGCCGCCGGTGAGGCGGCAGATTGCCTCCAGGATTTCCTCGGGATAGTCGATGTATTCTTTCAGGGGCTCGGTGATCAGCCGCCGGGTGTCGTTGGCGGAGAGATAGGAAATCTTGCGGTAGATGGATTTTCCCAACAGCGATTTCCAGTAGCTGACCCTGCGGTCCTCCAGGTTGGTGGAGCCGGTGAAGATCAGGGAGATGTGCCGGGGACTCTCCAGGATACCCGCCAGGTAGGTGATGGAGGACTCGCTCAAAGAGCCGTCCCGGATCTTTTCTTCGATCAGCTCGTACTCGTCGATGAGCAGCAGCAGGATCCGGTCGTGGAAACGGCTCTCCACCTGCTCCAGGAAGGCTTCCACCAGGCCCTCGATACTGGCGGCCCCGGAGGCTTCCAGCTCTTCGATCGACAGGCCGGGCAGGTTCAGGTGGTTGCAGGCGGCCTTGAGGATGGTGCGGAAGAAGTGGTAGTCGTCCTTGATGCCGGCCAAAATCTGCATGTCGATGAGCACGGGCAGAAAGCGCTCGCCCAGCCGGCCGCCCAGTATCTGGAACAGGATGGAGGTCTTGCCGGAGCGGCGGTCGCCGCAGAAGACGATGATCTGGTTCGTTCTTCCTTCCCCGATTTTCCTGGCCGCGTAGAGAAAGTCGTCTTCCCGGCCGAAGAACATCTCCCTGGTTTTGATGGGGTTGCCGACGATGTAGGGATTGAAGGGAATGGGATCCATCACTGTTCTCATTATAATCCCTTCCGCCGTATTTTGTAGGTTTTTTTAAAGCGGGGTGAACTGACCGTCAGGGAAGAGGGCTTTTGCCCGGGTGAAGAGCCGCTTGTCCTTGCTGAACAGCACGATCTGCCAGCCCTGCTCGGCCTGGAAGCGGCCGAGCAGGCGCAGGGCCCGCTCGCTGCGGCGGAGATCCAGGGCCAGGAAGGGCTCGTCCAGCACCAAAATGCCGCCCGCAGCTTTACGGGCCAGGGCCAGCCTGGAAGCCAGCAGGAAGGCGTCCCGGGTGCCCCGGGAGAGATGGATGAGCAGCCGGCCGGTGCCGCCGGCGTCTCCCGCCCGCAGGCTGCGGGTGTCCAGGTGCGTAAGAGCGACCTTGCGGGACTCCGGCGCCAGCTCGCTGAACCAGGAGGAAAGCTCCTCCTCCAGGCTCGCGAAGTTCGCTTCCGCCGTTCCGGCCAGGTCGTTGAACAGCGCTGCCAGCAGGGCCGCGGCCTCCCGCTCTTCTTCCAGTGACGCAATTCCCGCTTCAACCTGTCGCAGCTCCTTTTCACAGCGTACCATCTGTTCGGGCAGATCCCCCAGGGAGCCGCTGATCCGACCCTGGACGCCGGCCTGGCGGGTGCGAAGAACGTTCTGCCGGGTTCGCAGCTCTGCCAGCCGCTGCTTTTCTTCCTGCAAAGCGGCTTCCAGGCGGCGGACTTCCTGCTCCGTTTTCCCCTTACCGGGCACGCCTTCCTGATCCAGCTCGGAGAGCCGGCGCACACAGTCGCGGCGCAGCTGGTCCGGGCTGTCGGCCTGCCGCGCCGCCATCTCCCGCTCTAAACGCTGCTCACAGGCGAGCAGCTCAGCCGCCGCGTTGCCCTGCCGGTGGCGCAGGGCCAGATAGGCGTCCCGGTCCGCAACGGAGCGGGCCTTCAACCAGTCCGTGACCGCGATGCGGCTTCTCTCCGCTTCCGAGGCGGCGGCCCGGGTCTCCGCCTCGGAAGCGGCCAGGCTGGAGGCCAGCTCGCCGTGGGCCTCGGTCTGTTTGGCCAGCTCCCGGGTGAGCCAGTCCGATTCCAGGCGCAGCTTCATCAGCTCCTGGCTGATGCCCGCCAAGGTGGAGGAGGCCAGCGACCGGCCGCCGGTAAAATTGCGGAACTCGTCCTTGAGCAGTGGGATAAGCTCTTTTTCCGGCGCGGGAGCGGGTGCGGGTGCGGCCCGGCGCCGCGCCGAGAGCAGCAGGACCAGGGCGCCGAAGAAGCTGCTCAAAGAGATGATCAACTGGTCGACCCGGGAGGAAACGGCGAAGCCCACGGCGAGCCCGGCCAGAAAAACAAGCAGGGCGGCCAGCAGCAGGCCCCGGTTCCAGCCGCTTTGGAGCCCTCCCCCGGCCGAACCCGCGGCGGAACGTGCCTCGATCAGCGCCAGAAGCTCCCCGGCCCGGGCGGCGAGCCGGGCGGATTCCGCCTGCCGCGAGGAGAGGCTGGCCAGCTCGTCACTCAAGCTGTTCAGGGAGAGGCGCAGCTGCTCCGCCCGGCTGCGGCTTTCCCGCAGCCGCTGCTTTTGCCTGTCCTGTTTTTCGATGAGCCGGTCCAGGGCATCGGTTTCATTGCGCTTCCCGGCGGGGGCTGCAGCGAGCTCTGTTTGCAGCTCCTGCACCCGGTCCAGGAAGCCCAGGAGATCATCCAGCGCCCGGCGCTCCGCGATTCCTTTTTCCCGGTCGAGCCCGGTTTCCAGCTTTCGGCAGCGTTTCTCCGCGGCGGCGATCTTTTCGGCCAGACTGTCGAGCCGGCTGCTTGCCTCGCCGGCCGCGGTTTCCTGCTCCAGAACGGCAAGGCGTTTTCCCCTTAAGGTTTTCAGGCGGGTTTGCAGCTCCTCCCGCCGCTTTTCCATGGCCGCCAGCTCCTGGTTGTGGCGGAAGGTTTTTTTTCGCGAGGCCAGGCCGGCGAAGCGGCGCGCCAGCAGACCGGGGTCCAGCCCGCCTGAAAAAAGCTCGGCCCTGAGCCTGTCCAGGGCGGCGGCGGGGGAGTCCAGCTCCAGGCTGATCTCCCCGGAGCGGACGGCGCAGAGGTTCAGGAACTCGTCCTCATCCAAAGAGAGGGGGGCGCCGTCGAAAGTCAGCTCCGCCTTCCTGGCTTCGCCGTAGCGCTCCTTGAGCAGCCGGCCGGGGACGCGGCCGGCCCGGGGGGAGCAGAGCTCCTGGAAGAGGGCGTCGAAGACAGTGGTTTTGCCCGCCTCGTTGTCGCCGTGGAAGAAGGTGAAGGCCTTGAAATCGAAGGTCCGGTTCTCGAACCTGCCGAAGTGCAGCAGCTTGAGCCCTGTTATCACCGCTTGAGCTCCAGGGCTTCCTTGATGGCCTCGAGCCCCAGCTGCCGGGACATGAGCCAGATCCGGCGCCCGCGCTCATCCTCGGGCTCCCGGGCTTCCCAGGCCCGCAGAAACTGCCCGGCCAGGGGGTGGGAGGCGATCCCCGGCAGGGCCGTGACCTGCTCGCGGTCGATTTCCAGTCTGCGCACACGGCCGGCCCAGGCTTGCTCGACCGCCGCCGCCATGGCGGCGGCGCTGTGCTCGTCTTCCACCAGGCCGCTGAAAACCAGGCGGATGAAGTCCTCCGGCTGCCAGGATTCCGCTTCCGGCGCCGGGGTCTTTGCTTCGCCGTCCAGGTCGAGGAGCACCCGATATTCCCGGTATTGCCCCGCGCTCTTCAGGGCGTGGAAGTGGAATCCCGGGGGTTCCGCCGGGGAGTCCGGAATGCTCAGCCGGAACACGCCCCGCTCGCCGGTTTCCCCCCGCCGCCAGACGCGGGCGGAGCCGGGATAGGCCAGCCGCAAATTGTCCCGCAGTACCTCGCGGCGGGTGTGGATGTGGCCCAGAGCGGCATAGTCTGCCTGGAAGCGGACGAACAGGTCCGGATCCAGGGCCGATCCGCCGGCCTCCCCGTTGGGGTCAGGATCGGAACCGGGGCCGCCGTAGGCCAGACCCGAGACCACGCCGTGGGCCAGGATGATGCGGCGCTGCTCTTTCGGGGGCACCGGCCAGTCGCGGTAGCCGGCGAAGCCGGCCTGGTGGGGAATGGCCAGGAATTCGCAAGCATCCCGGCGCAGAAGCTGGAAGGGGCGGGTGTCCAGGACAGTGACCGGCCCCAGGTCGAGGCTCTCCAGGCTGCGGCGGCCGCGCTTAAGCTCTTCATGGTTGCCGGCCAAAAGCAGAATCTAGCACTCCGGCGCCAGGCTGCGGACGCGCTTCCTGAACTCACCGCGCAGGGCTTCCGCGGCGGGGAAGCTGTCGAAGGTATCTCCGCACAGGAGCAGATAGGCGGCTCCCTGCGTGCGGGTCAGAGCAGCGACCTCGTCCAGCACTGTTAGGGAGTAGTCCGCTTCTCCCGGGGAAAGATGGAGGTCCGCGCAGTGGATGATTTCAATCATGTGCCCCGTATTATAGCGGAACAGGGCGGCCGCCGCCAGACGGCCCGTTCACCCTTAGGCCTGCCTGCAGGATGCGCGCCGGCCCTCTCAGGCCGGCGCGGGAATCAGCTTCTTGAACTCCTCGCGGTCCACCACCTCTTTCTCGATCAGCAGGGCGGCCAGCTTCTCCAGTACTTCCCGGTTGGCATTGATCAACCCGACGGTGCGCTCGTGAGCCTGCTCCAGTATCTGCTTGACCTCTGCGTCGATCTCGGCGGCCACGTGGTCGGAATATTCCTTCTCCGTGGACTGCCACTGCTCACCTTTAAGAAAGGGATTATGGGGGCGTTCGGTGACCATGAGGCCCAGCTTGGCGCTCATGCCGTATTCCTTGACCATGGCCCGGGCGATGTCGGTGGCCCGCATCAGGTCGTTCTGGGCACCGGTGGACACGTCGGAAAAGACGATCTCCTCGGTGACCCGGCCCCCCAGGAGAACGCAGAGGCGGTCTTCCAGCTCGCTCTGGGTCATCAGGTAGCGGTCCTCGGTGGGCAGCTGGATGGTGTAGCCCAGGGCGGCGATTCCCCGGGGAACGATGGAGATCTTGTGCACGCAGTCGGTGTTGGGCAAAAGCTCCGCCACCAGGGCATGGCCGGCCTCGTGGTAGGCGACTATTCTTTTCTCCTTGGGGCTGATCAGGCGCTTCTTCTTTTCCAGCCCGGCGACCACCCGCTCGATGGCCTCCTCGAGCTCCGGCATGCCCACGCTCTTCTTGCCCCGACGGGCGGCCAGCAAAGCGGCCTCGTTGATGATATTGGCCAGGTCGGCGCCCACGAAGCCCGGGGTGCGGGCGGCGATCACCGAAAGATCGACCTTTTGTCCCAGCTTGACGCCCTCGCTGTGGATGTGCAGGATTTCCTCCCGACCCTCGCGGTCCGGCTTGTCCACCACCACCTGGCGATCGAAGCGCCCCGGCCGCAGCAGCGCGGGATCGAGGATCTCCGGGCGGTTGGTTGCGCCCATGATGATCACGCCCTTGCGGGTATCGAAGCCGTCCATCTCCACCAGCAGCTGATTGAGGGTCTGCTCGCGCTCGTCATGTCCGCCCACGGGATTGAAGCCCCGGGCCTTGCCCAGGGCGTCCAGCTCGTCGATGAAGATGATGCAGGGCGCCTTGCCCGCGGATTGGGCAAAGAGGTCGCGCACCCGGGCGGCGCCCACGCCCACGAACATCTCCACGAACTCGGAGCCGGAGATGTTGAAAAAGGGCACCCCCGCCTCGCCGGCCACGGCCTTGGCCAGCAGGGTTTTACCCGTGCCGGGGGCCCCCACCAGGAGAATCCCCTTGGGAATGCGTCCCCCCAGGGTTTCGAACTTGCCCGGATTCTTCAGGAACTCCACCACCTCCATGAGCTCTTCCTTGGCTTCGTCGATGCCGGCCACGTCCTTGAAGCTGGTCTTCCTGGCTTCCGAATCGGCCACCAGCCTGGCCTTGCTCTGTCCCACCTTGAGAATCCCGGGGCCGCCCATGCCCATGCGGTGGATCATGAAGTTCCAGATTGCTACGAGTATCACCAGGGGCAGCACCCAGGAGAGTATGGAGCCCAGAAAGGAGTTGGAAGTCTGGGCGGAGAAGCGTACCCCCCGCTCCTCGAGCTCTTCCACCAGACCCGGATCTTCGACGCGGTTGGTGGAAAAGGCCTGCTGCTCTTCCGTGGGGGATTCGAGCTGGCCGCGGATTATTGTCGGGGAAATGGTCAGGTCGCGTACCATGTCCCGTTCCAGGTACTGCTTGAACTCGCTGTAGGGGATGACCTTCGCGGTGCGCTGCATGAAGATGGACTGCATGGCGAAGATGAACAGCAAAGCCAGGAACACGTAACCCAGGGAGAACTGGGTTTTTTTATGTCGGTCGTCACTCATAGTTCAATGATAAGAATACAGAGGGGCAATCGACAAGTGGATAATCAGCAGGCGGAGCCGGTCAGGGAATGAGGCGAAGGAGCTGGGAAAGCTCGGTGAGTACTGCGTCGGAAGTGAGGCCGCGGCAGCCCGGATCTTCGCGGCGCAATCGCAAAGAGCGTGTGTCTCCGGCGAAGAGGGCGGTGCGGAAGCCGCAGGACCGGGCGGGCAGGATGTCGTTGCGCATATCGTTGCCCACGTAGAGGATCTGGGCGGGGGTGATACCCCGGCTCCTCGCCAATGCTGAAGCGGCGAGCTGAAAGAGCTGTTCGGAAGGTTTGGCCTCCAGCAGGCGGTAGGACCAGATGCAGGCTGAAGACAGGAAACCGAGGCGGGTATGGGAGGCTCCCAGCAGGGCCGGAAAGAGCAGGGGGGTGTAGAACTGGGCGTTGGAGATGATGCCCAGGGTGAGGCCCCGCGTCTTCAGGGCGGCCAGGATTTTGGCCGCATCCGGCATGGGCCAGCAGGGATTCTGGCGCGCCTCCAGCTCTACAGCGAAACGGGTGGCCCGGCGGCGTCCGGGACGGATGGGGATTTCCCCCTCCCGCCACAAACTGCAGAGGGCCGCCCGCAGCAGGCTGCGGATTTCCACCTCCGGGTAAACGGTTCCTGTACTGCGGGCGCGGCTGTGGGCACCGCGGATCAGCTGTTCCAGGAGGACAGCCCCCTTCTCCGCGCTGCGGGGGGAGGCGGGCCGCAGGCCGCAGGCCTCCAGGGCGGCCTGAAAAGCGGCCCCGCGGCCGGCAGCCTGCGGTGCGCTTCCGATATCGCCGGAAGCGGAGATAAAGAGGGTGCCGTAGACATCGAAGAGCACGGCCCGCAGGCCGGGCAGAGCCGGCAGCCGGCTCTGCAGGCCGGTGGGCCGGGGCTCGAGCGGGGAGGAGAGGGCGCGGATGCGCAGGATTTGACCTCTGGTCATACCGGGATTATCCTACCCCGGAGCGCCCCTGCACGGCAATGCCCGCTGTCCGGAGCTACCAACGGATCAGGTTGCCCCCGTAGGTCAGCCCTGCGCCGAAGCCCACCGTCAGGATGAGGTCGCCTTCCTGGATGAGCTTCTTCTCATAGAGCTCATTGAGGGCGATGGGAACGGTGGCCGCCGAAGTGTTGGCGTATTCCTGGATGTTCATGTAGAACTTCTCCATGGGAATTTTCGACCGGCGGGCGGCGGCCTCGATGATGCGGATATTGGCCTGGTGGGGCACGATGTACTTGATGTCGTCGATGGTCACATTGTTTTTTTCCAGGATCAGCCGGATGGTGTCCACGATCACACGCACGGCGAAGTTGTAGACCTTGCGGCCGTCCATGGTGATCAGCAAATCCTTGGGATCCGTTTCGGTTACTTTGAAGGGATAGCGGCTGCCACCGGCGGTGCGCTGCAGCAGGTGGGCGCCGGAGCCCTCGGTGCGCATATGGGAAAAAAGCACGCCCCGGTCCGTGTTCTCAACAGCGGAGACCACCGCCGCCGCGGCGCCGTCGCCGAAGAGCACGCAGGTGTCCCGGTCTTCCCAGTCGGTGATGCGGGTCAGGGTTTCGGCGCCGCAGACCAGCACGTTGCGGGCGTATCCCGAGACTATGTAGCCCCGGGCCGTTTCCAGGCCGTAGATGAAGCCCGTGCAGCCGGCCACGATGTCCATGGAGCCGGCGTTGACGGCTCCCAGGGTGTCCTGGACGATGCAGGCGGTGGCCGGGAAGCCGATGAAGTCGCTGGAGGCGGTGGCCACCAGGATCATATCGATTTCTTCCACCTGGACGCCGGCCCGTTCCAGGGCTGTTTGGCAGGCCTTGACCGCCAGGTCGGAAGAAGCCTCGTCTTCCGCCGCGATGTGGCGGAAATGAATACCTGTATGGGAAACGATCCATTCGTGGGAAGTATCCAGAGATTCCGGAAATTCGTTGTTCGACATCCGCCTGGAAGGCACGTAGGCGCCGATGGAGCGAATCACTGCGTTCATGCATATCCCCCTGAAGTAAAAATTTTCCCTGCATTTTAGCTGTATTAAACCAGGTGGTCAATAATCTCTTGACAGTGTCCGAGGTGATATGCTATTTTCCGCAGGAACCTAACGCTTCAAGTGAAAGGAGCCGGAAATGAGTACGTGTTTCCTCTTTCCCGGCCAGGGCGCCCAGTATCCGGGCATGGCCAAAGACCTCTATGAGGCCAGCTCGCAGGTGAAGGAGCTCTTTACCCTGGCCTCGGACACCACCGGGATGGATTGCAAACGGTTGCTCTTCGAAGGCAGCGAGGAAGAATTAAAAGCCACGGACAATACCCAGGTCGCTGTTACCCTGGCGAGCGTGGCCGCCGGCACGGTGCTCAAGGAACGGGGCTTTACACCGGCGGGCTGCGCCGGTTTCAGCCTGGGTGAGTATGCGGCCCTTTGTGAAGCGGGGGTGATCGGTTTGGAGGACCTCTTTCCCGTAGTCAAGGCGCGGGGGGAGCTCATGGAAAAAGCCGCCCGGAATCTTGACAGCGCCGCCGGCCAGGCCGGAATGGCGGCGGTCCTGGGAATGGAAGCCGAAGCGGCCGTGAAAGTTCTGCAAGCCCAAAGCTCGCGGGAGGTTTTTCTGGCCAACCACTCCAGCCCCAAACAGATCGTGCTGGCCGGAACGGCGGCGGGACTGAAGGCGGCGGAGGAAGATTTCAAGGCCGCGGGAGCCCGGCGCTACGTGATCCTCAAGGTGTCGGCGCCCTTTCATTCCCCGCTGCTCGAGGAAGCGGCGGAGGGGCTCAAAGAAGTGCTGGCGGCGGTCGAGTTCTCCGATCCGCGGATCCCGGTCTATGCGAATTTCACCGGCAAGCGTATCGCCAGCGGGCAGGAGGCCAGGGAAAATTGCGTACAGCAGGCCGTGTCCACGGTGCGCTGGGTGGATGAGGAGCAGAGCCTGGTGGCGGACGGCTATACCCGCTACCTGGAAGTCGGCCCCGGCAGCGTGCTGGGCGGGCTCTGGAAGGCTTTCAACCGGGAGCTTCCCTGCCAGGCCGCCGGCAAGCTGGAGGATATTGAAAAGTTGGAGGTTTAAAAACATGATGTTGAAAGGTAAAAAAGCGCTGGTCACCGGGGGATCCCGGGGCATCGGCAAGGAAATCGTTCTGGCCCTGCTGCGCGAAGGCGCACGGGTCGTTTTCTTCAGCCGCGGGGAGAGCAAATTCCTCGGCGAGATGGAGGAGACCGCCCGCAAGGCCGGCGGCAGTGTGGAATGGAAGCAGGTGGACGTGGCCTCCGAGGAAGAGGTCGACACCGCCGTCAAAGCCGTACTGAGTGAGCTCGACGGCCTGGACATTCTGGTCAACAACGCCGGCATTACCCGGGACGGCCTGGTTTTCCGCATGAGCCTGGAGGATTGGGACGCGGTCTTAAGGGTGAACCTGACCTCGGCTTTCCTCATCTCCCGCCTGGTAGCCCGGGACATGGCCAAGCGCCGGGCGGGCTCGATTATCAACCTGTCCTCGGTGGTGGGCCTGGGCGGCAATGCCGGCCAGACCAACTATGCCGCCTCCAAGGCGGGACTGATCGGCTTTTCCAAGAGCTTGGCCAAGGAGGTCGCCTCCCGGGGAGTGCGGGTCAACGCCATTGCTCCGGGTTTTATCGATACCGATATGACCGAGAAGCTGCCGGAGAAGGCCCGGGAAGCCATGCTGGGCCAGATTCCATTAGGGCGGGCGGGCCGCCCGGATGAAATCGCCGCAGTGGTGCTCTTTCTGGCCGGGGACGGGTCTTCGTATGTTACCGGCCAGGTGCTGCGCATCGACGGCGGCATGGCGATTTAGTTATAGCGATAGGAGGAAAAAATGGAGAGAAGAGTTGTTATCACCGGTATGGGTACGGTGAATCCCCTCGCCAATAATGTCAAAGACTTCTGGACCCGGGTCAAGAACGTGGAGAACGGGATTACCCGGATCACCCGTTTCGATGCTTCAGAGCACTCCTCGCAGGTGGGCGGGGAGGTCAAGGACCTGCACCCGGGGGACTATTTCGACAACAAGGAAGCCCGGCGCATGGACAAGTTCTCCGTGTACGCCGTGGTATCCGCTCTGCAGGCCGTAGAGGACGCCGGTCTGGGGGAAGGAGCGGTTGACCCGGAGCGCATGGGCGTGATCCTGGGCAACGGGATCGGCGGCATCGAGACCCTGGGCAACAACTTCAAGAAGCTGTTCGAACGGGGCCCCAAGGCGGTGCACCCACTGCTTGCGCCGATGATGATTGCCAACATCGCCTCGGCGAATGTGGCCATCAAGCTAAACGCCCAGGGGCCCTGCCTGACTAATGTCACCGCCTGCGCCTCCGGTACGGACTCCATCGGCATGGCCATGCACTGGATCAGGAGGGGCGCCATGGATGTCATGGCCGCCGGGGGCAGCGAGGCCTGCATGACATCCCTGGGCCTCTCGAGCTTCACGGTGCTGCAGGCGGTGAGCACGAATTTCAATGATCGGCCCGAGATGGCTTCCCGTCCCTTCGACGTGGACCGGGACGGCTTTGTCGTGTCCGAGGGGGCGGGCGTGATCATCCTGGAGGAGCTGGAGCATGCCAAAAAGCGGGGTGCCCCGATCTACGCCGAGCTTGTCGGCTACGGTGCGGCCTGCGACGCCAACCATCTGACCGCTCCCCACCCGGAGGGCAGGGGCGCGATCCAGGCCATGCGCATGGCTCTGGCGGACGCCGGCCTGGGCGTCGAGGATATCGACTATATCAACGCCCACGGCACCTCCACGCCCCTGAACGACCCCACCGAGACCAAGGCGATCAAGAAGCTGTTCGGCGAGCACGCGAATAAGCTGAAAATCTCCTCCACCAAGTCGATGGTGGGCCACCTGCTGGGCGCTGCCGGCGGCGTGGAGGCGATCGTCACCGCTCTGAGCCTCAAGGAGCAGTATTACCCGGCGACCCGGAACCTGGACAACCAGGATCCGGAGTGCGACCTGAACTGCCTGGCCAACAAGGGGGTCGCGGCCCCGATGCGGACGGCCATTTCCAATTCCTTTGGCTTCGGCGGCCATGACGCGGTGCTGGCCTTCAAACGCTACGAGTAAGCATCCTTACCGGAAAATACAGCGGGGGATGGGGACTTGGTCCCCATCCCCTTTTTTTGGAGCACCCGGGTGCTCCACCCGGGCCGCCGCCCCAATTCATGTTCTTGAATTTTGATCCGTCATGGGGTAGAATAATATTTCTCTATAAGTCATATAGATAACATCAAGCTGTTATATATAGGAGAGAATTGTGCTGGACGCTTCCCTGCGCAATCAGCTGGCGGAAATGATCTGCGCCAGCTTCAAGACCGAAGAGATCAACGAGCTGGGCAGGCTTCTGTTTGCGAGCTACGATTCCCACAAGCTTTCCGGCACTTCGGGGCATATCTCCATTTCGCCCCGGAAGTGTGCCAATGTATTGGTGGAGCAATGCGAGAAGAACCGCAAGATTCCCGCTCTTATCAAGCTGGCGGTGGAGCTGGACGGGGGCATCATTCTCGGCCGCAGCATCAGCGTCAACGGCCTGGAGCTTTTCCTGAACAGGCTGGCGCGGAACGGCTATGTTTATAATTTTGAGACCAGGAAGCTCGTCTCCACCCGCAAGGATATCGCCGAGATGCGGAACTGGGGCTGCCTCAAGGACGGCAGGCAGTATGAGATGACCGTCATGAGCCTCGACCTGGTGAAGAACTCGGTGCTGCTGCG
>Ga0272441_10010910_pt1 | contig 13617 bp, 13 predicted proteins | sample SSMProp6N_FD_193582 | JGI IMG/M metagenome (GOLD analysis project Ga0272441, IMG submission 193582) | Marine sediment archaeal communities from Little Sippewissett salt marsh, Falmouth, MA, United States - SSM-Prop-6N | ecosystem: Environmental > Aquatic > Marine > Wetlands > Sediment ... | reverse complement strand
CGAAAATCCGGAAATCCTTGACCGCAAATTTTCCATCATCATGGGTGAATACATTGGTCAGCTTTACATATCTGGCTTGTACCGGTTCCGCAAGCTCTGTATAATCGTGCCTGATGTCCATTGTATTATGACTTTTGTCAATGAGCATCGACCAGTTAGCATTGTCGTCTGAAATCTCGACAGTGAAGGATTGATAGCGATCAAGGGCCGGAGGCATGCGAAAGCCCCTGCCCATTTCAACTTTGACGTCGTGCCGGTCAAAATTGATTTGCACTGCGCGAATATCACAGACCTTGCCCAGGTCTACTGTGATGTATTCTCCGGGATCACCGGTCGCGGCACACCAGTGGGTCAGGAAATTTTCATCCACGGCGTTTTTCGCTTCAAATCCTTCGAGGGAGGAGGATACTGCCACATATTTTTTATTGGATAAAAGCATCCATCCGGTAAAGTTGTTATCGACCGCATTTTTCCTGATACCGGGATAATACTGCGGATAATCACCAAATGCTGTGTTGGAGTGCATGACTCCCTCAGCATCTACTGCAGCAGGGAATAAGGCAATCTCGGCGTTTCCTCTGCCGCCGTACATTGCGGGAATCATCACAATTGTCCATAATTGGCCGTTTTTATCGTGAAAAGTGCTGCCGTGTCCTGCGCCGACCATAAATCCTGTTGTTTTAAAGGTAAGGGGATTATGCGGGGAATATTCAAAGGGGCCCATCGGATTGTCAGCCACATAGACACCATGGGAATACGTTGAAAATTCAAGACCGATCGCGGCATATTGCAGATAGTATTTTCCATTGTGTTTGACCATCCACGGTCCTTCTATCCATGGATTTTCTTCCGGCAAATAATCCCTGTAAGAAAAAATGGAGAATATCACATCATCGGGTCTTCTTCGCTCAAACCCATGAGATTGATAGTCGCCGAAAAATAAAGTAACAGGCTCGCCTTTCTCCCTGAAGCCGTTATCCGGATCGAGTTCAACGACCTGAACAGGTAAAATCTGCGACCAGCCCCAATACATATAAAACTGGCCGTCATCATCGATGAACATGTCTGCGTCGCCGTATTCCCGGTCATAATGGCCGACCTTTTCCCAAGTTCCGTTCTTTGGATCGGAACTGGCAAATACATCCCTGCGGATTTTATCACCGGAAACAATGAGTCTTTCACCGTCACTGACGACGGACGGGCAGCCTCCCGGGAGATCCGGAGCATCTGCATAGGTCCAGTCTCTCATGTTATCGGAATACCAGTATCCCCGGAGACCCGTAATAAAGAGATAATAATCATCCTGGTGAAGGACGACCACCGGTTCTCCGGCCCTGCGTGCGCGTTCAGACCCGATATTCAGGGTGATGGGATTACAAAATGTGAGCGGTTTGTCCGAGATCCGGACAGAAAAATTCTTTGAATTGTCTGAATGGTTGGATATACAGGAGAATGAAGTACAGATAATGAAAGCAGCGATTACAAGTCGGATCCCTGTTTTGAAAATTCCCGTTTTCATGATATTATATCTCCCATGAATTTATGGATTATCAAGTGCGGCAAAACATAAGTCACTTAAATATGTTTGCCCTGATAATTATCGTGTATCATCCAATTTACTGGTTTTCACTTTTCCGGTCATTAAAACTGTACAAGTAATTCAATTAATTTTAAGTAATTAGATACAAATATTCTCGGTGACGGTTTTGCCATCTTTAATGATAAATCGCGCGTAAACAATGTCCCTTTACAGGTGCCGGGAGCGAGAATCTCCTTCAGAATGTGAAATGCGAGGGATGCATTGACAGATCATGTTGAATATAAAATGATGACAAGAAAAAATCAAGAATGAAAATTGGATTGATAAGAGGACCATAAGCAGGAATCGGAACGTCACTTAATAATGTATGTTGAATTCCTGCAAGCCACTTTATTTACAACGTAAATCAATTGGATTGGGAGCATGGAGCCCTCAGGTTCACCTCTCTTTGCAGGATGACAATCCTGATTTTTTACTCCGATGTAGAAGAAAGGCAATTAACCTGATAGAGGGTGACCTTTTTATTTGTTGAGGCGTGTCGCACCGGTACCGGCGAATTTTGGTCCGACACACCTGCCAAACAGTGGGAAACATCCGGGAATGTGATGATTTGGAACACATCCTTTTTATCAGGCTGTGCCTTTGAATGAGAAAAGAATGAACAAACGGTGAAAATGCCGGATATGCAGTAAATGAATAGAGTAAATCAGTGATACGGCAACATCAGAATACTTAAAAAAGACTTGATTTTCGAGAAAAAATTATTTATGATGTTTGTGAATGTATTCACATTCACAATATAATATGCAGATAAAATCAATTCCAAATGAAACAATTGGCCGTCTTTTCCCTTATTTAAGGGCACTGATGTGTCTTTCCAAAGAAGGTCATAAAATCGTTTCATCAAGTCGACTGGCTGAAATTTGTGATATTAATCCTGCCATCATACGTAGAGATTTTTCATATTTTGGATATTTTGGGAAACGTGGTGTCGGTTATGATGTCAAAGAATTAATGAAAGAGATGCGGAGCATACTCAACCTGGAGCCTGTCAAAAAAGTGGCTCTGATTGGTGTGGGAAATATTGGAAAGGCATTACTATCGTATTCAAACTTTGAATCGGAAGGCTTTAAAATTGTGATGGCTTTTGATAAGCAACCCGGCATGATTGGCCGTAACATCAATCAGATTATCATCGAGGATGAAGCACAGTTAGAGGATAGAATCCAATCCGAGAACATCCACCTGGCTATTTTGGCTGTGCCGGAAGCAGCCGTATCCGATCTGGCCCAGCGTCTGGCTGGCGCCGGTGTGAATGCAATATTGTCTTTTGCACCATGCCAGCCGGCCATGCCGAACAATGTTAAAGTGACATGCGTCGATTTGAGTACGGAAATGGCACGGTTGATCTACTACTCTTCAATGGAGGGATTCGTAAAATAATATTCATCTTTTCCTAGAAAGGATGCATTGAGATGGCAAAAACAATGCATAAAGCAAAACATGGCATGAGAAATTTTGCTTACCTTTTTTCCATCCTTTTCATTATTTGGCTTGTTCTGACCTCGAGTTTTCACTGGGAGGAACTGGGTGTCGGTGTTCTTCTCAGTTTAATTCTCGCCATTATTTTGCATAAAAACTATCTTGAATTGGGTATGCCCGCACTTAGTACCCGACGTGTTGCATATGCTGTCCTATATATTATTGTACTCTTGAAAGAGATCATCATAGCCAATCTTGATGTGGCCTACCGTGTGATCCATCCGAAAATGCCTATCAAGCCAGGCATTGTCGTGATTAAAACGGGATTGAAGCAGGATATCGCCAAGATGATTCTGGCAAATTCGATAACATTGACGCCGGGCACTTTTACGCTGGATATTCTGGGTGATACACTTCTGATTCACTGGATCAATGTCCAGTCCCAGGAAACAAGCGAAGCCACGAAGATGATCGGCGAGAGATTTGAAAAATATCTGAGGGTCATATTCGCATGAGTGAGACAATGATTCTGATTTATCTGACTGTTATATGCATGGGTGTTTTGCTCAGCATGCTTCGTATGTTGAAGGGGCCCACAGCTTCGGATCGCGCCGTGGCAGTGGATACGATTACCACGACAGTTGTTGCGCTGCTGGTTCTTCTGGGATTTGTGTTTAAAAGGAATGTATATCTGGATGTGGCACTGGTGTATTCATTGCTGGCTTTTGTTGGATTGGTTGCGATCGCCAGATTCTTGGAAAAGGGATTTTAAATGAATATTTTCGGAATGGTCATTACAGGGTTTGGCATCTTTTTTTTATTTTTGGGCAACTTAGGAGTTCTGAGATTGCCTGATGTCTATAACCGGATTCAGGCAGGGACCAAATGCACGACCCTGGGTGCTTTTCTTACGATCATCGGGATTGGCATCATGGAGCCATCGTGGTTCTGGAAGACGTTGCTTATTGCCCTGTTTGTTCTGGTTACCAATCCCATTTCCAGCCATGCCATAGCCAGAGCCTCACGTAAAAGCGGTGTTGCTCTATGTGACAAAAGCATAGTGGATAAGAGCAATGACTTTGATGAGTTTAAGGGGAAATCATGATATTTATCGTTTCCTTGTTGATCTTGCTGATGCTTGTGTCTGCCATTGCTGCAATGATTTATAAAGATTTAATGAGTGCCGTGATTGCCGCTTGTATGGTGAGCCTGATTGCCTCAATCCTTTTCTATTTCTTACAGGCTCCGGATGTGGCCATGGCGGAGGCCTCTATTGGTGCGGCACTGGTTACCGCTGTTTTTATTATCGCCATCAGGCGAACCAAGAGGACTGAAGAATGAGAACCGTTATCAGCCTATTTTTGTTATTTATCATTGCCTGGGGTATTGTCATCGTACTGGATGAAATACCCTTTGGAATGTCAAAGACAAAAGTCGGTGATCACTATATCGAAAAAGGCAGGGAAGAAACAGGCGCCGTCAACATGGTCACTTCCGTGGTGATCAATTATCGAGGTTTTGACACACTCGGTGAAGTAACGGTTTTGTTCGTTGCTGCAATTGGATTGGGCGCCGTTTTAACAAACCGAAGAAAGAAGGAAAAAAGAGAAATCGAACCGGCCAGTCTGGTTTTATATACGGGCTGCCGATTTCTTTTTCCGTTAATTCTTCTTTTTGGTGCATACATTTTTATTCATGGACACCTGACTCCCGGTGGCGGTTTTCAGGGTGGTGCAATCGTTGCCTCGGCATTTGTTCTTATGTATATGGGATGCAGGGGGAGACGGATCAGCGAAACAGCCAGCAAAGCGGTTGAATCGTTGGGCGGAATGGTGTTTATTGCCACCGGTTTGGTGGGATTGGCCGTCGGTGGACATTATTTCTTATCGAATTATCTACCCAAGGGAGCGCTGAATACATTATTCAGTGCTGGTGTTATTCCCATTATTTATATTGCTATCGGATTTAAAGTGGGATCCGAACTGGCTGGTGTGATTGATCACCTGATGGAAGAGAGTAATTGAAGGATGCGGTTTTGACAGGAGAAACAGATGGATATTCATAGCGGGATAAATTTTTTGCAGCATTATATCTATTACATTGGCGCTTTCGGACTCATATTCATCGGACTGTTTATCATGATGGTCAAACGCAATCTGATTAAAGTGATTATCGGGCTCAGTATCCTGGAAACCGGTGTGAACCTGTTTCTGATCTCCGTGGGATATATTCAAGAAGGAACCGCTCCCATATTTTCAAATCCATCGGTTGAGACCCGGCGCATGGTCGATCCCGTTCCACAGGCGCTGGTACTGACGGCGATTGTTATCGGTGTGGCGGTTCTGGCACTGGCTCTTTCTCTCGCCATCAGACTTTATCAGCATTACGGAACACTTGATCTGCGACGGATCAGGGAGCAAAGATGGTAAATCCTGTCCTGTTAATTGCTGTCCCCCTGGGGCTGGCATTTGCATTGCCTCTGTTTGGGATGATATCCAAAAGGATTGTCAAGTTCATTCCGGTTATCGCGTTGCTGTTTAACCTTGCCGTGTCTATACTGCTCATCCCTGAAGTTTTCAAACAGCCGATGATCGTTCAGCTGGGGGGATTTCCGCCGCCTTTTGGTATCAGTCTGGTTGTGGGACCGCTGGGGATTCTGTTTTCCCTGCTCATAGCACTGGCAGGGTTGTCAGCTGCCATCTATGCGTTGGTCTACATCAACGAGGGACCGGAAGAAAAATATCACGTTCTTTATCTGCTTCTTTTAACCGGGGCAACCGGTGTGGTGCTGACAGGTGACATATTCAATCTGTTTGTTTTCTTTGAAATTCTCTGTATTTCTTCCTATGCCCTGGTTGCCTATTTTGGGGACAGGGGAGGGATCGAATCTGCGGTAAAATATTTAATCCAGGGGTCGATAGGATCGAGCCTTCTTCTCATTGGCATCGGATTGCTATACGGGCTTTTTGGAACCCTGAATATGGCCGATCTTGCCCGGCAGATTCAGTCAGTTCATTCTGTCACCGTATTTATACCCATGGTGCTTATAATGACCGGTTTGGGAATCGAAGCCGCCATATTCCCTTTGAATGCCTGGTTGCCAGATGCCCATTCATCGGCTCCCTCGTCAATCAGTGCGATTCTTTCCGGTATTGCCATTGAAGTGGGTCTCTACGCTGTGCTGAGAATACTTTTTACCCTGTTTGATGTATCAAATTTCTTTATCTTCCTCCTGTTTCTCGGTGTTTTAACCCTGTTGATCGGTGAATTGTGTGCTTTTGGTCAGAATAATATAAAAAGAATGCTGGCTTATTCCAGCATTGGACAGATCGGATTGATTGTTTTTGCCATGTCCATTGCGACCTCTTGCGCGATAACCGGCGGTTTGTTCCAGATGATCAGCCATACACTGGGAAAAGGTCTGCTTTTCTTGGCTGCCGGATACATGATTGTTCGAAGCGGTTCCCATGAGATTTCCTCTTTTGAGGGCATGGGGAAACACATGCCATTGACTTCCCTGGCTTTTACTATCGGTGCGTTTTCCCTGGTAGGATTGCCTCCTTTTATCGGATTTCCCAGCAAATTTCTGATTGTTCGGGCGGCGTTAGTCCAGGAAACGATTCTCTTTTCTGTGCTCGTCGGATTGATTTTGCTGGGTACGGTGATCGAAGGTGCTTATTTTTTCCGTGTCGTACAGATAATTTATTTTCAGCAGGGAAATATAAAGCGGGAAATGCATGAGGCTCCGGTTGTCGCTTTGATTCCGATGTTTCTTTTTATCGTGCTGATTCTTGTAATCGGGATACAACCGAATCTGATAAACGGGATATTAAACGCTGCCGCTTCGGAACTGCTCGATAAAATTGAATATATCAGGAGTGTGCTTGGATGAATCCGGGACTTTTACTTGTGTCTGCTTTTGGTGGCGCTCTGCTGACTTACCTGTTTGGCAAAATATCATCCAGATTGAGGGATGGATTTTCCGTGCTGGTCTCTTTGGCACTGGTTGTCATGATCGGATTCCTGTTCAATAAAAGTGGTACGGAATCGATTTATTTTAATTTTTTGGGTCTGCCCCTCATCCTGAGAATCAATATGCTCTCATGGTTTTTTGCAGCGGCCGTTTCTGCTCTGGGAGCGCTTTCCGTAATTTTTTCCTTGAGTTATATGAAGGATCAGGAGAGGACTGATTTTTATTATCTGATGCTGCTGCTGGCAAACACCTCCATGCTGGGCATTGTTTTTTCCGGGGATCTGGTCTCCTTCTTTATTTTCTGGGAAATCATGAGCTGGTCCACCTTTCTTTTAATCAGTTATAATCGGGGAAACGCCCTGGCAGCAGGAATGAAATATATCATCATGTCCCTGATCGGTTCAGTCTGTATGTTGTTCGGTATTCTCTATCTCTATGCTGCTTACGGAACGCTGAATATCACAACACTCGCTGCGATGATGTCCGCAGCCTCTTCCGGACGTTTTTTGTTTCTATTGATTTTATTCGGTATTGCTTTTGCGATAAAGAATGCCGTAATGCCGCTGCATACCTGGCTGCCGGACGCGTATACAGAAGCGCCGTCTCCTTTTACGGCGGTTCTTTCAGGGATGCTTACCCGGATGGGTATTTACGGTTTTCTTCTGATAATGTATGTGATCGTGGGTGCAACGCACTCACTCAGTACGGGTTCAGGATGGATCACGTATCACCATATTCTGTCTTGGTTAGGTGCCGTGACCATTGTCATTCCGACGTTTATTGCCATGCTTCAGAATGATGCGAAAAAACTATTGGCCTGGCACGGGATCGGACAGGGTGGATATATGATTCTTGGTATCTCGTTTGGAACGAATCTGGCATTGGCCGGCGGTATATTTCATACTCTCAATCATGCCATCTATATTGTTCTGCTGTTTATGAGTGTGGCAGCCGTTGAATACAGGACCGGGGGTGAACGTGATTTGAATTCACTGGGGGGATTAATCAAGAAAATGCCCGTCGCCTTTTTGGGCGGATTATTGGGCATCTGCGGATTGATCGGCATGCCATTGACCAATGGATTTGTCTCCAAATGGCTCATCTATAAAACACTGATTCTGGAAGGTTCGCCTTTCCTGGCGTTTGCAGCGTTGATTGGAACATGGGGAACCGTTCTTTCTGTATACAAGTTTTTGCATAATTTATTTCTCGGACAGCTGCCTGAAAAATACAAAGACATCAAGCGTTCTCCTTTCAGTATGCAGCTTCCCATTGTCATTTTATCCTTTACCATTCTTCTATTTGGTGTTCTTCCGGGTATTCCACTGCGAGTCATTAATGCCATTGGCGTGTCGTTTGGTTTTAAATCGCTTTCTGTCAATCTATACGGGATAGCAACAGAAACCGGCGCTTTGAATACGATCAATCTCTTTGCGGCCATTCTGGTTTTCTATGCAATTGTCTGGTTCGTCTTGAGAGTCTCTCCGAGATTCACTTCTGTCTCACAGGAAGACACTTATGCTGCCGGAGCCGGTATTCCCAGAGACAAATACCATTTTACGGTGGATTTTTATAATCCCCTGTATCGGATGATAAAACCTTATCTGAAGGATTATGTTGATATTTTTTATACAAAACTTGCCGGATGGACACAAAATGTATGTGGCAATGTCAGACGGGTGTATACAGGATTTGTGGGTCATTACATACTTTATATCGTGCTGTTTCTGGCTGTACTGATATTTATCCAGATAAAATGGAGTCTGTGGTAATGCAGATCGTTGAGATCATCCTTTCTCCACTTCTTGCAGTTATTATAGGGATTTTCTTTTTGGGATTATCGAGAAAAATCATGGCGCGAATTCAATGGCGTTACGGTCCACCGATTACCCAGCCGTTCATTGATCTTATCCGATTGTTCAGTCAAAGAAGTGTAAGTCATGGCCATTTATTTAACTTCGGCATCATCCTGTCAGTGGCCGGCTCCCTGATGGTCGTGTTGTTTATTCCTTTTGGGCAGATGCATCCAATGAGCGGATCCGGAGGTTTACTGGTTATTCTCTATATCATGCTCCTGGCGCCATTGGGGTTGGCACTGAGTGGCGGAGAAGCAGCCAACCCGAACACCAGTATCGGTATTTCAAGGCAGCTTATTCTGGCGCTCGGTTATGAAGTCCCTCTGTTACTTGTTCTGCTCGCTGTCATGACTCATTATCAAACGATATCAATTGTCCAAATAGTCAGTGAACAGCAAAGTACAGGCTGGGCTTTATTTTCTTCCCCGTTATTTGTATCGGGGATTGCTTATTTTTTGATTATACCGGCGATTCTGGGCATGCGCCCGTTTGAGATTATACAGGCACCACAGGAGATTTCATCCGGACCGATGGTGGAATACGGGGGTCCGTTTCTGGCTTTAGCTACGATACAGCATGCGCTCAATATATTTATCGGTCTTGCTCTTTTTGTTAACCTTTTTCTGAGTGGTGCGGGTAACCCATTGATATTTTTTCTGAAAATGCTGATTGTTTTTGTGTTGGGACTTATCATCAATGCGGTTTATCCGCGTTTGCGGATTGAACAGGCGGTTCAATATCTGTGGAGATGGCCGACTTTGGTTGCTTTGATCGGTTTGGTCGTTGTTATGGTGGTGAGATAAGTAAGCAGTAAAAGGCGAACAGAGAAAAAACAATTTCTGTTTATTTATGAAATGAAGTGAGATTTAAATGGATCGAAATCAGTTGATCAAATGGCTGAAGGCGCCTGCAAAGATGGGACACAAGTATTCTCTTCATGCGGTCTATTTTTGTACCGGATGTGGAATCATTGAAGTCCCTCCTTCCATTACGGCCCGCTGGGATGCAGAGCGCTTCGGGGTGCTTCCAGTCGCGACACCGAGGCATGCGAACCTGTTTTTAATTACCGGTTATGTATCTGTCAAAACGCTGAGAGCGATTATAAGGACCTATGAGCAAATGCCTGAACCGAAATTCACGGTGGGATTCGGTTCCTGTCCCATCAATGGGGGGATGTACTGGGATTCGTACAATACGATCAAGCATCTGGATAAATACATTCCAGTCGACGGCTGGATAGCCGGTTGTATGCCGCGGCCGGAAGCCATTTTTGTGGCCGTGACTCATCTCTGGACATTGATTGACAAGGATATGGCAGACGGGTATAAACGGTACCGGGATCAATATAAAGCATACCGGGCAAATCAGGAACGGGCATTGGGGAAGCTGGAATGGCCACCGCTGTTTCCAATCAGGGAAAAACAATGAATGCTTCATTAAAGAAAAAACTCGATTCTGTTTTTGACAAGATCCACATTGCTGTGCCCGAGGAAACACGGATGGTGGTCACGGTTCAGAAAGATGCGGCCCTGTCGGTTTTAAGTTTCCTGAAAAATCAAGGATTTACACATTTGGGGCTTATCTCCTGTGTGGACTGGATTCATCAGCAGATGTTTGAACTGGTTTATATTCTATCCGCGTATATGCAGGATGATGAAAAAACGATCGACAGAGAAAAGCTGCATATTATTCTAAAGGCCAAAATTCCCAGAGAAAATCCCCGTTTTCATTCGGTCATTCCGATTTTCGAAAATGCAGAGCCTTACGAACGGGAAATCCACGAATTGTTTGGCATTTATTTTGAAGGGCATCCCAGGCTGGAACCCCTTTTCCTGGAGAGACAGTACAAGATACCACCTTTCAGAAAGGATTTTGATACGAGAAAATACGTCAGGAAAACATTTGACACCATCCCTCCGGTTGAAAAAAAGGCTGGAAAGCGATGAGAGAGCTTGAACTCTATTTTGGTCCCCAGCACCTTGGCATGGTTGGAAATTTCAGTATTACACTTCAAGTGGAAGGTGATCGGATCTTAAAAGCCACCGCCAATCCGGGGTATCTGCACCGCGGTTTTGAAAAACTGATGGAATACAGAACGTGGATACAGAATTTCCCCCTGGTCTGCAGAATCAATGTGGTTGAGCCCGATCATATAGAGATGGTCTATGCAATGGCTGTCGAGAAACTGGCCAATATTGAAGTGCCCGAGCGCGCACATTATGTAAGGAGCATTTATCTGGAACTTGCGCGGGTGGGTTCTCACCTTTTCGGTCTATGGGCCTATGCGAATATGCTGGGTTTCGATACAGTGGCTCAGTGGGCCATGTATCATCGTGATCTGGTGATGGATCTGTTTGAGGAACTGACCGGCGGCAGAGTATATCATATCTATATCTGGCCCGGCGGCGTTCGAAGGGATTTTCCTGTTGGATTTAAAGATAAAATTGTCAATACGCTTCATTCCATCGGCGGTTGCGTTCCGGATTATGACAACACTTTCTTCAATAACCGTCTTTTTTATGATCGTGCCAAAGGGGTCGGTACGGTAACACGCGAACAGGCGATGGCAATGGGTGGAACCGGTCAGGTCATGAGAGCAACCGGGATGCAATACGATATTCGAAAAGTGGAACCATATGCGGCTTACGATAAGGTTCCCTGGGATGTACCCACACGAAAGGACGGAGATGCCTACTCCCGGATTTGGGTGGTGAGAGACGAGATGATTGAAAGTGTGCACATGATTTTTAAACTGCTCGATGCGATGCCCGAAGGGGAAGTGTATCATCGTGTCCCAAATCCATTCAAATGGAAAATCCCCAAAGGCGAAGCCTATGTGCGATGCGAGTCTTCCCGCGGTGAGCTGGGCCTTTATTTGGTGAGCAATGGTGAAAACAAGCCGTATCGGGTACACTTCAGGACGCCTTCTTATCCACATGGTTTGACAATACTGGAGAAAGTACTGGAAAATGCCAGTATCGCCGATGTGGGGAATATTATGATCAGTCTGTACGTGGTGGCTCCTGAAATCGACAGATAGTCTGGCATATGGTGCAGGAAAGAGTAGAGGAATATTACAATTATGGCAAAACCAAGTTTACTCAGCCCGTTCAAATCAGTCGGTTTTCTTTTTAAAAAACCGAAAACACTACGCTATCCATTCGAACTGAAAGAGCCCGCACAGCGATACCGTGGTTTTCATCTCAATGATTGGGAAAAATGTACGGGTTGCGGTAACTGTGCTGACATTTGTCCAAACGAAGCGATTGATATGTTAAAAATCGCTGAGTTGAAATCCAAACCGGGTGCGACAAATGAGCGGCCACAGATAGATTACGGCCGATGCTGTTTCTGCGGATTGTGTGTCGACATCTGTCCTCCCGGTTCTCTGCGGCTTTCCAGGGACTATTTCCATATTCACTTTGATACCGGCACCTTTGTTTTTCTGCCAAAGGATGAGAAAACCGATCAGGAAAAGTATCTGCCTCCGGAGAAATACTCCGTCTTAAAAGCAAGCCTTTCCCATCGGAAAAAAGATTATGATGGATTTGTTTCCGATCTGGATTATGCCCTGTTCGAACCGGAACGTATCCCCATGCCGGAAGTGGCTGCTGAAAAGCGAAAACTGTCCTTCGTCGAACAGGTTATTGGCTATCGTAAAAATGAAGCCCAGCGTGAAGCTGCACGTTGCCTTGAATGTAAACTCTGCGAGGAAGCCTGTCCGGCTCATCTCAGGATATCTGAATACATTCAAGCTATTTATGAAAACAAGCCCGCCGAATCTCTTCGTAAAATATTTGAAGATAACCCGATACCGGCTATCTGTGGAAGGATTTGTATGAAATACTGTGAGGACGCCTGCTCATTGCGATTACGAGGCGAACCGCTTGCAGTCAGATGGTTGAAACGTTATGTGGCTGATACCATTCAAAATTACAAATCGGCATTGGAACAGAAACCCGCTGCTTCTTCAGGTAAAAAAATTGCAGTAATCGGAGCGGGTCCGAGCGGACTGTCAGTGGCTTATTTCCTGACTTTAAAGGGTCATCATGTCGTGGTGTTCGACGAGCTGTCCGGGGGTGGAGGTATGATACGCATCGGTCCACCGCTATACCGGCTGCCCCTGGAGAGTATTGATAAAGATGTCAACTATATCGCATCTCTGGGTGTCGAGTTCAAATTCAACACCAAAATCGGCCGGGACGTTTTGTTTAAAGATCTGTTAAAAAAATACGATGCCGTTTATTTGGGCATCGGGCTTACTGACAGCCGCTCAACAAGGGTTGAAAATTCCGAGAAATGCGAGCTTGCCCTTAATTTTCTGATGAACAACAAAATCGGAAAACCGCACAAAGTCGGCAAGGAAGTGATTGTTATTGGAGGGGGAAATGTCGCCATGGATGTGGCAAGGGAGGCTGTACGGCTTCAGCATATGCAGCATCCGGGTGAAAAAGTGGTTACCAAGACGGTTTCCCTGGAAGATTGGAATGAGATGCCCGCTACGGCAGAGGAGATTGAAGAGGCACGAGCCGAAAACGTTCAGTTTAATCCTGCCTGGGGACCGAAAGAAGTTGTTCTGGATGAAAAAAGAAAAATAAAAGGCTTGCTCTGTAAAAAAGTGAAATCAGTATTTGATGAAACAGGACGCTTTGCTCCCACATTTTATGAAGAAGAGATGTTTTTGGAAGGCGATATGATTATCGAAGCGATTGGACAGGCACCGGATTTTTCGTTTATTCCAAAAGACATGTTCGATCAATTGAAAT
>Ga0272441_10010909_pt1 | contig 13618 bp, 10 predicted proteins | sample SSMProp6N_FD_193582 | JGI IMG/M metagenome (GOLD analysis project Ga0272441, IMG submission 193582) | Marine sediment archaeal communities from Little Sippewissett salt marsh, Falmouth, MA, United States - SSM-Prop-6N | ecosystem: Environmental > Aquatic > Marine > Wetlands > Sediment ... | reverse complement strand
TTTCTTCGGCTCCACGGGCCACAAGGGGCCGGGCAACTACTTCAAAGCAGTTCGCCACGGGACGTATTGGCTCGATGCGAAGGCCTGGAAGCCGCCAGCCGAGGGCTACTACCGAACGGATGCGAACACTGACCACGCGGTGCGCTTCGTGCACCAGGCGGTCAGTGCGAAGCGACCGTTCTTCCTCTATTGCGCCTACGCGGCACCCCACTGGCCGTTGCACGCGAAGCCCGACGACATCGCGAAGTTTCGGCATCTCTACCGCAAGCTTGGCTGGGACAACGTGCGGGCAGGGCGCTGCAAGCGGTTGGTGGAACTTGGCCTGGTCAAGCCCGGCTGGAAACCTACGCCGCGCGACAAGGAGGTGCCTGCGTGGAAGAAGGCGAAGCACAAGGACTGGGAAGCGGAGCGGATGGCCGTGTTCGCTGCTCAGGTGCACGGCCTCGACCGCAACATTGGCCGCATCCTCGACGCTCTGCGCGAGAGCGGCGTCGAGCGTAATACGCTTGTGTTCTTTTTGTCCGACAATGGGCCGTCGCACCAGGCGTGGAACCGGCCGCTCGACAAGCAGGGCGATCCATGGCGGCGTGATGGGGTGCCCACCAAGTGTGGGAACAAGCCATCGATCATGCCAGGCGGGGCAGACACATTCGTCACCTATGGTAGGCCGTGGGCCAATGTGTCGGCCACGCCCTTCCGCGGTTACAAGGGCGCCGTGGACGAGGGCAGCACCGCCACTCCGCTCATAGTGCGGTGGCCGCAGACCATTGCGAAGGGCGGAACGATCACCCATCAGGTCGGCCACATCACGGACATCATGGCCACGTGCCTCGAAGTCGCCCGTGTCCCGTATCCAGAGACCTTCCGAGGGCGCACGGTTCTGCCTCTTGAGGGCGAGAGCCTGTTGCCGATTCTCCAGGGTCGGGCGCGGCCCATCCGGCGACCCATCTGCTGGGAATTGCGCGGTCACCGAGCTGTGCGAGTAGGCCGCTGGAAATTGGTCGGTCGCAAGAAGCAGCCTTGGCGACTCTACGACATGGAGGCCGACCGCACCGAAATGCACGATGTGTCCGCCAACCAGCCCGACCGTGTGAGGGACATGGCCGCGGCATTCGCACAATGGAGGAAAGGATGAGCCGAGTGATGAGCCGACGCGAGTTTGTGGCGACAAGCGCGGCGGGTGCGGCTACGGCGTTATTGCCCCAGGCCTGGGGTGCGACGGGGCGGCTGCGCGCGGGCGCGGCGAAGGCCGACATCACGGCGAAGGTCGGCGTGTCGCTCACAGGCACCATTCTCCAGATTGGCCCTGCCCGAGCCATCCACGACAAGTTGCACGCGCGGTGCCTGGTGCTCGACGATGGCGCCACGCGGGTGGCCATCGTGGTGGCCGACGTCACAATGGTGTCGGGCGAGGTGCTCGAAAAGGCCAAACGCCTGGCCCACGAGCGCACGGGCATCCCTGTGAACCGAATGATGTTCTCGGCCACCCACACCCACGCTGCCCCGCGCATGATCGGTATCGGGACGGCGCCCGTGGACAAGGAGTACTACGAGCACTTCTGCCGCCAGATCGCCGAAGCCATGGCCCAGGCAGTCAAGAACCTGGCACCCGCAAGCGTGGCCTGGGGCGCTGCCGACGTGCCCAGGTTCACGCGCAACCGCCGATGGTTCATGAAGCCTGGCAGCCTAGGGCCGAATCCGTTCGGCGATACCACCGACCAGGTGATGATGCACGGGCGCCCAGCGAAGAATCGCGTGCGACCCAGCGGCCCGGTCGACCCGGAGTTCTCGTTCCTGTTCGTGCGCCACGCCGACGGACGGCCTTTGGCCGCCCTGGGCAACTACAGCATCCACTACGTCGGCGGCTATGGCCGAGCGACTGTGAGCGCCGATTATTTCGGGCTGTTCGGGCCGGAACTCGCGAAGCTGCTTGGAGTCGACAAGCGAGAGGCAGCCGCGTTCGTTGGCCTGATGTCCAACGGCACGTCGGGCGACATCGGAGGGCCGGGCGGAAGCTATGGCGGGATGCAGCGACTGGCACACACGCTGGCCTCTCGGGTGGCCAAGGCGTGGCCGACGCTGACTTGGCACGATCACGTGCCGTTGGTGATGATAGAGCGCGTGGTGCACCTGGGCGTGCGGTTGCCCAATGCCGAACGCATCGCATGGGCGAACGAGACGCTGAAGCGGAAGCTACGCAAGGGCGAACATCGGTGGACGCGCATCTACGCCCACGAGACCCTGAAGCTCGCGGAATACCCCGTCAAAGCCCCCGTAAAGCTCCAGGCATTGCGAGTGGGCGGCCTTGGCATCGCGGCGATCCCCAACGAGGTGTATGCCATCACTGGGCTCGCCATCAAGCGCGAGAGCGCGCTCAAGGCGACATTCACGATAGGGCTGGCCAACGCCTACTACGGCTACCTGCCCACGCCCGAGCAACACAAGCTGGGCGGCTACACCACGTGGCCGTGCCGCAGCAGTTGTCTGGAAGTGCAGGCCGAGCCGAAGATCCGCGCGGCCGTGGTTAACCTACTCAAGCAGGTTGCCGAGCAAGGCCAGAGTGACTAGAATAGTCGGCTACTGTGCCGAAGAACCGAGTGTACGCACACGAAAGGAGTGGGGAATGGTATCCTGGACACGCCGTGGCTTCCTTCGGGCCGCCGCAGCGGCAGCAAGTGCTCCGTTGATTCTGCCCGCAACGGCGCGCGGTGCAAACGATCGCATCAGGATGGGCGCCATTGGCGTAGGGGGGCGTGGCACGGCCGATATGCGCGGGTTCCTGGGTAACCCCGGCGTCGAGATAGTGGCCGTGTGCGACGTGTGGGAGGCCCGGCGCCTGGCGGCGAAGAGGCGTGTCGAGGCCAACTACGCACGCAGATTCGGCAAGGGCAAATACAAAGGCTGCGACGCCTATAACGACTTCCGCGAGGTGATCGGGCGCGACGATATCGACGCCGTGCTCATTGCGCCGCAAGACCATTGGCACGCCATCATGGCCGTGCAAGCGGCCGAGAGTGGCAAAGACATGTACTGCGAGAAGCCGCTCGGCGTGGCATTCCGCGAGTCGCAGGCCATTCGCGACACCGTGCGGCGCTACAACCGCGTGTTCCAGACCGGCACCCAGCAGCGCAGCGATCGCAAGTTCCGCCACGCATGCGAACTCGCACGCAACGGCTACCTCGGCAAGATCCACACCATCGAGGTCGGGGCGCCCGGCCGCAGCTACAAGCCTCGCTACAAGGGCTCGGTTGCCCCGGAGCCGGTGCCCAAGGGCTTCGACTTCGATATGTACACCGGCCCGTCGCCCAAGAAGCCGTGGAACCGCGCGCGGATCGACTACCCAGGGTTCTATCTAATTTGGGATTACTGTGCAGGGTTCGTGGTGAATTGGGGCGTGCACCACTTGGACATCGCCCACTGGGGATACCCCGGGCTGGTGGAGAAGAAGTTCGAGCTAGTGGCCGAAGCGGACTACCGCACCTACGGGCTCACGGACAACATCAACGGCTGGAAGGCCGAGTTCCGCTACCCCGATGGCGTGCGCCTGCTCTTCAGCGACACCGGCCACCCGTACAGGCAGGGCTGCAAATTCGTGGGCGACAAGGGCTGGGTACACGTGAGCCGAGGTGGGATCCATGCCGAACCGGAGTCGCTGCTCAAGGTCAAGATGCGGCCCGACGAGATCCACCTCGTGCGCAGCAACCACCACCAGGGCAACCTGGTGGATTGCATCCGCACGCGCCGCGACCCCGTGGCGGCGGTGGAGGATGGGCACAAGGCTTCGTACTTTGGGATGATCACCGACATTGCGGCCAGGGTCCGCCGCAAGGTGGTGTGGGACCCCATCGCCGAGACCTTCATCAACGACGACGAGGCCAACCGCATGCTCTCGCGTCCGATGCGGGCACCGTGGACCCTCTAGAGCTTCACCGAGACAGGAGACAAAGCGAAATGGCAACGCGCACCTGGATGCCAGTGGTGTTGGCCGTGGCCTGCTTGATGCTTGCCGCGCCTGCCGACGCCGTCACCGTGTCGCCCAAGCAGGCCGACGCGGCGTTCAAGCAACTCGATGCCTACGACTACGGCAAGGACCTCACGCCGCTCTTCATTATCGAGGCCGTTATCGACCAGTCGTCCAACGACCCCAAGCTGCGCCAGAGCGTCACCGACCGCATTGTGGCCTTGGTGCAGAACCCGAAGACGAAGCTGTCGGTCAAGCAGTTCCTCTGCCGTCAACTCGAGCGGCTGGCAACGCCCAAGCACATGCCGCTGCTCAGGAAGCTGTTCGACGACCCTGTGACTCAGGAGTTCGCCCGCCGCGTGCTCGAAAAGGTGCCTGGGGACGAAGCGGCTGCCGTGCTTCGCGGTGGGCTGGCCAAGTGCAAAGGCCGCACACTCATCGGCTGCGTGAACAGCCTCGGCGTGCGGCGGGATCCCAAGGCCGTGGCAGATCTGGCGAAGCTGGTGACGGCCAAGGACGCCGCAGTGGGGCAGGCCGCCGCTCGGGCGCTCGGCAAGATCGGCACGACCGAGGCCGCTACGGCGTTGGCCAAGGTCAAGGCCAAAGACGCGCGCCTGGCCGATGCCGTGGCGCGTGCCCGCATCCTGTGTGCCTGGCAATTTGTCAAGGCTGGCTCCACGCAGCAAGCCGACGCCATTTTCGCCGACATGGCTGGCGCCAAGCAACCTCTTAAGCTGCGGATGGTTGGACTCACGGGGCTCGTGAAGCTGCGGAAGGACAAAGCCCTGCCCTTGGTGCTGGACGCGCTGGAGAGCAAGAACCCTGTGCTCCAGGGCACAGGAGCCAAGCTTGTGGCGCAACTGTCCGGCCCCGTGGCGGCCAAAGCGCTGGTGGCTCGGCTGCCCAAGCTGTCGCCAAGCGCCCAAGCACTGGTGATCGATTCGCTGGCGCAATGGGGCGGAGCCGAAGCAAGCAAAGCCATGGCTGGGTTGTTGTCGAGCAAGAACAAGGCCGTTCGCCTGGCAGCGATGGGTGGATTGGCGAAGCTGGGCGGGGGAGCGTCGGTGGACACGCTGCTCAAGCTTGCGATGAGCGAAGACGAAGAGATCCAACAGGCAGCACGCGCTGGCCTCGCAAGCTTGTCGGGCAAGGGCGTCAACGCCAAGTTGCTGGCCGCTGCGTCGGCAAAGGCTGCCTACCAGACGCGCGTGGAACTGCTCGACGTGGTGGTGGCACGCCAGATCGACGGGGCCATCCCCGTGTTGATGAAAGCGGCGACGGATGGTCATCATCTGGTGCGAGAGGCAGGGTTCAAAGGCCTGCGAGCACTGGTGACGGCCAAGGACTACCCCGCATTGATCAAGTTGCTGGTGGGCGCCCCGACCGTGCGCGACATCCGTGCGGCACAGAAGGCCATGCTTGCCGCTGCAAAACAGATCGATACCACGGATGGCAAGCTCAACCCTGTGTTGGCAGCCGCCAAGGGCGTGAGGCCCGAGGTGATGGTGGCGTTGCTTCAGGCCATGGGGCGGTTTGGCGGTCCCAAGGCACTGGCCGCAATCCGCGGGAGCCTGAGCGACGCGAGTCCGTTGGTCAAGGATGCTGCGGTGCGCGCCATCGCCGGATGGCAGACCGCAGATGCTGCCGTGGACATGCTCAAATTGGCGAAGAGCGCACCGAACGAAACCCACAAGCTGCTTGCCCTGCGGGGCTACATGCGGTTGGCGCGGCAGCGTGCCAAGCAGTCGCCCGACGCAAGCCTCAAAATGCTCGCGGAAGTGAAACAGGTGGCCAAGAGTGCCGGTGTGAAGCGGATGCTCCTGGCCGCGGTGGCCGAACTGTCCGATCCCGGCGCTTTGGCGATGGCATCGGCTTTCGTCGGCGACGAGCATGTGTCGGCCGAGGCCACGCTGGCCACCCTCCAGATCGCCCGCGAAGTGCGCAAAGAGCATCCCGAGGGTGTCAAGGCTGCTCTGGCCAAGGTGCTTAAGGGCAGCAAGAACCCCGACGCCATTCGCCAAGCCAAGGCGCTGCTCGGACAAGCCAGCTTCGTGACGCTCTTCGACGGCAAGACGACCAAGGGATGGAAGAAGCCCTTCGATTGGGGCAAGGTCACCGTGGAAGACGGCGCGATACACCTCCAGGGGAACAAGAAGTTCTTCCTGGTCACCGAGAAGACCTATGGCGATTTCGTGCTGGAACTCGAGGGGTGGCTCGACAAGGGCGCCAATTCGGGCATCCAGTATCGCAGCCACTTCAAGAAGAACTCGTTGTGGGGCTACCAGGCCGATGTCGACTCGGTGCCCCGAGGCTGGCGGGGCATCTACGACGAAGGCCCTGGTGGTCGCGGTTGGATCAATCGCGGTGACGCGAAGCTGGCCGAGAAGCTCTACCGCAAGGGCTGGAACTCGTATCGCATCGAGTGCATCGGCGCTCGCACGCGGTTCTTCATGAACGGCAAGATGATCGTCGAACACCTCGACCCCAACGAGATCGAGGGCTACATCGCGCTCCAGCACCACGGCGAGAAGGGCAAAGTGGTCCGCTACCGCAACATCCGCATCATGGACCTCGGCAAGCGACGGTGGCTGCCGCTGGTCGACGAGAAGACCCTCGCCACCTGGAAGAGCAACGGCAATGGCAAATGGGCGGCCGAGAAGGGCACGATCGTCGGCACCAAGGGCGACGGTGGCTATGGCCTGCTCTACAGCCCTCGCGAGTACACCGACTTCACGGTCCGGTTCAAGGTCAAGATAGTGCGGGGCAACTGTGGCTTCTACATCCGATCCGAGAAGCTCGGTGCCAAAGGCGCGCGTGGCCTGGCAGCCGAAATCGACCCGAACAAGGACCAAAGCGGGCTCTTCGAAACCCACGGTCGCAACTGGGTGGGCAAGCCCGACCAGGCCGTGGTCAAGAAGCACTTCAAGAAGGGCGCATTCAACGAGATGGCCATCTGTGCGCGCGGCGGCCACATCGTGGTCCACCTGAACGGCTACAAGACGGTGGAACTCCTGAACGACAAAGGCCGGCCCAAGGGCTACTTCGGGCTCGGCATGCACAGTGGAGGCGCCCGCGTGGAGTTCAGGGACGTTCAAATCCTGGGCGACTGAGGTGCCAGGACGTGGTACAGACACAAGGCCAGGAGCCCATCCGGGCTTCTGGCCTTGTGCGTATGGTGCGAGAGGCGGGAGTCGAACCCGCACGCCTTGCGGCACAGGATCCTAAGTCCTGCGCGTCTACCAGTTCCGCCACTCTCGCAGTGGGGCTATGCCTTGCCCATCGCGGTCGTGCTGTCGGGGCCAAGGGCACGCGAGACTTCGGCGATCAGGTGAGGCAAGTCGATTGGCTTGGGGATGAACGCCGAGACGTGGGATGTGGAAACCGTGTATTCGTTCCTCAGTGCCGAGAGGGCAGAGCAGACGATAACAGGCGCGGCGATCTGATGGTCGCGTACCCACCGCAACAGCTCCAGGCCACTTATGTCGGGCATCCTGAGGTCGAGGATGATGAGATCGGCCTTCTGATTCTCGAGGAAATCCACGGCCTCGACGCCGGACACGGCTCCGGTCACGTCATGGCCGTAGGTGGTAAGGGCCTCCTGGAGCAGAAGCAGAACATCCTTTTCGTCGTCAATAACGAGAATGCGGCTCACGTGACGACTCCGCTTGCCGGGCTTCCCCTGCCAACAGCCTGGCCTTTTCTGCATTATAGGCGGCTGTGAGCGAGGTGTCAAGGATCGGCGTCGGTACGACATGCTCTCGGTGGTTCGTGCGAGCCGACGAGCGCTTGGCAGGGCAGCTACCGCTTGTCGATGGAGACGTGTGAGTTGGGGGAGGGCTTCGGGTCGAAGTGGAAGCCGCAGGGGGTGTCGGGGCGGATGAGGTCGCGGTCAGCGATGTCGCGTTCGTCGATTGGGAACACGCGGCAGTTGGGGGGGCGGAACTTGTGGATCGTGCATTCGGTGCCGCCTTCGTTGTCGCGGAGGGACTGGCACTTGTATCCGAGCATGCAGCAGGCGCCGCAACGTGCGCACTCGCCGTGACGGCGTGCGGCGCTGGCGCGGATGTAGCCGCGGCGGAAGAGGGCCAGGTAGCAACGGCGGACCTTTCCCCAGTAGAGGCTCAGGCTCTGGCGGAACGTCAGGCGGGGGCGGGTCAGTCCCATGGGCTATCCTCACTGGAGAAGCGGCGCTCTTCGCGGTCCCATTCGGCGTACCGGCGTTGTCGCCGTCGCCAGTAGACCGCGAACGAGGCGAGGGCCAGCAAAGTCATCGCGCCGAAGATGCCGAATGCCGAGTACGGATGGAATACAAGGTTGAATGCCCAACTCAGCCACGGCCAGCGTGGGGTGAGCGAGGCGAGCCACTCCTGATGCAGAGCAATGAGGTTGCTGTCGGTCGCGAGTGCGATGGCATCTGTAAAGTCTGTGCCGTCCGCCAAGGCACACAGGATGCGCTGAACCGCGTCGGGGCCGTGGCGAGCGACCAGGAAGCGAATGAAGCTTTCGCTCTGCTCATACGCCACGCCGCGCTGCACGGGGTCGAGCGGGAACGCCTTCGTCAACTCGTCGAGGGGGCGGAGCGAGCCGGCCCGCACCGCGAGGTCGAACGCCTCCACATTATAGCGCGGAAGCTTGCCCGAAGTCCAGACGGCCACGCCTTCGTCGAACCACAGCGGCACGCGCCGATGGCCGCGCCGGATCACCTCGCCGACCACCACGTGGCTGAGTTCGTGCCGTAGCGTGATGGCGAAGCTTTCGTAGGACGCGGCCTCGATGGCCTCGCAATTGAGGTAGATCGTGCTTCGGGCCGGGTAGGCCACGCCCAGGGTGTGGCGGTGGTCCACGCCGGGCGTAGCGATGCGGAAACTCCTGCCCGATCCGCACAGCACCACCACGCCTTGGCCACGGAAGGCCAGGCCCAACGTCGCCTCGATCTCGCGTTGGGCGATTGGCAGCAGTTCGGCCACCTGGCGGGCCAGCGGGTCGTCGTGGCGATCGCTGCGCACCGTCCATTGGGAGGGAGCGGCGAGAGCGAAGGCAAGGAGGCAACTCAGCAGCGAGTGCATGCACACACCATGGCGTTGCAGGGAGCGGAGGCAGAGCCCATCAGTCATCGAGGGCCAGAGTACAGCAATCGCAGGTCAAGAGCAAGCTGGGCAACATGCTAGAGGTAGTCGATCTGGTGGTAGACCCAGGGACAGGGCGGTAGCGCTTGGGCCAGGGCCTGGGCATCGCCGGCTTCGACGTGCCGAAGAGTGATGCGGTCTTCGGCCACCGCCACCGCCAGGTCGAGGCGACGGAGGAGCAGGCGCGAAAGCATGTGTTCCTTCAGCTCGAGGGTGAGCGTTCGAGCGGGATTGTTGGCCTGGTGGATCACGCCTTCGCGCTCAGGGGTCCAGACGCGGACCTCGACGTCGCGGAGCGCGGGGACGTCGTGCCAGACCTTCGCGGCAGTCGCTTCGATGTCGAGGATGTGGGCCATAATCATCATGGCCCCCTCGCGTGGAGGGCAGGGCGCGCCAAGTTGGCGGCAGGCGGCGGCCAGGGGCGAGCAGTCGGTCGCACGGCAGCCCACGGTGGCGCTGACCGCTTGTGTGGCAGCCAGGAGGCGCTTCAGACGCTCGACAGAGCCCTCTCGCACCGCGATGTCCATCACCTGGAACGCGTCCTTGCGCTTGCCGACGACCATGTAGCCAACGGGCTCACCTTGGTCCTCGAGCATGGCGAAGGCGAACTCGTGGCGGATGGACTCCTGCCACAGCACGCTGTCGGTCATGTCGCGGAGAAACCCGGGCCAGCGCACATGATAGCCGCAGAAGGGGGCGTAGCAGTTGTCGAAGATGCTCGCCCACGTGGCCTCGTTGGCGAAGAACTCGTCGGCGCCGAGCCACTTCACACCATCGGCCGATCCATCGGCGGGGCCGACGCTGTAGGGGCGGATGCACGTGACGTCGTGAAATCCATTCTTCTCGTAGAACTTGTAGCCGATGGAGCGCTCGGCGCCGCGGTAGACCAGCAAGACCTCGGCTCGGCCTTGCAGGAACTGCTTGGCACAGGCCTGCATTCCCGAGCCGATTCCTGTGGCGCGCACCTCCTCGGCCACGCCCACGCGGTGTTCGACATAGGCTACCACCTGTGCGTCGGGCGCCACACGGTAGGTGCGGCGGCGCAGGGGGATGGCCCCCACGATCTTGCCGTCGAGGATCGCCACGGGCGCCGTGAAGTCCGACGCGGTGTCGCGATACCACCCTTCGTGCGAGATGAACGATTGGGTGAAGACGGAATTGAGGACGTCGCACACGGCAACGGCGTCGTCGGCACGGTACTCGCGAAAAGCAGGCTCCACGTTCGGCTCTCCTGGCGATGCTATCTGCTGTATTGCACTTGGCCTGCGACGATGGTGTGTCGGACATCGAGGCCGCTATCGAGGACCACGATATCGGCGTCCATCCCTACGGCCAGGTAGCCTTTGGTGGTGAGGCCAAGGGTGGCCGCCGGATTGCGGGAGCACAGGCGCGATGCCTCGGGGATAGTCTTGCCGAAGCGCTCGACGGCGTTGCGGAACGACTTGTCCTGGGTGAGCGTGCTGCCGCTCAGGATGTCGGTGTCGGTGCGTCGGGCGCCGCGGTCGGGCGTGATCTCCACCTCGCCACGGTTAGGCACGGCGTAGGTTCCTGATGGGAGGCCAGCCCCGAACTGGCTGTCGGTGATGAAGACGACGTGGTCGAGGCCCTTGGCGCGGAAGGTCTTCTCGATAAGGTAGGGGTGGACGTGCACGCCATCGGGGATGATCTCGACGGTCAGGCGGTCCTCGATCTGGATGTAGTCGGTAACGCCGGCGGGGTAGACGCCGGGGTCCACCTCCACGGCGAGGTCGAAGGTGTCGTAGAGATGTGTGACGAGACGAAGGCCGGCGTCGATGGCGCGCTTCACATCCTCGACGCCCGTGGACGTGTGCGCCATCGAAGTCACAATTCCGTGGTCGGTGGCCCAGGCGATGAAGTCGGGGGCGTGGGGCAGTTCGGGCGAGACGTCCCAGATCTTGATGGTGCCTTGGCCCGCGTCGTGGAGCGCACGGGTGGTGTCGTCGGCGATGGGGCATAGGTCTTCGGGGTTGGCGGCACCTGTTTTGGCGAGGTAGGGCCCTTCCAGGCGAAGGCCGAGCACGGAAGGACACGTCGCCAGGCGATTTGTCTGGTCGATGACGCGTTCGAGGTTTGCCAGGAGCTGCTGAGGTGGCGAGAAGAACGTGGGCATGCAGCCTGTCACACCGCGTTCGAGGGTCAGGCGTGCAAACTCGGCGATGTCGCCGCTATCAGCGCGGACGCGCCCGATGCCGTGGCTGTGGATGTCGAGGAACCCAGGCACCACGGTGCAGCCCTGGACGTCGATGGTCGTGGCCGCCGGCGGCGGGGTGTCGGCCGATGGGACGATTCGGTCTATGGTGCGTCCTGTGACCAGGATGTCCATGTCCTGCTTCAGCACGTCGTCGACGAGGACGTTGCCGTGGCAAACAACGAGATCGGCCATTCGCGTGTCTCCAGCGTAATGTGGCTCGTGGGCGAGCGCAGGCGCGAGGCGTAGGTGGAGCGGCGGCCTAATAGCCCTTGTTCCAGTTCACCTCGATATCCTGCGCGATGGTCTCGGACACGTAGACGTCGGTTCGGAGCAGTTGATGGATGGACGTGGGCAGTTTGGGGGTGACGGGGCCGTGGAGCACAAGGCGCGACATGAGGCGCTGCCAGGCGGTGGTGGTGTTGTGGATGGTGAGGGCGTGCATGTCCATTCGGTGCTTCGACTGGATCACCTCGGCGGGTCCGATGGTGGCGGCCTTGGGCGGGACGGCCGCGATGTCGCCGCTCATGCCGAAACAGCCGTGCAGGGAGTTCTGTGCGAGTGTGTATGGGCTGAGGGTGCAGATGCGCGGGCCCATCTTCTTCCAGTCGTCGAGCGGCACGTCGAACTCGGGCGCATCGGGCTCGATGAAGGCCAGGTGGCCGGTCCACCCCGGGCCGCTGTAGCACATGTCGGCGTTGCCCATGTCCGCGATCATCTTGCCGTAGTCGGCGATGTTGGCGGTCGTGGGGCCGATGAGCTGGTCCTCAGGCGGCCGCAGGTCTTCATCGATCTCGGCATAGAGATAGGTCTTCATCGCACGGATGAACGACTGTTCCCAACTCTCGGGCGCCACTTCGTCGTGCTCGTTGGCGTATTCGTCCATGGCGAAGCAGGTGACGTGTGAGCAGTCGACCCTGAATTGGTTGATGAGGCAGGCGACCTTGCGGTAGCTTGGATTGGGGTTGGGGAGGATGAGCACCAGCTTCTGACCTGCGTCGGCGGCAGCCTTGATGCGGTAGAACATATCGGCGACGAAGATCGTCTCGACCATGTCGTCGGCCACCACGCGGATCTTGAGGTCGGGATTCGCGTGCTTCTCGATGTCGGCGCGTCCGATGGCCCGACAGCGTGCGAGAACGTCCGTGTCGCGGAACGGCACGTGGTGTGACGGAGAGTATTGGAACGCGGGCATGTGCGTGCTCCTCTGTGCTTCGTTGGCTCGCGGTGCGCGGGGCTACTTCTGCGGCAGCACTACCACGCCCAGGGCGCGCTCGGGGTGCTGGATAAGTTCCTCGCAGGCGGCAGGTGCGTCGTCGAGCCCCACACGATGTGTGATGAGTTGGCTCACCCGCAGACGGCCTTCGACCATGAGGTCGAGGCAGAGCTGCACGTTGCGGCGGGTCGTCCACTGGATGAACACCGGCGTGTAGTCGGCGCCGTGCTCCCAGTCGTCGTCGAGGAAGCCCGGGCCTGTGCGTGCCGCGCTTCGGAGGTCGATATTGCCAGCGTGGGCGGCGAACGAGGTGTTGATGCGGCAGCCGCCAGGCACCACCACGCGGCCCATCTGGTGGGTGTCGGGCGTGGTCTTCATCATCTTGAGCAGCATCTCGAACGCCGCGGTGCCGTCGCCGCCGAAGCACATCATCGCGGCGTCGAGGCCGTAGCCTCCGGTGAGGGCATTGACGGTTTCCACGGGGTCTTGCTCATCCACATTCACCACGGCGTGGGCGCCGAGTTGTGTGGCAAGGTCGAGGCGCATGGGGATGCGATCCAGGCCGATCACCCTGGCGCCCGACAGGCGTGCAAGTTGGGCGGCCACTTGCCCCACTATGCCGAGTCCCACGATCGCCACGAACTCGCCAAGTTGCGGCTCCATGCGGCGGACGGCGTTGAGTGCGGTGGCGGCGAGGTGGTTGAACGAGGCATCCTCGAAGCTCAAGGCGTCGGGGATGGGGAAGGCGAGGTTCGTGGGGCAATTGCCGAGCGTGGAGTGGGGCGCGTCGTACACGATGCCCATGCAAGCGAGGCGTTGGCCAGGTGTGATAGGGGCGCAGGCGTCGCCCACGTCGAGGGCGACGCCTGCGTTGGAATAGCCGAATCCGCGCGGGGGCGCGTCCGACGGGTGCATCCGCCGATTCTTCACGCCGCCCATCTCGGTGCCTGGGCTGATGAGCGAGGCGTGGACATCGACCAGCGCCTCGGCCGGTCCGAATGGGGGCATGGGCTCTTGCTCGACCGAGAGCGTGCCGCGCCCGTCGATGGCCAGGAATCTGCGGTCCATCGGTGTTGCTCCCTAGCCTGCCATCTCGATGAGTTGGC
>Ga0272441_10010908_pt1 | contig 13622 bp, 11 predicted proteins | sample SSMProp6N_FD_193582 | JGI IMG/M metagenome (GOLD analysis project Ga0272441, IMG submission 193582) | Marine sediment archaeal communities from Little Sippewissett salt marsh, Falmouth, MA, United States - SSM-Prop-6N | ecosystem: Environmental > Aquatic > Marine > Wetlands > Sediment ... | reverse complement strand
CATGAATTCTTTCCTCGCACCCATCTTTACCAGCTGTTGAACCATGAGAGGGATAGCTGTGTCAGCGTATTTTTCCGGAACACCGCCGTCAGCGGGAGCACATGGCAGGAGGATGTGTGCGAGTCCCCCGATTTTTTTCATCCTGTCGTAGATGCAGATACCGATACAGCTTCCAAGTATTGTACGAAGCACTGCAGGGTTTTCGGCAGTCCTGAACTGTGAAACTCCGATATTGATGAGATTCTCCATAGTTGTTACTCTTTAGGTTTTCAATAATTTATCAGAAATTGTATTCAAAAGTAGGGGAAATATATCAGTATGCGCGGAGATTTGTCAAGACCAAAGGAAACCCGGTTCTTTTTTTCGTACATATCATGGCGGATGGTTTAAGGGTGTATGCAGTGTCCGCTTAATGTGCTCCAATAATTGTTGACGCAGCAGCTGAACCTGTATATTGTACAGAATACTACAGGCGTGTAGTTCAGGGGTTGAGTAACAATGCAGGCGTATGGCGAGATTCAGAACATTCTGAATGAAATAGACCCGGGAAAGAAGAACAGGGTCCGGGACCTCTACATGAATATAATACATAATGAATTCATAATGCTTGATGGCGGTTTTAATGTTCCCAGGATACCCGCAGGGGAGCTTCCCCTGGAGATTGCAACAGGTATTGTGAAGGATATTGCCGGGTATATACCGGAATACCTTGCCGGTTCAATTTTAATGAAGGAAAAGACTCCCCCCTCACATCAGCATTCTATTCAGTTTATTAAAAAGGTGAAGGGCAGGGCGCTTGATTTTGTTCACTACTTTGATGTTGACCTCAAGTTCAGCGGAGACTCATCAACTGTTATTGAAAGGGGTAACACGGATTATTACCCCTCATTCTCCACTGACCGGATATATTTCAAGTCAAGGCTTGTCCCTGTCACGAACGCAAGGATTATTCCGGAGGAAACGGAATTCTCACCTGTAAGGATCCGTGATATAAACAGAGTGGAAGCGGACGAATACTTCCATACTTTTGCCATGTTTGAGGATGTTAACACTAAGGAGTTGTCACGCGAACTTTGCGGCAGTCTTCCTGAAAGTATTTTTAATATTTCTACATCCCTGTATCCCTTTATCGTGTATGAATTTTTTACAGCATGCATGAGTGTGCCGCAGCCTGTCCCCAGTGAACTTGCGCGTGCTGCTGAGGTGTTTGAACCGCTTTTCATTTTTCTTTTCAGCAGGTACAAGCCGGTAACGGACCTGCTGTCCACTGATATGCTTGAAGAACATTTCAGCGGTATGCTGGAATTAAGGGGTGATGAGATATTTATTTCGGATGAATTTACCGGATCAGCTGCTGAATACTTTCACAGGTTCGGCCTTTTCAGAGATGATGATCTTACCCTGAGGGGATGGTGGGGGTTCCATATACAGTGAAGGTGGTACTTAAATCAGCGGGCCTGCTGCTTGCCGTATTTATTGCGGGCTGTGCTCCGGGTCCGCTTAAGGTTGTTTCAGCCGGGACTGGTTCAGATCTGGTTTTAAAAGGAAAAATTTCAGACCCGGGTCTGGTCTTTACCTTTCCTGCGTATACAGGGGGTGGTAAAGTACAGGACCTGTTTAACTATCTCTATTTCAGGGGTGACACTGTCTGCTTCAGTTTCAGGCTGAACAGGCAGGTCCCGGTAAATTCCGTACGCGTAATGTTTATTGATCCACGCACAGGAAGGAGCTTTCCCGCGGAAAGGACAGATGTCCGCGGCAGGTATATATGCGGCTTCTCTCTTGTGGGCACGCTTCTTGAGCAGTTTAACGCAGGTGAACTGGACAGGCCCGTGCCCCCGGACGCATTCTGCTGCAGGGACATGGCATTTTCAGTAAGTCTCCTGGTACATACGGAAGAAGGGCGCCTGGAACACTCCAGTAACGGGGCTTTCAGGCTCAAATATTCAGATATATCCACACAAAAGGAGCGGTAACGTTCTGAATGAAACAGGATAATGCTGACTTTACAGTCTCATTCTGGGGAGTGAGGGGATCTATACCTGTTGCAGATCCTGATTATCTGAAATACGGCGGTAACACACCATGCGTGGAGGTACGCTGCGGACAAACTCTCCTGATTTTTGATGCAGGCACAGGCATAAAGAACCTGGGTCTGGCCCTTGCGGACGAAACAGCTGACCATAATCCTGATATCAACCTCCTGATAAGTCACACTCACTGGGACCATATCCAGGGCTTTCCGTTCTTTTCCCCGGTTTTCAGGAAGGGGCAGAGGATTAATATATACGGGGGGCATTTTCTTTCTGATATCCGGACCCTGCTGAGCGGGCAGATGGACCTGGAATATTTTCCTGTAGCACTGGATGATCTGCCCGCGGATATCCGGTATTATGACCTTGAAGAAAATCCCCTTTTGATCGGAAACACGGTTATCTACCATACCCACCTTCTTCATCCATCCCTTTCTGTGGGGTTCAGGGTCGAATACGGCAGAAGTGTCTTTGTGTACGCGACTGATAATGAAATAATTTCAGACAGGGAAATGCCTGACTTCAATATGGAAAATATGTCCAGGCTTATAAGTGACGCTGATCTTGTGGTGGCTGAAGCGCAGTATAACAGCGAAGAGTATTTAACAAAAGTCGGGTGGGGCCATTCAACTGTTGAGAGCATTACTGAAATGTGTCTCCGCTTCAGGGTAAAGCACCTCTGTATATTTCACCATGATCCCTATCACCCGGATGCGGTAATTGACAGGATGGTCCGGAACGCCAGGAGAATAGCGGGAAAGAGGATGACAGTCACAGGCGCCAGGGAGGGGCTAAAAATTTCTATACAGGGCCGGGTCAGGGGGTGAACAGTTCAGGGATTCTTTTTTCCAGTTCACCCACAGACCGGAAAAATTTATCCGGATCAACCGCATACAGGCTTTCCTCAAAGCGGACAAGCAGCCTGTCGCCTGATTTTCCCGCAATCGTATATTCAAACGGTATTCTAAGATATGTACCTGAATAAGAGCAGGCATTCAGACCCAGGGCATTTTCGAAAAGACACCCGCCCCGGGCAACCGCAATGTCGGTAATTTCAGAAAATGACCTTATTGAGTCTTTATTTTTATCCTGAAGCGAATACCTTGTAAGGCGCCACGATCCGGACATGCCGGTGATGTAGTAGATGCCGTCATCATCAAGGTGGAACCTTGATGATGATGCCTTTATTTTTTTTATGATGATTGAAGAATTCATGGGATTTATAATGCTGATATAGTAGGAGCCGGCAATTCCCACGCACACCGCCACTTTTTCTTTATGCCCCTGAAAGTAGACTGAATAATATTTTTTATACCCGGGCTCGAATGTGTCATTGATGAGAAGTTTATGCTGCCCGCTACTGATGTCATAAGAGTAGATACGAAAATTCATGAAGTAGATGACAATATTATTGTACAGGAAAACTCCCCTTATCAGGCTCTCCGGGTCTGCAGTATAGATAGTTTTTCTGCTGCCTGACCCGAGGTCATGGAGCACAAGTATCTTCCCGTTACTCCAGGCGGCATGGTCTCTGCCTGAGGATATATATTCCAGATCGCTTTTCTCCGGCACCCTGATAGTGATTTTATCCGGATAAAGGATATCAATTTTATTTTTCCTCCTGGAGTAGACAGGCCCGTTTCCTGTATTCAGGATTGCGCTGTCACTGAGGTAAAGGGCCGTGCTCTGTATGAGTTCCAGGGCGATAGATTCAGCGGCTTCTGTGCTGCCGTTTTTATAGTCAACAACAGCCTTTTCAAGGGCGCGTTCATGGTTTTTTGCGCAGGACTGGATGAGCGCGCACGCAAGGATGAGAGTAATAATACAGGTAAAGCCGGTTCTATTTATCATAATATACGTTAGTGCAAGTTTAAATTTTTCGTGACCAGATCTTTTCAAGAACTTTTTGCAGAAACTCAGAGTCATATATTTCAATCATGCGCGAGGTCGCGCTCGCCCGCGCCTTGAGGCTGAATTTAGATGTAGTGAGGTAAATGCCGCTCTTGCATTTCTCACCGTGTAAACGCTTGTAAAATTCAATGATGTCCTGCTCTGTTATCTCCCGGGTTGTACGGTCAAAGAAGATAAGCACGGCCGGATCATTAATTTTCTTAATGTTATAGGTTTTGTACTGGAATGCGTTCTGTGACAGCTTCTCCCCGGATATGATATTGTAGTTGAGAATCGAAATAATATCACTGATAATTTTCTGCAGCTCATCAGCGGATGATGTAAATAAGACCATCATGTTTTTGTTGTCCAGTATATTTTTATATGAATCGAGCTTCAATTTTGTGCTTCTGTAGTTGGGGTGTTCCTTTTCAATTATTTCCCAGTGATGGACAGCTTCACGGATACTGTTCTCGTTTTCATAGCATTCTGCAAGCAGGTAACGGTATGAAAGAGATTCATCTGTTTTTCCCTTCAGGCTTTTAAGCCCGGACTCAAGCTGTTCTATTGCCTCGGAAAACATACCCTGTTCATAAAATATCTCTCCGAGCCGGTGAATGCTCCTTATGAAAAATTCACGCGATTTTTTCGCGTTTTCCAGCATGCGAACAGCACGGTCATAATCCTTCTTCATCTTATAAATATACCCGAGGTGATATTCCACTTCGCTGTGGTCCCCGGGAAGTGTAATGGCATTGGCGAGATATTCCTCTGCCTTTTCATAGTCAGAAATGTTAAAACAGGCAATACCAAGAGGCAGATAGCTGTCTTTCAGGGACGGGTCAAGTATGAGGGCCTTTGTAAGATGTTCCCTTACCTTTTTATAGTCCTTTTGACGGTACAGTGCGTGCCCGATCCGGTAATGAGCACGTGCGTCATCATCATTAAAGGAGAGAATTTTTTTGTATTCCTCGATCTCTTTCTGCCAGTTCCTGGTCTCGTTATAAAGGGTGGCAAGATGGTAGTGTATATCAAGTTCACTGATATACTTATTCATGTCCGGCATCATTAAAATATTGTTCAGTTCGGATATGGCGAGAAGGTACTGGTTCTGTTTTATCAGTATCTGTGCGCGGATATATCTCGCAGGAATATAGTCCTTTTTCTTTTCAAGGACCTCTTTTATAAGGGAGCTGGCCTTTGCAATGTCGCCCTCTTCAAGATATTCACCGGCTTTACGGATTTTTGAAGGATAGGACAGGTATTTACCGGCAAAGACAGCCGTTGTAACAAGAATTACCGCTATTAGTAATAAAATAATATTCATGAAAAAAGATTATATCCGGTAAAGATTTGTTGATTAATAATCCCTTTCCTGCTGCACTAAGTCAAGACATTATTATACCCTGAACCCGGAGCGTGGTGTCTGCCTGATAAGTGTATTCAGTGATTTTTTGAGTAGCTGCTGATAATCATGGAGTTTTATTTGACCGTGTCAGGGGGCGGTCGCTGGCGGGCTTGATTAATTTTATTGAATATTATTTCATTATTGACAAATATTATCATGAAGGGTAAATAAATTTTCCCTGCAGAAAAATTGCGGAAAATATATTCATATCTGTACCAGGGAGTATTTTATGAAGAAAGTGGGCGTAATTCTTGGAAGTGATTCGGACATGCCAAAGGTATCAGGATGTTTCGATATACTTGAAGAATTCGGTATCGAATTTGAAACAATTATTTCATCCGCTCACCGGACCCCGGATGAGACTGTAAAGTGGGCCTCGACTGCTGAAGAGAGGGGCCTGGGAGCGATTATTGCAGTTGCCGGAGGCGCAGCGCATCTGCCCGGTGTTGTTGCATCGCACACCATAGTGCCCGTAATCGGGGTGCCGGTCAGGACCGATATAGCGGGCGGACTTGATTCAATCCTCTCTATCATACAGATGCCCTCGGGTGTACCGGTTGGCGCCATGCCTGCAGGGAAATCGGGTGGAACCAATGCCGCCCTTTTCGCCATTGAAATACTGGCGGTGCAGGACAGGGCTCTTTCGGAAAAGCTACGGGCTTTCAGAAAAAAACTGTCCGAAGAAATTGACAGGAAGAACGAAATGCTCCTGGAAAAAGGATTCAGGAATTATATCGCACATTTAGAGGAAAAAAAATGATACAACACGCAATACAGGTCCCGCAGGAGAGGGTGGTTATCCTTGATTTCGGGTCTCAATATACACAGCTCATTGCGAGAAGGATACGGGAACTCAGGGTTTACGCTGAAATCGTTCCCTACTACTACTCTCTTGAGGAGATAAAGTCGGAAAAACCCTCCGCAATAATACTCTCAGGGGGGCCTTCATCCCTGTATGAGAAAAACGCTCCGCGGATTTCCAGTGAGATATTCAGCCTGGGAATACCGGTACTCGGTATCTGTTATGGCCTCTACCTCGTTGTTGACGGTTTTCACGGTAAAATCGAAAGCGCCCGGTCAAAGGAATACGGCCGTGCTGTCATAGAAACCAGGCCGGGATCTCCCCTGTTCAAAGGCCTTAAGAAAAGGGAAAAAGTCTGGATGAGCCATGGTGACAAGGTTATTACCCTGCCGCAGGGATTTGATATTATCGCCTCATCCGAGAACGCTGAAATCGCCGCTATAGAAAACAGGGCGGAAAATATATACGGGGTCCAGTTTCACCCCGAAGTTTACCATACAACGAACGGCACAAAGGTGCTCAGGAATTTCCTTTTTTCAATCTGCGGCCTGAAACCCTCATGGAACATGAAGTCTTTTATCGAATCATCCATTGACGCGATCCGTCAGGAGGTCGGGGACGGCACAGTACTTCTTGGACTGTCAGGCGGTGTTGATTCATCTGTAACAGCGCTCCTGCTGCACAGGGCAATCGGGGAAAGGCTCTACTGTGTTTTTGTCAATAACGGCGTACTCAGGAAGGATGAACACACCAGGGTCATTGAGCGCTTTGAAAAGCACATGGACCTGAATCTCATATACGTGGACGCGTCAAAGCGTTTTCTGTCAAAGCTCAAGGGAGTGGAGAATCCGGAGAAAAAACGGCGCATTATCGGCCGGGAATTCATCAGTGTCTTTATGGAAGAGGCTAAGAAGATCGGTACATTCGATTTTCTCGCACAGGGGACACTGTATCCTGACGTGATAGAATCCGTATCCACAAAGGGCCCGTCTGACACAATTAAAAGTCATCACAACAGGGTCCCCGAGGTACTGAAGCTGATTAAATCCGGAAAGGTCATAGAGCCTCTGAAGGAACTATTCAAGGATGAGGTCAGGGAGCTGGGCAGGGTAATGGGTATGCCAGGAGAGCTGGTGGACCGTCACCCCTTTCCCGGGCCCGGGCTCGCGATACGGATTATCGGTGACGTTACTCCAGGGCGGATTAAAATACTGCAGGAGGCTGATGATATCCTGGTAAACGAAATAAAGGATGCCGGTCTCTACAACAGCCTCTGGCAGATATTCGCGGTTTACCTTCCTGTTAAATCAGTTGGTGTCATGGGAGATAAAAGGACCTATGAAAATGTCATAGCGCTCAGGGGTGTAACGTCTGTTGACGCAATGACTGCTGACTGGGCCTACCTGCCTGAAGATCTCCTGAGAAAAATCTCCAACAGGATCATAAACGAGGTAAAGGGAGTAAACCGGGTGGTATATGATATTTCATCAAAACCGCCGAGCACGATTGAATGGGAGTAGGGTCAGACAATAATGTCCCTGAGAGTGCTGAATTCGAGCACCCTGTAGATTTTATCTGAAACATTGCTGAGCTGGAGAGACCGGTTCTGTTCTTTAAGGGCCTTGACCATGTCAAGCAGGACCTTTATGCCTGATGAATCAATATACATCAGGTCTGCACAGTCGATCTCCATGTCCCCTTTGCTTGCTTCAAGAATCTCAAAGATCCTCTGCCTGAAAGGCTTGAGGGTTGTCAGCTCTATCTCGCCATGAACTGATACAGTAATGCCCTGGATGTTTTCCCTGGTCTCTATCTGCATACGCCACCTCCGGCAGAGCAATTTATCTGAATTTCCGCTGGTCATTCATATGCCGGACGCGTTGGTGCCGGCAATATAGTGCGGAAAACAATGATTCTTTTTATAGTATCGGGAATAAGACGCGGTTTCTTAACATTTCATCCGCCCTGTTCATCAATCTTTTCCCTTATTATTTCCCTGGCAGTGATCTCATCCCTGCGCATACGAGCTATGAGGTCCTCTTTTGAAGGAAACTTTTTCACGTCACGTATCCTGTCGAGAAACTCAATCGTGATTTCTGTGCCGTAAATTTTTTCATTAAAGTCGAAAATGTGGACCTCAATTGAACGCTCCCTGCCGGAAAATGTGGGATTGTTACCTATGTTGAGCATGCCGTAACGGGTAATACTTTTGTTCATTTCCACCTTTACCGCGTATACCCCGTCGCAGGGAATGAGCTTGTCTGTGTCTGAGGGGAGGATGTTCGCGGTCGGGAATCCGAGATCTTTACCACGTCCGTCTCCGCTTATCACGGTTCCGCTGACTGAATAATTTCTTCCCAGGAGCATGGCCGCGGTCGAGATATCACCCTCCTCGATCCTGTGCCTGATCCACGTGGATGATACAGGCCTGTCATGGATCAGCATCTCCCCGACTCGAGTAACACTGATTCCTGTTTTCAGGGACTGGCGCGAGAGAAAATCATAATTCCCCTCCCTGTCCCTTCCAAAGGTATGGTCATAGCCTATGACTATTTCCTTCACATCGAGTTTACGTATAAGGATGTCATTATAGAAATCCTGTGCGTCCATGGAGGCCATTTCAGCAGTGAAGTTAAGGAGCACGATATTTGATATGCCCAGCCTGAATATGGCATTTACCTTTTCGTCTGTAGTGGTCAGGACATGTGTCGAAATATTCGGGTTCAGCACCTTTCGCGGGTGGGAGGAGAATGTGATCACAACCGCTTCCCCGTTTACGCGTTTCGCAGTCTGTTCCAGCACGGAGAATATTTTCCTGTGACCGAGGTGCACTCCGTCAAAATTGCCTATGGTTACTACCGGATTGGTAAAGAGGTCGCCATCCGGTATTGTATGGTATAGTTTCATTGAATGTCGTTTTTCCCGAGATTATTCTGAATTTCAAGTGCGTCGAGCACAACGAGCGCGGCCATTGCTTCAATGACCGGGATTATACGGGGCACGATACAGGGGTCGTGTCGTCCCTCGATTTTTATAGAGCGGTTGGCGCCATGCAGGTCAATGGTGTCCTGTTCCTGAGCAATGGATGGAGTGGGCTTGACCGCAATACGCGCGATAATGTCCTGGCCCGTGGAAATGCCGCCCAGTATGCCGCCGGCATTGTTTGATTCGAATGAGCCGTCTTTCATCCGGTCATTGTTTTCGCTTCCCCTCATCCGGGATGATGCGAAACCCGCCCCGAACTCGATCCCCTTTACAGCGCCGATTGAAAGCATGGCCATGCCGAGACGGGCGTCAAGCTTGAAAAATACCGGGTCCCCGATGCCCGGGGGAATATTGTGAATAACGAGTTTTACAATTCCGCCGACTGAATCTTTCTGATTCCGGGCCGCGAGTACAGCCTCTTCCATTTTTGATGATACAGACGGGTCTGCCGCGCGTACAGAATTATTTTCAATATGGCTGAAGTCCTCAGTGACACCCTGTATTCCAGCGATCTCCTGCGCAAAAGCGGTTACGCGGATTCCGCGGTCAGCCAGTATCTTTTTTGCTGCAGCGCCAGAGGCTACCCTGCCCGCGGTTTCACGGCCTGAAGAGCGACCGCCCCCCCTGTGGTCCCTGATCCCGAACTTTTTCCAGAAGGTGAAGTCCGCGTGACCGGGCCTGAACACCTCGCGGAGACCATTGTAGCGAGAGGAATCCTGGTCCCTGTTGTAGATAAGCATGCAGATGGGGCAGCCTGTGGTTTTTCCCTCAAAGATACCTGAGAGGATGTGTACACGGTCCTCCTCATTCCTGGGTGTTGTGACCGCGCTCTGTCCCGGCCTTCGCCTGTCAAGTTCGCGCTGTATATCTTCCGGCGAAAGCTCAATTCCGGGCCTGATGCCGTCAAGCACGGCGCCAACAGCAGGGCCGTGGCTCTCACCGAATGTTGTTGTCCTGATTATCTCTCCAATTGTGCTGGGTGACCTCATATCGAGCATGATGCGGGCGCACAGCCTGGTGAAAAGTTCCGGAACAACCCTGTCCTGGTTCTCATCGTTCACGGTGAACACGATATCGCTGATGTGCTCCAAAGCCTGGTATAGCCTCGTGTTCCTTTCAGCAAGGGTGCGCCTGCCGTCTTTTTCCGGAAGAAAAGAGGGGAGTCCGTCACGGGTAATTCTCTGCCACAGGAACTCATCATCAGCCTTAAGCAGAATCAATAAGGAATTTTCGCGGATACTGTTGCGCGAGTCCGGATTATACATTGTGCTGCCGCCTGTGGCAATCAGGCACCAGTCCTTTCCGGAGAGTTCTCTCACGCACCTGTTTTCAAGATCACGGAAATATTGTTCACCCTTTTCGTTGTATATTTCCCTGAAGGAGGCTGATCGGCCGGTTTCCGCGAGAAAGGCATCCTCTATACAGGAGTCTGTATCATAAAAGGGGATGCCAAGCATCTCTGCCAGTTCCCTGCCGATTGTGGTTTTTCCTGATCCCTTTGGTCCTGTGAGAATGATCTTCATTATGCCGAAGTATTAAATCATATTATATGATATTTCAGCCGAAATATCCGGGCTGATTTGACTATGCCCGATTATCGGGGCTGATGAAGAACAAATCTTTATATATAGTTCGGTAAGTCAAGGTGTATTTTCATTCAATATTTATTCCTTAATTTATAGAATGTAAAAAATGTTCAATAATCCCCCGCCGCCTGCGGCGGCGGTGGGATTAGATGTTGATTTTAACACTGATATGCTCAGGTAAAGAAATGCTGAATAGCGGTGCTGTCCAAAAAGCCCCCTAACCCCCGGAGGGGGCACTATCTTGAAATTTAAAAAGTCCCCCTTAGGCGTTGTACTGAGCTGTGCCGAAGTGGGGATTTAGGAGGTTAATAAAAAGCATGTTGCTCAAATTTCAGAATAGCAATATATATTTTGGACAATCTCGTGATATAGTTTTTAATTCTTATACTGATATTATCAGGTAAAAAATGTACAATTGCATCCGCCACCTGCGGCGGCGGGTGGATATGGCTGTTGATTTATATACTGATATGTTCATGTAAAAGATGCTGAATTGCTCCCGCCGCCGCAGGCGGCGGTGGATATAGCTATTGATTTTCATTTAAAAAACTGCCCCACAGGATATATCATGAACCGGTATTCTGTATTAGCGTAAAATCATTAATAATAACGATATATTTATTGACTGTGCAGTGATTTTGTTATTATTATTGAACAAATCCAAGCATTCCTGAAACCGGTTACAACTCCATGATAAAAAGGGGGAGTTCCCGGGTGATAGATCTCATGTTAATCATGATGGAGGTTTTCACATGAACACACGGAGAATCACCGTTGGTTTCGCTGTTTTTATTATGCTGTCAGGGGCCTGCCTCATTTTTAAATCAGACAGCTCAGCGCAGATACGCTTCAGAAAATGTCCTCCCTTTTTTCTGCGCACGGAAACCGGACAGATAATCAATCCAGTAACAGGTGAAAACGCTGAAAAGCCTTTCAGCATGAGAATGACCTGCAGTTACAACGGATGTCATGATTATGATAAGATCACAAAGGGATACCATTTCCAGCAGGGCTGGGACCGGATCAAGGACGACTACAGCAAAGAAAAGCCCTGGGTACTTTCCGACGGTATGCTGGGGAAGATGTGACCCCCTTCTTTTCGCCAGTTGGCGAAAAAAAAGAACTCCACTCCTGATGAGATTGATATTACCACATTCCAGTGGGTCCAGGCTGGTTCCCTGGCCAAGATGGGGGTGCCCGGCTGCGGCGGGTGCCATCCGGGCGGAGGCGGCCTTGAGTTTGACCGTGACGGCAACCGTTATGACCTGCACCTGATGAAAAATCCGGGACTCAGAAGATCTCTTGACGGTGATTATCACAAAAGCCACTGGGACAAAAGCGGGGTGGTTGAGGCTGACTGTTTTATATGCCACCTTGAGGACTATAATTTCAAGTTGAGAAATAAGCAGCTGAAGTTATGGAATTACAAATGGGCATCTATCGCGGCTTCAGGAATAGGTGTAGTGAAGGGGACTGTCGCAAGGGTGGTCAAACAAAACGGTAAAACAAAGAAGGTGCTGACAGGGGTTGTCCCGGGGATCACATATAACAGGCGGCTCTTTAACCAGGACGGGAAACTGAGTGTTGACCTTTCCTGGCCTCCGCCATCAAAGAACTGCACTTTCTGCCATGGTTATTCGGACCGGAAAAAGCGGGGGTTCTCATGGAATGACCCCAAAAACCATGATATACACAATATAAAGGGACTTGAATGCGCGCACTGCCATCCTTCAATTGACGACATGCATAACTTCGCAAAAGGGGACGAGAACGTGAGCACGGTCCGCGATGACCTTGACAACCAGGGCATGATGACCTGTAAAAAATGTCACGAAGAGGGCATTTTCGGGGCACCGCGCCCGCTTCACCTCAAGGTCAGGCCGAACCACCTTGAAAAAATTTCATGCGAGACATGCCATATTCCTGTAATACACGCGAACGGGGGCTCCTACTTTGACGTTACATCAGGTGAAATGATCAATTATGGCAGGCTCAAAAACGAGGCAAACCTTACTACACTTGAGGAACTGAAAAAGGCCCCGTTTATGCCCATACCCACAATGAATTCCTGGATCCCCATGCAGGGTCGTAATCATAAGACCCATCAGATTGAGCCGGTCAATCCATTCCCGCGCGGGCTCATGTACTCGAACCTGGACGCGGACGGTATATATTATCCCCTGTTTATGCGGGAGATAAAGAAAGCATATTCAAAAGTAAAGGGCAGAATAACAAAACAGCCGTATAAAAAGGGCCCTTTTAAGGGCAAGCCGAAGCTCTACAAGAAGGACGAGATTAAGCTCTATCTTATGACCCTTACAAAGACCCTCCAGGGGAGCAAACGTTTCAAAAAGATCAATCCCCACATGCATTCATTCGGCACCCTTTATCACATTGATGGAAAGGGGAACCTCATAGAGGAGAAGGACCATACCTGGGCTGGAGAAGGCGAGGCATTCAACATCAACCATAATGTGTCGCCTGCAAAGCGCGCACTTGGCGCTAAGGGCTGTACTGACTGCCATTCCATGGACGGCATGGTATTTCGCAGGTACGTGATGACCGGATTGTGGGGTGCGGACGGCACGCCTGAGTTTATCCGGAACGGATACCTGATTGAGTGCACCCCTTTCGCGTTCTGGGTAAATTCATTTTACCAGAAGATCATCACCCCATACGTGAGTATCGGGATACTACTTATAGTCTTTTTCCTGATGATCCATTATACAGGCCAGGGGCCCAAGGGCGCGGACTTCATTCTTGAACCCGCGACAATCGAGCGGTTCAACAGCGCGGAAAGGATAACCCACTGGGTCAGGATGATCACCTTTATCATACTGGCATTTACGGGCGCGATTTTCTTCTACAACAGTGTATCTCTTCTCAGGACAATGTTTGATTCCCAGCTTGAAGCAATA
>Ga0272441_10010907_pt1 | contig 13623 bp, 12 predicted proteins | sample SSMProp6N_FD_193582 | JGI IMG/M metagenome (GOLD analysis project Ga0272441, IMG submission 193582) | Marine sediment archaeal communities from Little Sippewissett salt marsh, Falmouth, MA, United States - SSM-Prop-6N | ecosystem: Environmental > Aquatic > Marine > Wetlands > Sediment ... | reverse complement strand
CCGTGGCTTCGGGATCCAGCCTGCTCGAGATAGACGGCGCAAACCCACAGACCGCCATTCATGCAACCCTGGATGGTCACCTGTTCACACTGCTGGCAGTGGACAGCCGGCCATGACCGGACTGTCGACATTCGGCTTACTGCTTGCCGCTGCCTACGTGGCGGGTTCGATCAATTTTTCCATTCTGGTGTTTCGCTTCACCGGTCGCCAAGATCCGCGCCATCACGGCAGCGGCAACCCCGGCGCCAGCAATGTCTATCGTCAGGCCGGCATCGGGTGGGCAGCAGTGGTCCTGCTGCTGGACGTGGGACGGGCTGTTCTCGTGGCCCTTGTGGCCGTGGCGCTGGTGGCCTCCTGGCAGGTGCCATGGGTGGGATTGGGATTGATCCTGGGCAACCGTTTTCCCTGTTTTCACCGGTTCCAGGGAGGCAAGGGGGTGGCCAACTACCTGGGATTCACGGCCGTCGTCGCCCCGGTTTGGGCCGCCCTCGGTGTCCTGGCCTGGGGCGCGGCACACCGGGTCTGGCACACGCCATTTCTCTCATCCTTTGCCATGGTGTCCGTTTTGGCTGCCGGAACGACGATTGTCCAGGCAGGGAGTTGGCAGGGTGGAGTCGGCGCCGTGGTGACCGCCTTGTTCATCGTGGCATGCCACCACCGCAACATCAGGGAGCGATGGGGTGGGGAGGGGTAGCCGATAGCGTGCCATGAGCCGGGTTATGCATTGTATAACGGCCCAGCGCAGAAAAATCCGGCTGTACTTGGCACCGGCGAGGTACATGCCCAGCAAGAAAACCAGGTGGGACAGACCATAGGCCACCGGGCCACCGACCACTACGATGGCGGCATTGCCATAGTGGACGGCCGCGATGCCCAAAAAGGCAATCAGGGGCCAACTGATGACATAGCTGAAGGCGATGGCCGTTACACCGGAAACCACCCTCAGGTCAGGCCGTCGGCGAAAGGCGCTCAGGTCTGCCCCCTCGGCAAGGACCGATTTCACCAACCGGGTTCGGGTAAGCCGGATGAGTAACTTTTTGATGGGTGTCTCAATGGGTCCCACAGGGCGGCAGTGCCTCCTTTTAACATTTGTATATGGACACAGGAACGTATACATTGGTGGCCGCCGGATCAAGCAAATAGTGCATCATACAACGAACACACCTGCTGATGGATGGGATGGCCGCTGGTTTTGCGGTCGGTAGCAGATTAACCTCAGGGCATAAAAAAGTGGTCAACCCACGGCAAGAACACCCATCGCTGGAACCGGTCTGGAACCGTATCGACCAGATCTACTGCATCTCACTGGAAGGCCGGACGGATCGACAGGCCAGTGCGCTCGAGCAGTTCTACCGCGTCGGGCTGGACGGAAAGGTGACCTTCCATATCGCCCGACCTCACCCCACCAACTGCGAACAGGGGATCTTTGAATCCCACCAGGCCTGCCTGAAAATGGGTTTGGATGCCGGCGCCCGTTACATCCTTGTGTTTGAAGACGATGTTGTATTCTGGCAGTTTAACGGTTCCCGGCTGGCGTCGGGAATTGAATATTTCCTGAACACAAACGACGGCGACATTCTTTTTTTGGGCTGCCTCGTCAGCGGAAGCCGCGCCACCGGCATACCCGGCCTAAGACGCATACGATACCGGTGCCTGGCGCATGCCTACCTGATCCGGCCGTCTCTGGCCAGGGAGGTCGTCAATTCCCCGTGGAACCTTATACCCTATGACATCTGGCTGCGAAACCGCATCGAGAAGCCGCTTGCCCTATACCCGGCTATCGCCTTTCAAAACAATTCACCGTCAGACAATTCACGCCACCGCACCCTGGACATTATGCGCCGCCTCTTCGGCGGACTTCGTTTCATCCAGATGGTCAACGAACGCTACCACCGCTTTCGATACGCGGTCATTGCCGTCCACCTGCTGGTGATCGCTGCGGCAATTCTGTGGGTACTGGCCTGATGCAAACACCTCCCGATTCCACAACCCCGTCCGCGACGAAAAGACGATTTCCATGCGACTGAAAGCACCCATCAACCTTTTTGCACTGCTGACGGTAATCCTTGTCGGCACGGCAATGTTCTTGATCGCCTTCCAAAGGATCGCCATCGATATGGACATCGCGCGGTCCCTGCCCACGAATGATCCGGTCATTGCCGACGGCGTCCACATCTTCGAAAAAAACCCCATCAAGGATCAGGTCGCCGTCGATATCGGTTCTGCAGGCGCGGACATGACCGCTTTGCTGGCTGCTGCGGACATGGTCGAAGCCCGACTGATGCAGAGCGATCTGTTTGCGCAGGTAGGCAGTGGGCTCATGCAGCAGGGCCTGGCCGATCTGGCAGACCAGGTCATCCGTCGCCTGCCGGTGCTGTTCACCGCCGGGGAACTGCAGCACCAGGTGGCTCCGCTGTTGTCCGACGAGGCGATCCGGCAAGCCCTGACCCGGGTCCGGGATGACCTCTACCAGATGGACGGCATCGGTCAGGCATCCTCCATGGCCGCCGACCCGCTGGGCCTGCGCCACATCGTCCTGGCCCGGCTGGCATCCTTGAACCCCGCTCCCGGCGCAACCATCCACCATGGTCGCATACGCTCCGCCGACCAGCACCACCTGCTGATCCTGGCCACCCCTGCCGGATCCGGCACAGACACAACCGTGGCCCGATCCTTGACCCGATTCTTCCAAAACCTGCAAACGGATCTGGAAGAAGATTTCGGCAGAGAAATCACCCTGACATCCACTGGTGCGTTCAGCGTCGCCCTGGACAACGAGACCATCATCAAACGAGACGTAAAACGCGCCATCCTGTGGGCTACGGTGGGAATCGGCGTGCTGCTGCTGGCCGCCTTTTCCAATCCCGTTGTGGGACTGATGGCGCTACTGCCGGCCCTGGCCGGAACGGTCATGGCCTTTTTCGTTTTCTCCCTGGTCCACGACAGCATCTCCATCATGGTACTGGGCTTCGGCGGTGCGATCATCTCCATCACCGTCGACCACGGCATCACCTACATGCTTTTTGTGGACAACAGCGACGAAAGCGGCGGGCAGCAGGCCTCCCGGGAGATCCGGGCCGTCGGACTGCTGGCGGTGCTCACCTCCATCGGCGCCTTCAGCGTCCTGGCCTTCAGCGGGTTTAGCGTCTTCGAACAGCTGGGACAGTTCACGGCCATGGGTATCGGTTTTTCTTTCCTGTTCGTGCACAGCACCCTCCCCCGGCTCCTTAAGGGTCACCTGCACGCTGCGACGACCACCAGACGGCCTCTATCCAGGATCGTCGATCGTCTGGCGTCGACCGGCAAGTTTGGATTGGTGCTATGCCTGCTGACGGCGGCGGTGCTGGCCGTTTTCATCCGACCCCATTTCAACACCGACCTGAGGGCCATGAACAGCGTCAGCCGGGAGACGCGTGCTGCCGATGAGTTGATGACCCGCGTCTGGGGTGATATTTTTTCCAGTGTCTACCTGATGACCGAGGCAGACGACCTGAATGCGCTGCAGGAAAAAAATGACCGCCTGCTGGCTCACTTGAATACCGAAGCCCATGCCGGCAGCATCGAAAACCCAGTGACGCCTTCCCTCTTCTTCCCGGGCAGCGCCACAAGTGCCGAAAATTTCAGTGCCTGGCAGCAGTTCTGGACGAATGCGCGCATCCGGGAAGTGACCAGGCAGTTTGTCCGGGAGGCAGAACCACTTGGCTTCACCTACAGCGCCTTCGCCCCGTTTCTGGAAATGCTCGCCGGCGCCCCCCCCGACGTAACCGGCATCCCGGAACGGGTGCAGCCGATACTGGGCATCTCGACAGACCAGACCGATGGCATCTGGCGCCAGGTCACCCGGATCAATCCCGCCAGGCGGTTCGACAGCCAGCGTTTTTACTATCGGATGTCCGATATTTGTGCCGTGTTCGACCCCGTCCTCTTTTCACAACACATGGGGCAACTGCTGTTCGGCACGTTCATGAAAATGCTGTTGATCATCGGGGTCAGCCTGATCTTACTGCTGATGATTTTTTTCGTCGACGCGGGTCTGCTGGCCACCGCCTTGCTGCCACTGGCCTTCGCCTTTGTCTGCACACTGGGCACACTGGGCATTATGGGCCGCCCCCTGGACATCCCGGCATTGATGCTGTCGGTAATCATCCTGGGGATGGGCGTGGATTACACGCTGTTCATGCTGCGTGGCTACCAGCGCTACCAGCGCTTCGACCATCCCCATTTTTCGGTGGTCAGAACGGCGATCGTTATGGCTGCCGCCTCAACCCTGGTCGGCTTTGCCGTATTGCTGGGTGCCGACCACAACCTGTTGAAAAGTGCCGGATTGATCTCCTTTTTCGGTATCGGTTATTGCCTGGCCGGATCACTGCTCATCCTGCCGCCGCTGTTGAAAAGGCGGTTCGAAGCCGCCCCTGCGAACACCGACGGCGTCTACTGGCGCTATCGGAACATGGAGCCCTACCCCCGACTGTTTGCACGCTACAAGCTACGCTTCGACCCGCTATTTAGCGAACTGAACACGCTGTTACCGCAAGGGAATAAGGCAGCCAATATCCTCGATGTAGGATGCGGCTATGGCGTACCCGCCTGCTGGCTGGCCGACCGATTCCCCGCTGCAACCATCCACGGCATCGAACCGGATACGGATCGGGTGCGCGTGGCAGCCCTGGCCCTCGGCGACCGGGGCCGGATTCAGCAGGGGGCAGCCCCGGATCTTCCGCCCACTGACGTCTTGATCGACCTGGCGGTCATGCTGGACATGAGCCATTACCTGCAGGACTGGGAGCTGGAAAAAAATCTGGAGCGCATCCACGAGCGCCTGCTTCCCGGCGGCCGCCTAATCATGCGGTCGGTAATGCCGCCTTCCGCCCGGCCCCACTGGACCTGGTACTTGGAGCGACTCAAACTCAAAATCAACGGCGCCAACACCTGTTATCGGAACCAGGCTGCGATAAGCGCCATCCTCAACAAATGCGAATTCGAGGTCCATTCCAGCCAAACCTCCGGCATGCGCGGGGATATGCACTGGCATGTGGCAAAGCCCAGGTAGTGACCTTTTAAAAGGAAGCGATGACAACGCCACAAACGACTACCAACCCAATTCACCGAAACCGGGCGCATTTTTCCATGGCCGAACGCACCGGCCTTCTGGCCTTTGCCGCCGCCATTCTTCTGGGGGCCGTCGATCTTCGCTTGGCCACGGTGCCCCTGAGCCTTTTCCTGATGCTTTGCGCCATAGCACCGTTTCTTCCCGAAGCCGGATTCTTTTTCCCCGTGATCAGCCATGGAAATACGGGCAAGGCAGCGGTCGCCCTCACCTTCGACGATGGCCCGGACCCGGCCACCACACCCCTGCTGTTGGACCTGCTGGCCGAACAGCAGGTCCCGGCCACCTTTTTCGTCACCGGCCGGCGGGCAACACAATACCCACGGTTGATCCAGCAAATCGTCTCCCGGGGCCACACGGTGGGCAACCACTCCTTTCACCACAACCGTTACCGCATGTTCTGGCAATCGGCATTGCTTCACCGTGAAATCGCCGACACCCAGGCCACCCTGTCGCGACTGGGCATCGTCCCTCTCGCCTTCCGACCACCGGTGGGCATCACCTCGCCGTCCATGGACAAGGTGCTGACCGCAAATGGGCTTTATGTGGTGAACTTCAGCTGCCGGGCGTTCGACCGGGGCAACCGTCGCATCGGTCACCTTGCGGAAAAAATCCTTGCCAAAGTCAGACCGGACGACATCGTACTGATGCACGATTCCGATGCCGGCAGTCCGAAGCGGGTCAGGCAATGGATCAGGGAAGTCGAAAGGATACTGGCGGGTCTCTCTAAAAAAGGCTTAACGGCCGTCCCCCTTGCCCATCTCACCGGCCGGCCGGTGATGCAACGGGATTCAGCGCCCCTTCCGAAGGGTCAGGATGACATTGGCCCCAAAAATCATCAGGGCACCCACCCATCCGGTCGGCCCCAGTGACGGCTCCGCCGCCAGCCATGGACCCAGCAGGGCGGCCAGCAGGATTCGCGTGGACGAAATAACGCCCCCTTCCACGGCGGTGACATAGCGGAAACCCAGGGTAATCAGAAACTGACCGGCAACCCCCACCCCGCCGCACAGGGTCAGGTAATAAAGCTCACGGAGGCCGGGCCAGAAGAAGTGCTGTCTAAAGAAAAGGAACATCAGCACCGATCCCAGTCCAAACATGTAAAACAGCACGGTGTTGGCATCGTGGTACTGCCGGCTGAGATTCAGATAGAGGATGGCGAAAGCCGCACTGACGCCGGATCCGATTCCCCAGAGGCTCTTGAGGCCAAGGCCCATGCTCCCCGGCCGCAGAATCAGCCACACCCCGGCAACGGCCACCACCACCATGGCCAGGGCAACCGGATCCCGTTGCTGACGAAGTAGAACCCAGGAGAGGATGGCTACGAAGATGGGATAGGTCATGTTCAAAATATTGGCTTCGGCCACCGAGGTGAAACGCACGGCCTGATAGAAGCAGTAAACGGCGATGCAGTTGCCCAGGGTCCTGCCGACCAGCAGATGGTAGCGCTTCGGGGCCGGCCCCTGACGCCTGAGGGCCATGATCGCGCAAACCACGATAAAGCCCAGCAGAAAACGGAAAAACGCGTAAAAGGCGGAATCGATGGTCACCACATCCCGGGACCAGCGGATCACCACCGTGGAGAAGTAGAAGCAGAAGGCCGACGCAAAAACGGCCAGGCATCCCAAAAGACCGAGGAATGCCGACGATTGGCTTGAAAGGGTCGAAGGGGGTGTCTGGGTCATGGATAGGCCGTCAGGGCTGGTTCCGGCGGTTTCGCCAGCACATGGGGTCCGATGCCAGGTAGTCGCCGGTGATCTGGTAGGCTGCACCCCGGCAGCCGTAGCAGCCATCTGCCTGATCGCAGCTTCCGCATGTTCCCTTGATGGTGTGGCGGTGATTTTTCAGGTCCTTGAGCACCGGACTGATTTCAATGATCGTCTTCAGCGATTGCTCCCGAACGTTGCCCAGAGAGAGGGTCACGCCCACGCAGGGCATCACGTCGCCCTTTGAAGTCACCAGGCAGGAAAACTGGTGGCGCAGACAACGGTTGCCCACCAGCGGCGGCTGGATGTCCCAGGCCCGGCCGTATTGCGACGCATCGATGGCTGCCAGCTTTTCGAACAGCCGCTGCAGGGTATGGGGATCCACGTCCAACCAGGGGTTTTCCAATGCGTTGGCCTGGGGGGTGATGATCTCGAAATAGGGGGCGATGCCCTGGTCTCGCAGCCAACACCACAACCGGGGAAGCTCCTCCAGATTCTGACGGCAAATGATGGTGCTAACGGCCAGAAAGGCCTCCTCGGACGGATAGCCCGCCTGTTTGAGATGGTCCAGAGCCTTGGCGATGATCCGACCGGCCCCCGGCTTGCCCGACAACCGATCCTGCAGGTTGGCGTCGAAAGTGTTCATTTTCATCACCACCCGCACCTGACGGTCGAACAGCCAGCGGGCGAAGTCGGTGGTAATGCCGCTGCCGTTGGTGAACATCTCCACATCCATGCCCTGGTCCTGAATGAAAGCGATCATTTCACGGATGTGCGGGTAGATGCTGGGCTCACCGCCCAGAATAATGATCCGCCGGGTGCCAAGCGCTTTGGCCTGCAGGAGCACATCCCGGATCTCAGGGACGGTCAGTTCACCGTCAAAATAGCTCTCCTCGGGGACATAACAATATGGGCAACGAAAATTGCAGCGCAGGCTGAATTCGATTTCCATGGTCAGCAGACGGTTTTCAGCGGCTGCATGGGCAATGACAGCCCTGTCGAACTCAAAATCACACAACCGGCTGGTGCAGCATTCCATGAATCGATCCTTTTTAAATTGACGCCTGATCCTGCGACAGACGAAACATTGATAGCTATTCAAATTATCCAGCCGTGTCAAGCAAACAGATGCGTGAATGGGTTGACCCAAACTAAGCGCTGTATTAACTGGTGTCCATTCTGCACTGGCGGCTGAGGCTGTCATAACCGCGTAAAGGAACGACATCGACGATGACACCACCCAACGGAGAAAAAGACACCATCGCCCAGATGATGGAACGCCTGCTGTCCGGCCCGGCCCGGCCGGGTCAGGCGTTCAACATGCCCGGCTGCAACTATGACAGCCTGTATCGGATGGCCCGCCGGATCAAGGCATTATTTGACAGCCAGAAGGAAGATCACACACCGGTCTGCCTCTGCTCCGAGGACCGTGCCGAGATGGTGGCCGCCCTTCTGGCCTCGCTGGCCGGTGGGGCGGAACTGCTGCTGCCCCATGCCCTGACGGCAACCGCCCTTCTTGAGCTGCACCAGTTGACCGGTTTCTCCCGGGCCATTGCATCATCCGATGACCTTCTGCCAGCCGGGGTAACGGTCATCGATGCACCGGCGCTGGTGGATGAAGTCGAAACCCTGACGTCCGAAAACGAACCCGATGCCGACCGGGCCTGGGTCCACCTGTTCACCGGCGGATCCACCGGTGTCCCGCGCCTCTGGTCCAAGACGCCGCGCAATCTGCTGGGCGAAGTGGATTATCTGGTAAAGCGTTATGAGATCACCAGCGGCGACCGCATCCTGGCCAGCGTCCCGGCCCTGCACATTTACGGACTGCTCTACTCCCTGCTGGTGCCCCTGGCAGCATCGGCCCGGGTCGTGGCACAGACCCCCTCCTTTCCCGAAGAGATCAAAGGTCAAATGGCCGCCACGTCGCCCACCATTTTCGTAAGCGTGCCGGTTCACTACCGGGCACTCAGGGAAAACCCGCCGGAAAAAGGCGCCCTGCGGCTGGCTTTTTCCTCGGCCGGTCCACTGGCGGAAGCCGACGCCACGGCATTTTCCAAGGCAACGGGCGTAGATCTGGTGGAGGTCTACGGGTCCACGGAAACCGGCGGTATCGCTACCCGCAGCCGATCTAAAGGCGAAGAAGGCTTCACGCCTTACCGCTGCATCCAGTGGCGCGTGGCCGGTGAGCATCTGGACGTCCGCTCGGCCTTTCTTTCCCGCGAACTGCCGGTACGCAGCAGCGGTTGGTTTACGGTAGCGGACCGGGTGAAAGCCCATGGCAGCGAATGTTTTGTGGTCACCGGACGCACGGACCATATCGTCAAGGTGGGTGGCAACCGGGTCGATCTGGAAAAGGTGCGCCGGGCCATCATGGATGTAGACGGCGTCGATGACGCCCTGGTCCTGGCCAACTCGGTCGAGACCGGCCGAGATCAAGCGGTCATTGCTCTTGTGGTGGGCAGGGTTTCCGACAACGACGTAAGAGCCTCGTTGGAAAATGTGTTGGCACCCCATGAGAAGCCCCGCCGAATCCGCATTGTCGATCAAATCCCAATGGGGGCCACGGGAAAGATCGATCGCCGCGCCATTGAGAAAATTGCCGCCGTCCAATCGATAACATTCGAGCCGGCCGGACTGAACGTGCCCGTGGATGAGAACAAAACCCTCCAGGAGATGGGTGCCGACCGCGGCATCGACATCCGGGCCGACTGCGGCGGCATGGGTTTCTGCGGCAAGTGCCTCGTCCTGGTCCACCCCAAAGCGAATTTTTCGTTACCCACCGAAGCGGAACTGGATGTACTCACACCGGCTCAAATGGCCAATGGATCCCGGCTGGCCTGCCAGGCCCGGGCCACTGGCAAAGGCTCGGTCACCATCCCCGACACCTTGGCTGAAAGCTCGGAAACACGGGGCAAAACCGGGATCGCCGGCAGCTATCCGGTGGATACCATGACCCGGCGCCTGGCCGTTGAAGGCCGTTCGCCGGGCCTGAAAACAGACAACACCCCGGAAAGCCTGCTGGACTGGCTGGCTGCGCAGGTCGGCGAACCGACCGCCTCGGCTGCCGATGTCGCATCCTTGCGGCAGCTGGCCAACTATCGCGACAGCCTGAAATCCTTCACCCTGGTGGTGCACGAAAAAACCGGCCTGCGCCGCATCCTGGCAGGCAGGCAAATGGCCAGTCTCGGGTTTGCCGTGGACCTGGGCACCACCTCAGTGGCCGGCTATCTGTGCGACCTGGCGACCGGCACGCTGCTGGCTGCCGACGCCTGTGTCAACCCCCAACGGCGCTTCGGCGAAGACGTGATCAGCCGAATCAGCCGAATCAACGAAAAGGATGTGCACCTCGATCAACTTCAACACCTGGCCGCAGAAGCCATCAACTTTCTCATGACCCGCTGCCTGGAACAGGTGGATGCCAGAGTCGGCGATATCGATGAGGTGGGTGTCTGCGGCAACACCACCATGCAGCAGGTTTTTGCCGGGCTTCATCCCTATGGGCTGGGAGTTTTCCCCTATTTCCCCCTGACACTGAACCCGCCGCCATTCAACGCCGGAGATCTGGGGCTGATCACCGATCCGGCCGTTCCGGTGTTTCTCATGCCGGTCGTATCGGGATTTGTGGGTGGAGACACCATGGCCGCCATTTTAGCCGACCGCCCCCACGAACGCGACGAAATCACCCTCATCGTGGATATCGGCACCAACGGCGAGGTGGTGCTGGGCAACCGGGAGGGATTGTGGGTCACCAGCTGTGCCACGGGCCCGGCACTGGAGGGGGCCCAGATCTCCTGCGGCATGCGCGCGGTATCCGGCGCCATCCATCGTGCATGGCCGGACGAAAAGAGCCGACGCGTTGACTATGAAGTGCTTGGAAATGAAGGTAAAAACAGGCCCATGGGCATTTGCGGCTCAGGTATCATCGACGCCGTCGCCGCCCTGCGGCGGATCGGGGCCATCCTGCCCAACGGCCGGCTGGATGAAACCATCGACGGAGTGGTTACCGACCAAACGGGCATCGGCCGGTATTACACCATCGCAGACAGCGACCATACCGCCACCGGCATCGATATTTCCATCTCCCTGAAAGACGTTCGCCAGATTCAGCTGGCCAAGGGAGCGCTTTTCACGGGCATCGAATTTCTCATGCGCAAGGCCGACATCAAGAAAATCCACCGCACCATCCTCACCGGGGCCTTCGGGGCCCGGTTCAACTGGAAGAACGCCCTTGCCATCGGCATGCTGCCCCCGGCCGTTGGCCGAGGAGCGGTCATCCCCAAAGACAACCTGGCCGGCGTGGGTGTGGTCATGGCCCTTTTGGACAAACAATTGAGAGCGGAAGCCAGCACCCTGTGCCACCACATTCATTACCTGGAACTGGCCTCCGAACCTGATTTCGCCATGGCTTTTGCGCGGGCCACGGCATTTCCGGAAATGGAGAATCACCATGCTACTTGAAAACCTGGCCTTCCCTGAAGTCGAAGCGTACCTCAAAGAAAAAGATGTCATTCTGATTCCTGTGGGCTCTGTAGAACAACACAGCCCCTACGGGCTGATTGGGACCGATTTTATTGCAGCCGAATGCATCGCCCGGGAAACCGGAAAACGCATGGGAATAATGGTTGCACCAACGCTGGCCTATGGTATTTCTCCCCACCACATGGCTTTTTCTGGCAGTGCCACCCTGATGCCGGAAACCCTGATCCTCGTTGTGGGGGACATTGTCAAATCCTTCCTGTCCCATGGATTCAGGCGGATCTTCTTCATCAATGGCCACGGTGGAAATGTGAATTCCATTGAGACCGGTCTCCAGCGTTTGAAGGCAGATAACTACCCAGGAATATTCGGCATGATCTCATGGTATGACTATCCGGAGATGATCGACATCGGCCGGGAACTGTTTGATGGCAAAGAGGGAAGCCACGCCACACCGTCGGAGGTCGCCGTGACACGGTGCCTGAGGCCGAAGGAGTTTGGGACCAAAGCCACGATAGAACTGGAGATTGAAAAACCCGAACACCATTGGCCGCTATCAGCTGAGGAGATGAGACAGTTTTTCCCCGACGGCAGGATGGGTTCCGCCCCCTGGCTGGCCACCGAAAGCAAAGGGAAGATGGTTATCGAGCGATCCGTCGATGCGCTGGAAAAGAAGCTACGGAAAATTATTGCCATTCCCCTGGCTGATTCGTCAAAAGTACAGAAACAGATTCAGTGTTAAGTCAGGGGCTGTCACCCGACCTTTGCGGTGGAGGCTATTTTTTGGATTATAGGTAAACAGCAGTCATCCATTGCTTTTCAAACAGTCGCGATCCGAGAGCGCCAGGACCAGGGCCTTTCCCGCTTCATACGCGTCTTCCAGGGCGGCGTGAGATTCTGCAATCTGCCCCTCTGTTTCAATACCCCTGAAAACAAGGGATTTCCAGAGTTCCATATCCAATGCATCCATGAAATACTTGACGCTCAACAGTGCCCCGTCGAACAGGCGTTTGCCTTTGGTGGACCCGACTGAGATAAAGAGGCCTTTGCGGGGATAGTTCTTTTGACCAAAGGGTTTCTTTTCTATCCAGTATTTTTTGACCCACAGGGAATTGCAGCGATCCATCAGGATCTTGGTATGGGCGCTGACGGTGTAGAAAAATATCGGTGAAGCCAGCATCAGTCCGTCGATGCCCTGCAGCAGTTCCTCAATATCACCGTAGTCGTCCTTGATCACACAGCGTCCTGCCTCTTTGCAGCCGTAAATTTCAAGACAGGGCGACATCTTCAAATCCCGCAACACGATTTCCGTGACTTGAGCGCCTGCATCACGGGCGCCGGAGACCGCGCGTGTGAGCAGTGTTGACGTGTTGCCTTTCCGGCGGGGGCTGCCGAAAACGGCGGCTATCTTTATCATTGCACACTCCCTGTTCCATCTGCTGTGCGTTGTTTTCCTGGACTGAAACCCAAGGCCGTGAGGAAAATGGAGGTAATGCTTTTCATAAAAAACTCATCATATATCGATCATTCTTTTTAATCCACCATAGGCAGAGGTTTGCATAAAATTTCCCAATAGTCCCTCGACCTGCGCCACCTGACCCTTTTTGACCATCAGCCGCATGGGCACTGAATTAAAGATGTATGGGGCAACCGTCTCGCCTTGAATGAAGTAGTCGATTCCTTCCGCATCCAGGATGGATATGAGAAAAACACGGTCACCCGCATTGTGGATTTCTAAAACCATTTCAAAATCACTCGTGTTTTCTATGTTAGACATTCGAATCCTTGGCAATAGGGTAGTCAAACCCAATCCTGTCAGCAGGTCAGATGAAAACAGGCGCCGACCGTCAAGCCCGCCGTGCGCTTTTGATTGTATATGTCCACAGCTCGTGGAGTGGGTTCGGCAATCAAGGCGATGCCCTTTTCCCTGAGAAAAGCGTGGAGGTCCGGAGCAGGCCGCATGCGCCCGCTGGTTCCCGTGCCGGCCACGATGAACTCCGGAGCGGTGTCGGCAAGGACAAGCATATCGTCTGTGCGCAACATGTGGCCACGCTGCCGCCACCATCCATCCTGCACACGTCCGTCAGGAAAAATGAACAGATCGGAGGTGTAAGTCCGGCCGTCAATGGTCATGCGGCCGAATGTGCTGGATTCGATCATGGTCTCTCCGCAGAAAACATGCTAAAGATTGACTCTCCATAGTATGATAGTAAAGATCAAATAGGAATTATCAACCTGTCCGAGCCTCAAAGGAGCCGCCATGGCCAGTGAAACCCATCGCATCGACACCCGGCTGATCCATGCTGGAGAGCCCGAAAAAAGAATTTGCGGGGC
>Ga0272441_10010905_pt1 | contig 13627 bp, 12 predicted proteins | sample SSMProp6N_FD_193582 | JGI IMG/M metagenome (GOLD analysis project Ga0272441, IMG submission 193582) | Marine sediment archaeal communities from Little Sippewissett salt marsh, Falmouth, MA, United States - SSM-Prop-6N | ecosystem: Environmental > Aquatic > Marine > Wetlands > Sediment ... | reverse complement strand
TCAGGGTTTCTGTGGCAAGGTCAAATGAAGACCCCTGTATATTTTGGTCATCTGTGGAGGTATTTGGAATCCAAGAATATGTTCCGGCGCCATCTGTTGAAAGTATATCGCCAATATTTCCACCGGAAGGTAACTCAATTTCATTCGTATCATCCCTATCCCCATCAGCCCCCTCCGAAACTGCAATGGCAGTTAATACATCTGCATCCGTGGCAAACACAGGATCTAAATCCACGGCTGGGAATAAAACGCCAGCCTCCGTGATCTCCAGGGAAGTTCCATTGAGTTCAAAAGTTTCAATCAATTCATCATTGGGGTTTGGGACGTTTCCTGCGAGCCCATCGATGTCTGTTTGTAATTCTTCAATGGCCGCCTGTACATTGTCGCCTTCCGTATTCCCCACGGGGGAAAAGGGCACTTCAGAGGCGATTTGGTCATCGGACCCTCCTGCACTTTCCAAAGTATAGGGATCTGCCGTTGTTCCGGAACCCGCCACAGTAACCGTTCCAGTGGAATTTATGATGGTCTCCGACCCGTCTCCGCCCCCGGTACCCCCGGTGCTTGTAAGTATATAAGGATTGTCAGCAGTTCCGGTACCGGATACCGTAACTGTGGCACTGTTATCAATGACGGTCTCCGACCCATCCGCCCCTCCGGTGCTTTCCAGTAGATACGGATCGGCTGCCGTTCCCGTTCCGGTTACGGTCACCGTAGCGGTCGAAGTAACAATGGTTTCTGACCCGTCCGCTCCCCCGGTTCCGCCTGTACTCGTAAGGATATAGGGGTCGGCTGTGGTTCCAGTTCCCGTTACCGTGACTGTAGGGCTATCACCTATAATTGTTTCCGAGCCGTCGGCACCCCCGGCGCTTGCCAGTTGGTAGGGATCGGCAGCGGTTCCCGTGCCGGTAACGGTTACCGTCGGACTGTCTGCAATCCTGGTTTCCGACCCGTCGGGAGCAGGCTGGTCCAAAGGGCTTAAATCCACACTTTCAGATGTCGCATTCTCGATTTCCAGGGTGAGGGTGTTGGTGGTGGGCTCAAAACTAAATTCGGTAATCTGTTGCTCATCTGAATTGACGCCACTGGTCAGGCCTGAAAGGTCTACAGTATTTCCGTTCTCAATGGCCAAAATCGAACCATTCAGGGTAAGTCCCTGCTCGTCGGTATTGTCTAAAAATTCGGAAAGATCCACGCTGTTTCCGTCTTCAATTTCCAGGGAGGGACTATTTAAAGTGAGCGTCTGGTCATCCGAGCTCCCGCCCTGAATTTCTTCAATGGCTTCTTGCACGTTATTTGCAGCAAACCCGTTTGAAGCATTATCAAAAGGCAGGGCTGAAGCGTTGAGGTCAAATTCGGTCGTCGTACCATCACTGCTGGTAAAAACATAGGTGCCATCTCCAATAGCCTGCAGATCTACAGTATCTAAACCAGAGCTCAATAAATCAATGGCGATCTGAAGGTCTGACCCTTCTAGGCCCGAGGCAGTATTGTCATAAAATATAGCTGCGGCCACCAAACTTCCCTCCACTAAAAAGGGGACATCATTGACAAAGTCGCTCAGGGTGATGTCCACAAAATCCATCGTCCTGCCGGTCACGGCATTGTCCTGTAATTCAGCGGCCCCTACTGAGGCATCCGCCAGTTTCTCCGAATTGATAGAATTGTTCTGGATATCCTGGCTCCCGATACTGAAGTCCACGATGTTTTCACTGCGGATTTCCCCTACCTCGAAATTGATGGATTCTTCCAGGGGGGTAATCACTATGGTCGGAAATTCATTTTGGATAGCATCGGTGGTAAAGGCCCTGCCCAGGGCTTCGCAAAGGTTCACCCAGACCTCCCCGTTGTGGTAAAAAAGACATTTCTCATCCGTATTGTAGGCCAGAGCACCCATGGACGGGGTAATGGCCTGAAGCTCGGCGTTGCTCACCCGGGTGATTACAAGTACCTGGTCCGTACTTTCCAGTTCAAAAAGGGATGCGGGATCTATGCTTTGCGGATTATCCCCTAATTTGACCTGGGCGGTCACCCCCTGGATTATTAGAAATGCCAGTAGTGGGAAAAGGAATGCTTTTTTCATAAGGCAGGATATATTTACAAATGCCGACAACCCCCCGGCCGGAAGGGGACAGAATTTATGGATAAAATTAAGATTATACCTTATAAATCCCGCTGAAAATGGCTCCAAAAGCCACTTTAATGGATAAACGGAAATCCCAACCTGATCACAGTTGATAAACCAGACATATTCACCATATAAACGTTTGGCTTTACTGGAATTCCACAATCGGGTTTAGCTGTTTTCCGTCACACGGGGTCACCCGGTATGGCGATCAAAAAAATCTCTCCGCAATTAAAGGGGCATACCTGCAGATTTAAAGCATTTTCAACGCGCAGGCTGCCCGGTTCGCCCTCTATTAACATAAGTTTAGGGGCGGCGGCTTTTTTTTTAGGGCAAGTTGCTTTTTCTTTATAGCTACTAATGACTGACCGTATGAGGCTGTTGATTCTTATAATTGTGTTTTTAGGGGTACTCGTTCCGGGTCGCGCCCAGGAGGACGACCGCACATTGTTGCGGGGAACTGTATTGTATCGGAATTCTGTAGTGCCCAATGAAAACGTGATCAATACGACCGCCCAGCAAGCCACCATTACAGACGAAGGTGGAAAATTTGCGATTCCCGTAAAAGTGGGGGATGAGGTAGTTTTTATGGCCCTCAACTACCAGTTGCAGATGGTGAAAATCACGGAGGAGATCCTAAAAAATAACCGGTTGGTTGTGGAGGTGACCGAAAAAGTGACTGAATTGGATGAAGTAGTCGTGAGTCCGGAGGAGCAGGAGGAATTTATCCGATTGAGCAATGAGGATTTTAAGGGTTTTGACTACGATACGGATGAAACCACAGAAGTGGTCAATATTGCAGAGGACCCCACTACCCGGGGCATGCAGTACGGATTGAATTTCGTAAACATCTTTAAGCTCCTGGCATCCACGGTCGCCGGGGATAAACCAGACGAAACCCCCACCCTGAAACCCAGCGAAGTCTTGCGACAGGTGTACGACGATGCTTTCTTTGTACAGGATTTGCAGATTCCACAAGGGGATATCGACGCCTTTTTGGTGTACTGCGATAGCCAACTCCCACCCAGAACCCTTTTGAGGAAGGAGAATGAATTTGAGCTCATCGACTTCCTGGTCACCCAAAGTGAAGCCTTCAGACTTGAACAGGGTAATTGAAATAATCCCATTAATTTTTGTGGTACTACTCATTAGTCCCCAGTTGTTGCGGGGGCAGGATACCGCCCTGCGCAACCGTGAACTTAAAGGCCGGGTGGTCGAGGCCGGGGAAGGGATCCCGAACGTACACCTTTTGAACCTCTCCGCGGAAAGAGCTACGATTACCAATGCGGAGGGCTATTTCAATATGGATACGCAGGTTGGCGATACACTGCTGATATCCGCCATTCGCTACGAACGAAAAACCTTTGTCGTTACCGATCAAATGCTGGAATCTTCGGGATTGCAGATAGAGATGGTGCCTTTTGTCAATGAACTGGAAGAAGTTGTTGTAAGGCCTTATAACCTTAGCGGAAGGCTGGATGAGGACCTTGAAAACCTGGAGGTGGAAGAACCCGTGACGGCTGCATCCCTGAACCTGCCCAATGCGTATGCCAAAAAGCGCACCCAGGCAGAACGTCAGTTAATCGAGGCGAAAAGTGGTGGAAGTGGGATCCCGCTAAACCCCATTCTGAATGCGATTACAGGTCGGACGAAAATGCTAAAAAAACGATTGGCACGGGACCAGGCCTATCTCCAGACCCAGGAGGTGCGGGCGAGATATCCCGACAGTCTGTTTGTATCGGATATAAAAATTCCAGAAATACGCATACCGGACTTTATGTATTTCTGTGAGATGGATCCGGAATTTGCGGGCCTTGCGGATTCAGAAGACCTCTTGAAAATGTGGGACTTCCTCAAGGCCAAGGGTCTGGAATACCGCAAAGCGAACCAATTGGATTAGAATGGATTCATTTGACTATTTTTGCCCGCACACAAGACTTTGGATTTGTGAATTTTCAAGACATGCATCATAGGCATATTCTCTTTATTTTGTTGTTCTGGCTGGCCCTCCCGCTGACGTCTTTTACCGGAGTGGATTCCAATAAAAGATCCCATAAATTTTATGTGAGCGTAACCACGGTAGAGTACGCTCAAAAGGAGGAATCCCTTCAAATTATCAGCCGGATTTTTATCGATGACCTCGAGAGTGCCCTCCTGGCGCGATATGATGTAAAGGCAGATTTGGGGACGCCCGGGGAATCGGAGGAGGGTATCGCCTATATCGAACGCTATTTCAATTCCAAATTCACCGTTTTTGTCAACGGGGAGGTGCGCAAATACACTTTTCTGGGAAGGAAATACGACAGGGACCAGGTGATCTGTTACCTGGAGCTCACCGGCATTCCGGAGGCCGGTCTGGAGTCTGTGGGTATACAGAACGAAATCCTGATGGATGTTTTTGAAGAACAAAAAAACCTGGTACACCTCAAAATCCTGGGGGCGAAAAAGAGTTACGTCCTTATCAGGGAGAATAATAAAGGAATGTTAAACTTATAGCGGAACTCGGGGCTATCCTCAAAAATCGAGTATTTTTCAGGCCAAACTAATTAGAACAGAATCAGATTATGAAAGTAAAGTTTTATTTGTCTGCTTTTTTCTTTGCATTTGCAGCCCTTGCCTGGGCACAGGAAGAAGCCGAACAGACACGAAAACCAGGGCACACCAACGAGAGTAAATTCCGCCAGTTATATCAGGAATTCGCCACTCCTAATAGCTACCGAAGTGCCTCGGGAACCCCCGGACCCGATTATTATCAGCAGCAGGCCGATTATAAAATGGACATTGTCCTGGATGACAAAAACGCCCGTATATACGGGGAGGAAACTATAACCTACCACAACAATGCCCCGGACGATTTGGAGTACCTGTGGGTGCAGCTGGATCAGAATGTTCGTTCCAAAGAATCAAAATCCCCGTTAAGGGATGGGGGCGGAGTACCCCTGGCGTATCGCACGGCCTCCTTTGCCGGGGAATACCTCACGGAACCTTTCGACGGGGGATTCAATATTGAATTCGTAAAAGATTCCCAGGGAAGGCCATTGGATTATACCATCAATCAAACGATGATGCGGGTCAATATCCCGCAAGCGCTTAAGAGCGGAGAGAAAATTTCCTTTTCCATCAAGTGGTGGTACAACATACCGGATCATACGGTTAACCGGGCTCGTTCCGGATATGAATATTTTCCCAAAGATGGGAACAGGGCGTATGTTATTGCCCAGTTTTTCCCAAGGATGGCTGTGTATAGTGACGTAGAAGGCTGGCAAAACCACCAGTTTTGGGGTAGTGGTGAATTTGCGCTGCCTTTCGGAAATTACGATGTAAACATCACGGTACCTGCAGATCATACCCTGGATGCCACAGGAGTCCTGCTCAACCGCAAAGAAGTCTTTTCGAAGGAAATGATGTCCCGATATGAAAAGGCCAAAAAATCCTACGATACCCCGGTAATGATCGTTACCCAGGAAGAAGTAGAAGCCGCTGAAAAAGGTTTTTCTGAAAAGACCAAAACCTGGAAATTCCGTGCTGAGAACGTTCGGGATTACGGTTTTGCCACTTCCCGGAAGTTTATCTGGGATATGATGGCTGTCAAGATCGGGGGTAAGGATGTCATGGCCGTATCCCTCTATCCCAAAGAAGGGAACCCGCTATGGGAGGACCTTTCTACCAAGGCGGTTGCCAGTACCCTGAAGACATACTCTTCACATACTTTCGACTACCCGTACCATAAAGCGATTTCGGTCCATGCCAAAAACCAGGGGATGGAATACCCGATGATCTGCTGGAACTACGGTCGCCCCAATGAAGACGGGACGTATTCCGACCGCGTAAAATTTGGTATGATCTCGGTAATCATCCACGAAGTGGGGCATAATTTCTTCCCCATGATCGTAAATTCCGATGAGCGTCAATGGGGATGGATGGATGAAGGCCTGGATACCTTTATGCAGTATTTAGCCGAACAGGAGTTTGGTAAAACCTATTCTGATGTTATCGCCCCGAATGAAAAATATCCGTCACGTCGTGGGGATCCTGCCAAAATTGTTCCCTACATGTCCGGAGATCAGGATTTCATTTCCCCGATCATGTCCAATCCCGAGAACGTATACCAACTCGGGCCGAACGCTTATGGAAAGCCGGCCACTGCACTGAATATCCTGCGGGAAACCGTTATGGGGCCTGAGCTTTTTGACCATGCCTTTAAAACTTATGCCCAGCGCTGGAAATTCAAACACCCGACTCCAGAAGACTTTTTCAGGACGATGGAGGATGCTTCCGCAGTGGATTTGGATTGGTTCTGGAGGTCCTGGTTCTACACTACGGATTACGTGGACATCGGGGTAAAGGAAGTTAAGAAATACTATGTGAGTGATACCCCTACGGCCGCAATGAAGGAATATATGGAAGCCAACGGGGTTAGCGAGGCGGACCTACCACCTTTGGTCTACCTGGCCGAAGAGGACAGTGAAGATTTCGATCCGGCCATGAAGGGGAAATCACCTTCTGAAACCTCCCAGCCCCTCAAGGAGTTTATGATGGATAATATGAGCGTAGAGGAGCGGGGCCAGGTACAGGAACCCAAATACTTCTACCAGGTCACTTTTGACAAACCGGGGGGGATTCCTATGCCGCTGATCGTGGAGTATTCCTATGCCGATGGAACAAAAGAAACCGTGACGTACCCACCGGAGATCTGGAGGAAGAACGATGCGGAGGTGAGCCGTGTGATATCTTCCCAGTCCGAACTCACGGGGATTGTAGTCGATCCTAAAAAGGAGACTGCAGATATTGATACCCAGAACAACAGCTGGCCGAAGGAGGATGCCCCTTCGGAATTCCAGCAGTTCAAAGAGAACATAAAAGGGGAATAAATACCTGTTAAATTTAAAAAGTCCCGGCAGAGATGCCGGGACTTTTTATTTTGGTATGGAATCTTCAGTATATTTGTGGTATGGCATGGCACTTTTTATTTATAAGCGGGGCAGAAATATTCTTTATAATGTTTATTGTCGTCATGGTCTTTGGTGCGGATAAAATTCCGGGCATCGCAAAGGGCCTCGGCAAGGGAATGAGACAGCTTAAAGACGCCACAGACGATATTAAGCGGGAGATTCACAACAGCGCGGAAAAACAGGGTATCGACACTTCCATTACCGACGAGCTTCAAAAAGACTTCCAGGATGTGAAAAAGAAGCTGGACGACGTGGGCGGGACCATCCGCAGGAAATAGCCCTTCGTTTTATTTCACCATACACAAAGTAAGGCCATCACGCACCGGTAAGAGAACGGTCCGTACCCGGGTATCTTCACTCAGTTTTTTATTAAAGTCGATCAGGACCGGAGTGATAAGGTCTTTGGCCCCGACGGGTTCTACTACTTTTCCGGACCACAGCACGTTGTCCAGAAGGATGACACCTCCCGGCCGCACCTTGGGCAGTACCTGTTCAAAGTACTGTGGGTACTCCGTTTTATCCGCATCGATAAAAACCAAATCGAAGACTTTGTCAATTTCGGGAACTACCTCCAAAGCCAGTCCGGTAAGGCGCTTGATTTGGGAATCGTAAGGACTTAATTTAAAATAGCGTTTTTGTATCCCAGCCAGTTCATCGTTCTTATCGATGGTAATGAGCTGGCCATCCGGGGAAAGCCCTTCCGCCAGGCAGAGGGCGGAATAACCGGTGTAGGTGCCGATTTCAAGGATCGCCTGTGGGCGTAGCAGGGTGGAGATTAAACTTAAAACCCGTCCCTGATGATGTCCGGTAATCATCCGTGGCATCAGGACCTTCAGGTGCGTTTCCCGGCTCAGTTCTTTCAGTAGGGCGGGCTCGGGTTCGCTGTTTGCAGCGATGTAGGCTTCCAGGTCGGCAGATAGAAAATGCATGCGCTTTTCCTGCGAAAATACATAAAAACAGGGCCTTTTCACCCTGCACCGGATCGTGGTTTTTTTTGGATTCTGATTCCACAATATGGAAATGATTCCTATATTCCATTCAGATACAACCCCGGAGTGTATGAATGTTACCCTTCGCAAAGCGGCTATTAAAGATATTCCCGTACTCAGGCAATTCGAGCAGGGGCTCATCGCAGATGAGCGACCTTTCGATCCCACCATCCGTCCGGATCCGGTCCACTATTACAATATGGAGGCGCTTGTTACGGATCCCAACACCCATTTCCTGATGGCATGGATCGATCAGAGTGCTGTGGCCTCCGGGTATGCCACCCGGAAAACGCCCCGACATTATCTCGACCATTCAGCCTACGCCTACTTCGGTTTTATGTATACCCTTCCCGAGTACAGGGGATACGGGATCAATGGCCGGATTGTGACGGCCCTCAAACAATGGGCCCTGGGGCAGGGACTTCAGGAAATGCGCCTGACGGTTTATCCCGGAAATCAACCGGCTTTGAGGGCTTATGAAAAAGTGGGTTTTAGCCCACACCTTTTGGAGATGCGCCTGAGGGAAGAAGAGGGGAATTCAGAGGATACAACCGGGCCTTCAATTGAATAGTTCGTCGTATTTTTGAACAAAACCCACCCGATGGATTTCAAGAATACTGAAGCTTTCGCCCTTTCTCTTGATGCTTCTGATCCCTTACACAAGTACCGAGAGAACTTTCACTTTCCACAGGTAAACGGTTCGGACGTTATTTATTTTACTGGAAACTCCCTGGGGCTGCAACCAAAAAACGCCGCCCTTTTTGTGGATGAAATTATGAAGGACTGGCGTGAGTTGGCCGTAGAAGGTCATTTCTACGCCGATAAGCCCTGGTGGGATTATCACGAACGCCTGACCGAAAAATTGGCCCCTGTGGTAGGCGCCCGCCAACGGGAAGTTACCGTAATGAACACCCTGACGGTAAACCTGCACCTTCTTATGGTTTCCTTTTACCGCCCCACGGCTAAGCGGTATAAGATCCTTTGCGAAGAAAAGGCCTTTCCATCGGACCAGTATATGCTCCAAAGCCAGGTGCGTTTCCACGGCTATGACCCGGAGGATGCCATTGTAGAAGTGGCCAAGCGACCCGGGGAGCACCATTGGCGTACCGAAGATATTTTGGAGGCCATCGAAAAGCACAAAGACGAACTAGCCCTGGTATTAATGGGTGGGGTCAATTACTACAACGGGCAGGTGCTGGACATGGAGGAGATCACCCGGGCCGGACGAGCTGCAGGAGCTTTTGTCGGTTGGGATCTGGCCCATGCCGTGGGGAATGTCAGGCTCGAGCTGCACGATTGGGGGGTGGACTTCGCTTCCTGGTGCAGTTATAAATACATGAATAGTGGTCCGGGAAATGCCTCCGGGGTGTTTATTGCAGAAAAACACCTGAATGATCCGGACATCCCGCGTTTTGAAGGATGGTGGGGGACAAAAAAGGAGACCCGGTTTTTAATGCAACCCCGTTTTGACCCTATGGATTCGGCCGATGCCTGGCAGATAAGCAATGCCCCAGTGCTGGCCATGGCACCCTACCTGGCTTCCCTGGAATTATTTGAGGCTGTGGGGATGGATGCCCTAATCGAAAAGAGAAACCAGATAGTGGCGTACCTGGAATTTATCCTCAGGGAAATCGACAAAGAGGTGGAGAGTACCTTTGAAATTATAACGCCTGCCCATGCGAGGGGCTGTCAACTGTCTGTCTTTTTGCACGGGGAGGGGAAATCACTCTTTGATTACCTGATGAAAAACGGGGTGATTACAGACTGGCGGGAACCCAATGTCATTCGTCTGGCTCCGGCTCCCTTTTATTGCTCCTACACAGATATGTATCGGTTCGGTCAGATTTTAAAAAAGGGCATCCTTGAAAAAGCATAGTGCGGGCCCGGCCATTGGGGTGAATGTGTTAAACCTAACACGGGGCTGGCCATGAAGTCACTGCGTTTAATCCTGTCCAACCCACGGTATTTTGGCCCGGCATGGGTTTTTGCCAGCCTCAATATGTGGTTTGGTACCTGGGCCATTTATATTCCCCGGGTATCGGAAAACCTCCGGATTGACAAGGCCGAACTCGGGTTCGCCATTTTCTTTTTGTCCCTGGGGATTTTCACCATTTTTCCGGTCGCAGCCCGGATTATCAATCGCCTTGGGGCCGGACGGGCCACCTGGTACGGCGTAGTACTGTGCAGCATTTTTGCCTTTTTCCCCCTTATCGCACCCAATTACTACACCCTAATGGCGGCCCTCTTCTTTTTTGGGGCAACCAATGGTCTTACGGATATTGCCATGAATACCCTGGTGACGGAAGTCGAGAAAAAGGACAGGCAAAATTTTATGTCCGCCGCCCATGGGTTTTTTAGCCTCGGGGGTGTCCTGGCGGGTATGGGAAGTTTTCTGATCGGCCCGCTCGACAATCCCGCCCTGCACATGCTGGGGGTGATCGTTGTCGTCTTTTTAATCAATCTCCGTTTTCGCAAGTACTATTTTGATGTTACTGCACCACCCATGGAAAAAGAGGGTTTTAGTTTGAAGCTATTTCGCCCGCTCTTCCTGCTGGGGATTGTCTCCTTCATCGTAATGGGAGGGGAAGGAGCGGTTGTCGACTGGAGCGGACTCTATTTGAAGGAGATCAGCAGAGCTCCTGAATTCCTTATCGGGGGTGGTTTTCTGGCTTTTTCTGTCACCATGACCCTTGGGCGCTTTCTGGGAGACGGGATAAGCAAGCGCATTGGTTCTGTTAAGATTGTGGCCCTTGGAAGCCTTATCGCCATACTGGGATACTTATGCGTGCTCCAAAGCGGGACCTACATCTCCCTGCTCGGTTTTGCCCTCATAGGACTCGGGTTCTCCGTCATTATTCCCGAACTCTTTCGGATCGGGGGGAATATCAAAGGAGTAGAATCTGCCCAGGGCGTGGCGTTTATTGCCGGGACGGGATATTCCGGGTTCTTGTTGGCGCCCCCCGTTTTGGGGTACGTGGGAGAGCAATTCAGCCTGAAAACCACCTTCGCCGTATTACTCATAGGGGCCGTTGTGGTTTTGCTCTCAACGCTTCTGCTCAGGAAGCGAGAAAAAAACAAAGGTTAATTCACGCGGATTCCCGTAAAATACAGCTTGAAGCTTCCATCGGCATTTTGATGGTGGGTAGAGAGCTGCAACCCTCCCTCATCCTGGTACTTCTCCCATGTGGTCGCCAGACTGGGCTCGGGTTGGTTTCCTTTGCGAAACACCCATTCCCGAAGCACGGAATCCTTGCCAAAATAGAAATCATAGGCATCCCCCGGGGTGTACCCCCCTTCGTTTCCGTACACTATGGTCAGTTTGGAGGCAGACTCCCCTGAAATCGGGGCCTCAGCCGTTTCCTGATATTCATGGGTAAAGGAATCCTGATCCCACACCCACTGATAGGGCGCCAGGAACCAGTACTTATCGTTGATAAAAGCGGCGTCGGTAGGAAGGAGTAAAGAATCGACCTGATCGCGCTGAAAGGTCAGCGTATCGGTTGCTGTAATGCTGGTGACGGTATTGGTTTGTGGTTCCCAGATCCATGTCCGCTCAAAATGGTTTTCACCCCGATCCACATTGAATGTGAATTGAAGTCTGCGCACCTTATCCCAATGCTCAAACCCATGTTTGTCTGCGAGTTTTTCAAGAAGTGTTTTGGGAGGGATTTCCTGGGCCATTGCTATTTCAGGGGACTTGGACGCCTCCCGGCATCCCGCAAATACGATTGCCGCAATAAACAAAAAAGAAAAACTGAATTTCATAGTAAATATTTTTTCAAAGATAACGACTTTTTGCAGGATTGTTTTCAGGGGAAGTATTGTCGGGAATGGGATCTGAAGTATCCTCAATTTTATGTATTTTTGACCTTTAATCCAACAGATCTTATGAGTACAAAAAAAGGGAAGGTTCAGGAAACGATTGACACTGCGCTTTTAGAGGAGCGAAAGGTTTTTCTTTGGGGAATGGTGGATGATGATTCTGCCAAACACGTGATTGACCGCCTGCTTTTTCTGGATCTTCAGAACCATAAGGAAATACAATTATTAATAAACAGTCCCGGGGGGTATGTGACCTCCGGCTTTGCGATATACGATACCATAACATCCCTGAAAAGCCCAGTTTCGACGATTTGTACCGGACTGGCCGCTTCCATGGGTTCGATACTGCTTTCCGTTGGAAAGAAAGGGCGTCGTTTTATTCAACCCCACGCCCGGGTTATGATCCACCAGCCGAGTGGGGGAGCCCGCGGGCAAGCGGCGAATATTGAAATTCAAGCTCGTGAAATACTGAAAACACGGGAGATCGGGGCGCGTATCCTCGCCGATAACTGCGGCCAACCCTTCGATAAGATCATGAAGGACTTTAACCGCGATTACTGGATGGACGCTGAGGAATCCGTGGAATACGGAATAGTGGACGGGGTTATCTAGACCGGCGTCAGTGAAGCGTTTTGGTGTACACGTTTAGAAAACCTTTCCGGGATTCCGGGAAGGTTTTTTTGGGACCACTACTAAAAAAGGGGTTCTAACGGTACGCTGGGGGATCTTTATAAGGGCTCCCCCAGGGCAGACTGCCAAACACCTGTAGTGCTATTGGGTTTTCCGGGGAGAGCCAACTTAAAAAGCATCCGGATTGGCGATAATGGCTGCCGCGCGTTCCTTCAGGTCCCGTATCTCGTTTTCGTCTTTTTTTTCCAGGAGGCGGTACATCATACCCATTCTGGGATTCCCCTGTAGTTGGCTTTTTTTGGCATCGAGAAAGTTCCAGTAGAGCGCATTAAACGGGCAGGCACTCTCCCCGGTTTTCTCATCCGGGTTATATGCGCATCCCTGACAATAGTTACTCATTTTGCGAATGTAATTTGCCGAACTTACATAGGGTTTCGTTCCGACAATCCCACCGTCGGCAAACTGGCTCATTCCCCGGGTATTGGGAAGTTGCACCCACTCGATGGCATCGGCGTAAATCCCGAGGTACCACTGGTCCACTTCATCCGGATGTACCTGTGCCAGCAAGGCAAAGTTGCCGGTGATCATCAGGCGTTGTATATGATGGGCATACGCACTTTCAAGGCTCTGGTCAATCGCATTTTTCAGGCAGTTCATCCGGGTCTGACCGGTCCAGTAAAAATCGGGAAGCGGATTTTTGTTCTCCAGGGAATTTTTTCGGGCGTAGACAGGCATTTCTTTCCAGTAAATGCCCCTCATATACTCCCGCCATCCGAGTATCTGTCGGATAAAACCTTCGGCCTGGGATATATGGATGGTGTCCTTGTGGTCGCAATAATACGTTTCAACGGTTTCCACAACCTCCCCGGGTGAAATCAACTTGCAATTCAAAGCAAAGGAAAGTCGGGAATGAAACAGTGTTTTTTCATCCGTGTGCATGGCATCCTGGTAATCCCCAAAGTGCGGCAACAGCTTTTCGCAGAATTCTGCCAACAGGGCGCGCGCCTGCTGTGTAGTGATCGTCCAATGGAAGTTGTGAAGGTCAATCTGCCCGATCGTCCTTATACCCGACTCTTGTATCTCATGCAGTATTGGGCTGAGGTCCTCAGAAT
>Ga0272441_10010904_pt1 | contig 13627 bp, 24 predicted proteins | sample SSMProp6N_FD_193582 | JGI IMG/M metagenome (GOLD analysis project Ga0272441, IMG submission 193582) | Marine sediment archaeal communities from Little Sippewissett salt marsh, Falmouth, MA, United States - SSM-Prop-6N | ecosystem: Environmental > Aquatic > Marine > Wetlands > Sediment ... | reverse complement strand
ATGCGGCTTCTAATATATATACAGTAAACGAAAAATCTATTTTTCTTGAATTTGATGGATGGTTACAAATCAAACTCACCGAAGCCAAAAAGCTGATAGGGGAGATGAAAAAAGAAATGACAAAACAAATGAAAGCACGTTGCCATATATGCAGAGATGCAGACTTTGATTTTAAATGTAAAAAAACTTGTCCTGTTGGTAAGCCTATTACCGACCTACTCACCCGTATTGACGCTTTTATAAAGGAGGGGGAATGAAAAAACCTATTATTGTATGCTTATGTGGGAGCACGAAATTCTCTGCTGCATTTAAAAAAGCTAATTTTCAAGAAACACTTGCCGGGAAAATAGTCTTGTCTATAGGTTGTGATTTCAAAAGTGATGATGCCCTAGGTTTGACCGATGCAGATAAAGAAAGGCTTGATGAATTACATCTGAGGAAAATTGATTTAGCGGATGAAGTGCTCATTTTAAATGTTGGCGGGTATATTGGAAAGTCAACTCGAAATGAATTGAATTATGCAGTTAAAAACAAGAAACGGATAAGATATTTGGAATGTTGACGCTTTTATGAAGGAGGGGAAATGACAAAGAAAAAAGCGGTGTGTAAACATAAAAAATTTTTAGAAAGTTTAGGGAAACCTCAATCAAATCGTGAATTTTGGATAATGCTAGAAATATTTGTTTATTTGCATGATGGTAAAGATTATTGTAATTGCCTTGAACAATCTGAGACCACATCCCAGAAGCGAGAGGCCGAAGCCAAAAAGTTGATAGGGGAGGCAATAAAATACATGAACTGCTTCCCGGGATGCGATAAGATTGACCATATTACAGGGATATGCACCTGCGGATATGACGACCTACTCACCCGTATTGACAAGTTTATGAAGGAGGGGGAATGAAACTATATCAATTTTGGATGGGCATAATTTTAGTAATGATAATGCTGTTATTGGTATTTTTTTATTGCGAACACACGAAGTACATGAAAAGCATTGACGAGACACTTAAGAAGATGTACACCTTATCTCAAAAACCGTTATAAACCCTTGACATAGGATAGATAATGGTTTATAATACTGTAGAGTTTTATCATGCCCGGTCACCCTGGGAAAGACCATCACCAAGAGCCGGGAACTTTTTGGGAGGATCGAAGGTGTTGAAAATCTGTAAAGCATATAAGGATACCTACCAACCCGGTCTCAACACCACCGGGGGGAACCTCCCTTCCATAATATGGTGGGTATCTTTATATGACTAAACTACAAAAAGCAAATAACGAACTGAAGGCTATCAAAGAGAAGATCAGGGCTGAGAATGTCAAACTGCATGATCTTGAAAAAAAAGTCCCTTATGTGCACTTGATAAACTATTTCCGAGTACAAAAGAATATTATTACTCTTGAAAAAGAAAAAGAAGCTATTAAAAGAATAATACCAGTAATAAAAAAAGGTGTTAAACACAGATGCTATTATCTTGATGATGACGATGTAACTTGTAAGAATTGCTATGCTCAAAAAGAATGTCTAGATAAAGGGAAAAAGAAATGAAAAACAAAATAAAACAGGCCGTTATAGATATTATTAAATATGCTAATGACACATACTGGATCGGACCAGGTGAAACGGTTGCAGAAAGGCTTTGCGAAATAGCAGACTTGGATTTTGAGAAAATATCCGATGAAATAATGAATGAAAAAAGGTGTGTTTATGAAAGACAAGGACTTAATAAGGCCATTTCAACCGCAAGTGATAAAATTTAAAGAGAGTAAAACCATGCCTATGTTTGCCATATTAATGATAGGAATTTTTATTGGTGCTGTTCTTATGCTTATTTATTGGGGGATCCGCTGAAAGGATATAAAAGGTATCTCACTATACTAATACTATCCTGTTTACTTATTACCATCGGCCTATTATACGCTAAACAAAAGACCATGATGGAAGCCTTAAACCACTTTTGCCGGATATACAATATTGATGAAAGGGTTATGTATTCGCTTATTCAGGAGGAGAGTGACGGGGTATTGGATGCTGTTAGTGATGCTGACTGCTGGGGGCTTGGTGGAATATCCGAACGCATGGCCCGGCGGTACTACTATCACAGGGCAAATAAAATATCTTATTTTACCAATATTGCACTGCTGCCGAAAAGCAAATTGAAGCGGCACATGCTGTTATTATATCCTAATATCGGGGCCAGTTGTCACGCTTTCCGTCACTGTTTAGACCAGAGTAAGAATAAGTTTGGGGAGGAAGTATATCTGTATGCGATCCATTTATACTTAAATGGTTACACTGATAATATCAGTTGGCGATACTATGACCGGATACTCGACCGTATTGTGCGGTTTGGGTATAAGGAGATACGATGAAACGCTATCCGAACAGTTTTCTGATAGTATTTAGTTGTACGAAATAAGGATGTACGATGAGTGATAAATATAAATTGGAATATTTAGAATATGAAAACAGTTTACCAGATGGGTATTCTGATTACAATAAAATACCTTATACTGACTGGTTAGAACAACAACTTGCTGAACGCGACAAGAAACTTGAAGCTATACTTAAAAGACTGGAGGTGAGTAAATGAAAATAGAATGCCCTTATTGCGGTTGTATTATGTTTATAGACTTTGAGCTTAAAAACAACGCTTGTATGCGGTGTGGTCGGTCGGTGAAGTCTGGCAGACAGTATGATGTGGAGGTGTTTATATGGAAAAAATGAAAGTATATTGTAAAAATTGTAAATGGTATATTGGTTTAAAAGATTGTACTGACGAAATTGGTCAAAAAGCTGGTTATCAATATGTCTGTTTCCCTGTAAAAATATTTGATTGTATCGGAAATCCCCTCTGGAAAAGCTGTAAAAAATTAAATGATGATAATAATTGTAAATATTATAAATGCAAATGGTGGAAGTTTTTTGTATGAAACTAGATAAAACACTTTGCTTACTATGTAACAATAACGCAATTGAACAGCACCACATATTTTTCGGGCGTGGAATACGTCAATTGGCAGATGAGCACGGCTATATAGTCCCGCTCTGCCATTATCATCATGAATGGGCACACAGACAAAAGGATGAGGCACAGTCTATCATTTTTGAGCGGTTGGGGCTTGATAGTGAAACCTGGATAAAGTGTAGACGTATTTTTAACCAAAACAGCAGAGACTGGTTATATGAAGATGAAACTTTTATTGAAAAGATAGGTCATTATATACAGGATAAGTTTGAATAAGGGAGGGAATATGAATTACAAGTTTTATGCCAGTAGCGGCTCAATTAAAAAAGTTGACCATAGGCGATATCAACACATGGCATCTGTAGTGTATAATGAATACTTACCCATGTATGAAGCAAGAACCGAGTTTGACGGATACCATGCTTTTGACGGTGGGATAAACAGAGACGGGTTAATCAAGAAATGGGGATACAGGGAAATCGAACGGATATATAATATGATCGTTGCTGCCTGGGATCGCTGCGGGTTTTCTCAATATGGTAAAAGGTTAGATGTATTTTGAATAAAAAAGTCGAAATGTTAGAATTGATCCAAAAGGAACAACAAAAAATAATTGAAGCTCACAGCACAATGATAAAAAGTTTAATGGATATTGTTAAACACCAACAGGCTGTCATTGAAATGAACGTCAAGCAAATAGACACTAATAACACCGCGCTGAAATTCAACAGCGAGAAGATACTTGAAATATTGGAAAAGGAAACAATATGAAATTATTAACAGTCGTAACATCGTATCGGAATAGGCCGGAAGACTTAAAGCGATTTGATAACGATATACATCTTCAAAGAGCAATTGATTATTTATTAGTTGAGCAAGATAATAACGGTTTATTTAATACTGGCAAATTGCATAATATCGCAGTAAGGGAAGCAAAGACAAAGTTTGTCCTTAAAAAGGATATTGACTGCACTATGTCTTTACAATCCATGAAAAATCTTTTGAAGTTGCTAAAAAAAGCCGATGACACTTTTTTCATGAATATCGGTATAGGGGGCTCAAAGTGGGGCTGCCAGTGGTGTTGTAGCAGGGAGACATATTTGAAGGTAGGCGGGGAACCGGAATGGCCGGGGTTTTTTGGTGAAGATTACGGAATTTTATGCAAGCTGAAAAAACATCTTGACCCACAATTTAAATTAGAATATAATGAAAGGACACTATGTCGACAAATAGCAGAACATATCGCCCGGCCTATGAATAGAGAAGCCGAAGAGAAGGGAATTTACATGATACATCACGATCACCCGGTGAGGCCGAAAGAAGAACTGAAACAGGCGAGTAAAAACTTTGACAAATTATATCAATTATGCGGGAAGTTATGGTAGATATTTTAATTCCCACGAATAAAAAAACCGTTGACGGTTTAATAAAAGAAATTGAAGAGAATACCACTATCCCATATAGAATAATTGCATCCTGCCAGCCTGCCAGCGCTGCTATTAACCGTAATTTGTGCCTTAATTATGCCAACAGCGATGAACAGATATTCATGGATGACGATATAACCGGATTATTCCCGGGATGGGCCAAGGAATTATTGAAGGGGTTGGAGTACGATAATACATATCTTGTATCTTCCCGATTGTTAAATGAAAACGGGGCCCCGCAATCAGCTATGGGCATGAACTCTGATCCCACGGTTGACCACTCCCTTGTATACCCGCAGATACAAAGACAGGGTGTGAAGTACAAGCGAGTGACCCCGGCATGTATTGCTTTTCGTAGAACGCATATTAGATTTGATGAAAATTACCGGGGAAGTGGTTTAGAGGATACCGACTGGCTGAATAGACTGTGCGAATATTATACCGAGATGGATTTTAGAGTATCGAATAATTGTAAATTAATTCATAAAAACGAGATGAAAAACCAAAGTGAAACATGGAAACATAACCATTATCTTTACATGCAAAAATTCCCCTGGGATAATTTTATTCAGAGACTACAGGGGCCAAAATGAAATACCCTAAAATTACCCTCACCCTCACTTATGTCAATAGAAGAGACCTTTTAAAAAAAACACTGGAAAGTTTTCTTGATTGTTGTCTTGATTTAGATTTAATCTCTCGATGGATCATCGGATGTGACGGGACACCGAAAAAAGATATTGACTGGATAAAAAAAAATTACCCGGCATTCGAGATTGTAGAAAGTGAAGGATATGGACAGGCTAACAATTTACGTACTATTTTCCCGATGGTGAAAACAGATTATTTTTTTCACCTGGAGTCAGACTGGTTGTTTGTCAAAAAAGATAATTTTATCCGCAAGTCGTTTGATATTATTAATTCAGACTACCGGATACATGAAGTAACCTTGAGATATTGGCAGGGGATGATTGTCAAACAGCCGGGACTTGAATACCGTATGAATATCTATCACCCGGATATTGAACACCCTGAAGCTAATACAACCTATTACGGGTACACGTTAAACCCGGGGTTAAGGGTAACAGAAACAGTTAAGAAATTATTGCCTTATATAGACACAGATATACATAATCGGTCATGGGATCGGGCCCCGGCACGTGAGTACTATGAGCAGAGGTTAAGAGTTGCCAATTTACCGGACAAATATATTGAACATACCGGGGAGGGTGAAAATTCCGTAAATATGAACATTAATTCTCACTTGTTGAAATGGAAAAATAAAAATAAGGGGAAACGGTGCTTTGTTGTTGGATCCGCGCCATCACTACATAAACATGTACTTTCTTTTCTTGACGGGCAAATAATTTTTGGTAGTAACCAGTTATACAAGTTTTACCGAAACGGATTGCCGGAAATAGACTACTATTTTATCGGTGATCATACTTGTATTCCGAAACGAGAGACGGACAGACAGGCCGGACATGAAGTTGACAGGTACGGGCAGGCTTTTTATCGTAAAGGCGGATATTGGGTACATGTGGATCAATTCGACGGGGAGCCGTATTACCTTAATGACGGTGATATGACTAAACAATTTAGCGTTGATATAAACCGTCTGCAACATGGGTACACAATTATACATGAAGCTTTGACTTTTGCTATTTACATGGGATTTGTTGAAATATATCTTATTGGAATAGACATGTTTTATTCAAATCCGGCAGAATGCAAATTCCCGATTGATAAAGCTATAGATTGTTTTAAGCCGATGAAAAAAGAATGCGACAGGCTGGGGATCAAGATTTACAATGCGGGGATTGGCGGGCAATTGGAAGTATTCCCGCGGGTAGACTATTACAAACTATTTCAGGAGCCGAAATTAAAAGTTGATATATGTATTCCCACGATGAAAAGTGAAGTCGAATTGCATAAAAAAATACAACAGATTAAAGGAACGGTATACCATGACTGTAATATCATAGTAACAGGGCAGCCGGTGAGTGCTGCCAGAAACAGGAATATAGCACTTGACAGGTCAACGGCTCAATATATTATTATGATGGATGATGATATTGAATGGTTTTATAAAGGCTGGGATTATGATTTGTTGAAACCCCTGTTATATAAAGACGTGTGTATGGTGTCTGCCCGGTGTATGACACCTGAATTTGAACCGGCTTTAACCAAGAAATATTATCATGGAATAGATACCGGGGAATATGTAGTTATACCGAAATTGAAGCAGGGGATTTTGCCGTCAAGTATAATTGCGTTTGAGAGAACAGAATTGAGATTTGATGAAAATATCAAGGGTGCTTTATTTGATGATGCTGATTTTTGTTTTCAGATGAATAAAAAGTATAGAAGCAAAAAGAAATTCATTATGAATAACAAATGCAGGATGATCCACCTCAACGAAAGAAAGGGATACGGCGGGAAAAAGGAATATGGAACCCTGAATAAAGAAGAGGCCAAGAATGCAGAAATTAACAGGAGGTATTTTATAAAAAAATGGAAAGTGAAATGATGTTACATCCTCGAGATGTTAAGGTTTTACAAAAGTATTGTAAAGGGAAAAAAGTAGTAGAAATCGGCACGTATAAAGGCGGGTCGGCTGAGGTTATCGCCAAGGTCTGTAAAAAACTGGTCACTATTGATATATACCCTGACCATAGACCCGAAGGTGATTTTACTATTGCAGACGTAAAAAAACGGTTAAAAAAGTACAAGAATGTCAAAGTCGTGAAAGGTGACGGGGTAAGCGAGGCTTTTGACTACTCTGCAAATTCTATTGAGGTGCTTTTTATTGATGATGGACATAAAAAAGAAATTGTCCAGCGGGAGTTTGCGAACTGGTTACGCTGCATTAAAAAGAAGGGAATAATAATTTTTCATGACTATATTGAAAAAGGGCACTATTCTAATTTCGGGGTACGTGAAGCCGTGCACGAAATTCTTGAAACAAGGCTTATTGAGAAAGTTGAAGTATCCGGCCTCTGTTTCATAGCGAGGAAAAAATGATCGATTATCAGAAAATTTATGATGAACATAAGTACTACGGTGTTGCCATGCTTGATAGATGCCCGTCTTTCCGTCTGCTTCCCCGATACCATGATTTTATTACTTTCCCGCTTATAGATGTAGGATGCGGCCGTGGGGAGCTTATACAATTCTTAAACAGGATCGGGAGTTATATAGCAGATGGAATTGACATAATTGATATTGACAACGGTATGCAGGTTGGTGATATTACGAAACCGTTTAATTGTGAAATATACAAAACTGCTCTATGTATAGATGTAGTTGAACACTTGACCGATGAGCAATTGAAAGGTCTTTTTGACAACCTGGTTAAAATTCCCCGGTTGGTTATTACTGCACATAATGGCCCGTCAATAGAAGACGGAATAGAGCTACATATTAACAAGAAGTCTTTTTGCGACTGGGAAAAAGTAATAAAAAAACATGGATTTAAAATTGTACGTGATGTAAAAATATACAATTATCAGAGATTATACTGTTGTGAAATGTGATTTTGTTATAATATCTATGTACACGCCCGGATTTTATGCCGATATTGTTAAAGTGTTGGAGAAGTCTTGCAAGAAATTTAAATTACCGTATAAGTTTTACAGGATACGCAAAAAAGCAGACTGGTGTAAAACCGCCGGGGTAAAAAGCAAGATAATTCAAAAAGCATTGAGGGAACTTAAAAAGCCTGTATTGTGGGTAGATGCCGACGCTATGATTTATAATTACCCTTACTATGCTCAATACATAGTTAAGAATTACGAGTTTGATGTTGCTCACTGTGATCTAATAGCCGGGAAATTTCCATCAGGTACGTTGCTTTTTAACAACACTGCAGCTACCAGGAAAATATTGAAAAAGTGGGATGAATTAAATAATATCAATAACCGGTTAGATCAAGACAATTTATACACAATACTTTTTCATCCTGAGCATGTGATTGATTATACATCTATCATGCTCCCGCAGTCTTATATATGCATTTTTGACAGTAAGGATCAGGCGATAAAAACCCCGATTGTGATACACTATCAGGCCAGCCGGACAATTAAGACAAACGGGCAAATTGTATATAAAGGAATACCAGATGAGGAGGTATTGAATGGATGAAAATTTATGTGAAAAGTGTGTATATTATTTTGATATGAATTATATTGAGACAGGTGGTATTACAAAATGCTTGGTAATCAAGGAAGAAATTCTTCATAAAGTGCATACTTGCACTTATTTTAGAGAAAAGGATAAATCAAATGAAGCCGACAACTAGAACACAAATTGACCTTGGCAGAAAATGCAATATGAATTGTAGATTTTGCTACTACAGACAGTTGGGTGATTTACGGAAACAGGCTTTTAAGTCTTTCGAGATACTTACAAAGTCAATTGACGGTGCTGTAAGAAGAGGTAATAATTATATCGACTGGACGGGCGGCGAGGGTTCAGTTTACCCCCGTATGCCTGAATTGATAGAGTATTGTTTAAAGAGGTATGATGTAAAGTCCTGTCTTATTACGAACGGTATAGCCGGGGAATATACCTATAAGAAAATTATTGACGCCGGGATAGATGATTTTCTTCTATCAGTACACGGGATAGGGCAAAACCATGATACTATAACTAATTTTCCGGGAGCGTTTGAACGACAGGAAAGGACACTTGAACAGATAAAAAAAGCTAAAATTAAATTGCGGTTTAATGTGGTTATTAATCGGTATAACCAGACAGAATTAATTAATATAGCTGAATACTTGGCTACATGGAAACCACGAATAGTCAATTTCATAAATATGAATTTACATCATGAATGGGCTTTTGATCATCTTACCGCTAAAGATGTTATAGCCGATCTTGACATAGTGCAGCCGAACCTTGAACAAGCTATTGCTTATTTACACAGTTTGAATATCGCCGTGAATGTCCGGTATTATCCCATGTGTAGACTTTCCCCGGATTACTGGCAGTGTATCTGTAATGACATGCATGTAATTTTTGACCCGTATGAATGGAGCTACGGAATAAACCCAATTACCTATGAGAATGCCTATAAATGGGCTGTTGACTGTAGTAACCGGATAGAAGAGAAGGGGCATCCGTGTAATCAGTGTGATCTACAGAATATTTGCGGGGGGATTAATAGGGAATTTCACAAAGTTGCCGGGGATGTTTGTACTCCCTTTGAAGTGGATGGAATTGATAAAAACGACTTTCTATATTTCAGACGACAGAACAAGGAGGCTTTTAAATGATAATATCTGATAAATATAAACTGCTATTCGTACATATCCCCCGTACATCGGGTCAGTCAGTACGGAATGTGATAACGGAACATGACCCCGACTGGAAGGAAATACATTATTTTCATGCACCTATTACCCCGGAAATTTCAGAAAAGTATAAAGACTACTTCAAGTTTGCCATTGTCCGTAACCCGTGGCAAGCTACAGCGTCATTGTATTTTCAAGAAGTGAAAGTCAAGGGCTCGAAATATGATAATTTCAAACATTGGTTTGGGATAAAAAAAAGACAAAATTTCCCCAACCATGAAATATTCCCCCGGCAGCTGCCGTTTATATTTACTGATAAATTGTTAGTCGATAATGTTTTTAGATATGAGAATATAGGGCAGGAAATAAATAAGCTATTTAGGCCCTTAAAAATAAATGTTGATTATACTAAAGTGACTTCACATAATACAAGTGATAAATACAACTGGCGGGATATCTACAAAGATAAAAGCAATATTGAGCTTGTTAGAAACTACTGTCAGGAAGATATAGAATATTTCGGGTGGAAGTATGAAACTGACTAAAGAAGAGATGCAGAAAATCACAAAATGGATATTCAAAGAATACACCAATTATTTTGACACCGGATATATTATGGCAGTTGTTAAGGGACTTGAAGCAAACGGATTTAAACTCATACGATATACTGATATTCAATATGATGAAAATAAAACAATAAGGGGATAGACCCCCTCCCTTCACCCTTCTATTCGCATACCCCAAAGTCGCATGTCAAACATGCACAGCCCACTGTTTTTACCATGAATTGAGAAATTTGTCAAAGTCACTGAGAGACACTGAGGAGAGATATTCTAACTCATACTCTTTTATTCTCGGTTATTCTAGTATAATCATAGAAATAGAAAAAGTGTATATTGCTAAACGGGCCAAAACAGCCATATTCTCTAATATTTGGTCATATTTCCTAATATTCGGCCTTAATTAACGCTATATTAATGATATTCTAGTTTATTCTTTGATATTCTAGGCTATTTAACCGTAAAAAACAGGGAAATATAGCTTATTCCTTGACATAATTGTATATATATACTATAATGGTATATGCAAAGAAATGTCTGTAAACGGTGTGGTAAATACCTAAAAGACGAAACTTCCTGCTATATTCCCGGCAAAGGTAAGTACTGTCCTTCCTGCGCTGCCGTAATCAGAATGGAAATGCAAAGATAAAACAAAGATAAATATGCCAAATAACCCAAATGCGGTAAAAAATCTCAAGCCATGTAAACCAGGTGAAACACATAATCCCAACGGTAAGAAAAAGGGCACACTTAATTATAAAACACGGTTAAAACAACTTTTGTCTTTAATGTCTAGCGATAAAACATGGACGTCTCCTCTAGCGGCTGAAAAGATACGGATAGCATTCGGGAAATATGAAACTGATACAGATGAACATAAAAAAGGCGAGTATATCTATCCTATACACGAACGGCAAAAGGCCCTTGATAGTATTATAGATAGGCTTGATGGTGCCATGACTGAAGATAAACCGGCTATTAATCTCAATTTGAATACGAATTTATCATACAGTGAAGCTATGGAAATATATAAACAGGCTATTAGTGGAAGTAAGTGAAATACTCAAACAAAGACTTAAACGGCTGCAGTACATACGATCTGACCGAAAAATACTTGAAGCACACTGGAAGGTATACTCAGAAAACTATGCCCTGTTCATTAGTGACTGGTTTCTTACTTACGACCCCAGAAAAACACCCGCATATCTACCCTTTATACTCTTCCCAAAACAGGTTGAAATGGTTAAATGGATCATGAACCTATTCAAAAACAAACAACACGGCTTAATAGAAAAATCAAGGGATATGGGCGCATCATGGTTATGTATGGCTATTGCTATTTGTATGTGGCTATTTATGCCCGGTGCTAAGGTAGCTTTCGGCAGCTGGAAACAGGAGAAAATTGACAAGATAGGGGATCCGGACAGTATATTTGAAAAAGGTCGTATAGCTCTACGTAACCTACCAGTAGACTTCATGCCTGCAGGCTTTAACATAGATAAGCATGCTACTTTCTTACGCATAACCAACCCCGAGAACGGAAACACAATTACTGGTGAAGCAGGCGATCAAATAGGACGTGGTGGCCGGTCGACTATTTATTTCAAAGACGAAGCGGCCTTTTACCAACACCCGGAAACCGTCGAAAGTGCTCTTTCTCAAAATACAGATGTGCAGATGGATGTATCTACCCCGAACGGCAATGGGAACTTGTTTTATCAAAAACGTGTAGGTGGGAAAATACCTGTATTCACTCTGCACTGGCGTGACCACCCCGGAAAAGATGAGGCTTGGTATCAAAAACAGAAAGCTACTACTTCCCCCGTTATTATAGCGCAAGAAATTGATATTGACTATAACGCCTCAGTTTCTAATATCTGCATTCCTATGAAGTGGATAGAAGCAGCTATAGACTTAGACTTACCAGAGACCGGGCCTATGGTAGCCGGATTTGATGTAGCCGACGAAGGTGAGGACAAGAACGCTGTTGTTATACGCAAAGGGCCAGTAATTAAACATATTGAAGAGTGGAGCGATGAAGACCCGGTCAAGGCTACCGATAGAGCTTTTGGGATATGTAAGGGGTTTGAAGCCTTACAGATATACTTTGACAGTATTGGTGTCGGTGCCGGGGCTAAGGGTGAGTTTAAGCGTATAGACGATCCTTCCTACGTACCGGATGTTGTAGGGGTATGTGTAGCTGAGAAGCCTACCAGCGGCGAAGTCGAAGAAGAACGAAAAAACGTTGATATGTTTGTCAACCTCCGGGCGCAGTTATGGTGGGATTTAAGGAAACGGTTTGAGCGGACTTATCACTGTGTAGAGGATGGTCGAGAGTATGACAGTGACGATCTTATATCTATACCAGATCACCGGGGACTTATTAACGAACTATGCCAGCCTCTTTATTTATACCGCAACGGCAAAATTTTAATTGAAGCGAAAAAAGACATGAAAAAGCGGGGGATCAAGTCCCCTAACATGGCAGAAGCTCTCCTTATGACCTACGGACAGGGGAAAATAGCCAAAGTCAGGGGTGCCGGTAAAGCAATAAGCGGGATAAGAGCTATGGAGTTTTAATTTGAATAAAATACACACTAAACCGACCGGGGTTACTGGCAACCGTGGGCTTTATGGGTTTGCTGATACCGGCGAATACCTGGCAAAGCTGGACGGGGTAGCTAACCGTGAAGTATATGAGAAGATGATCCGCAGTGACAGCCAAATAAAAAGCACATTACAGGGGATAGGGCTTCCGATACGTCAGGCCGATTGGTATATGGAGCCCCCAACTGACAAGCCGGATGATAAAGAAATAACCGATTTTCTCAGTATGAACTTGTTTGAAAAGATGTCTATGACATGGGATGACACTTTACGGCATATAGAGATCATGTATCGAGCCGGGTTTATGCCCATGGAGAAATTGTACTACTATTCAGAGAAATACAAACGGGTTATGCTGAGGAAACTTGATCCCCGTATGCCTGTATCTATTGTAGAATGGGAGTTTGATAAAAAGAAAGGTGGGCTTGTTGGCCCTGTCCAGGCAGATGAAGACGGTAACCGGACAACACTCCCTATCGAAAACTTGCTCATATTCACTACTGAAAGAGAAGGCGATAATTGGGAAGGAACCTCACTACTCCGGGCCATGTACATGCCATGGTATATCAAACAACGCCTGATTAAAATTGACGCCATAAAACATGACAGGTACGGGGCTGGTATACCCGTGATGAAAGTGCCGTCAAGTGTGAAAAATGGATCAGATGAATGGGCGGATGTTGAGACCTTACTACAGGAAATACACGCCTGTGAGAACAGCGGCGTTGTTGAGCCGGAAGGGTATGAACTGAGGATTTTAGTAC
>Ga0272441_10010903_pt1 | contig 13630 bp, 10 predicted proteins | sample SSMProp6N_FD_193582 | JGI IMG/M metagenome (GOLD analysis project Ga0272441, IMG submission 193582) | Marine sediment archaeal communities from Little Sippewissett salt marsh, Falmouth, MA, United States - SSM-Prop-6N | ecosystem: Environmental > Aquatic > Marine > Wetlands > Sediment ... | reverse complement strand
AACAGACGCTGTATATCGTGACTCCAAACTTGTGCACCTGCGGCCATGCGCGCGCCACCTTGTTGTTTGGCTTCCAGGCTTTCTTGAAGTTTGTGATAAAGCGCCAGCATGGTGCTGTAGGCAGGGACTGTCACGCGCTCTGTTTCGGGGAGACTGCCTTCATGCTGGACGTAGGATGCCAGGAGCAAGAACCATTCTTGGTTGGTGCTTGGCAGCCGTATGGTAGGTTTGTCGCGGGCCAGGATGATTTCGAAGCCCCATTCCCTGAGCTGCGCAGCATCATAGGCATGGGCTTCTAATACTTTGCGCGCCTGGCGCAGCGCTTCTTTTGCCTTGCTCAGCGTGATGCGGTAGGTCGCAATTGCGTTGACCCGATCTGCCTCGCCTTTGCTGGCTGCATCGCGTGCTGTTTCTGCAAGGTTCAGGGCGGTTCGGATTAAGGTAAGGGGAAGATCTCTCAGTTGCTTTGCCGGTGGTAACGTGGTTTCATAAGCGATATAGGCGTGGCCCAGCGCCAGGATCTGCGTTTCTGTAGTGGGCAGACGCAGACGCTCGCTGTTTTTTACGTCAAATTTGAGCGCTAACATGCTTCCTCCTTAGACGCACTTTTATTGTATGTTCAAATGGTGGAAGATGCAAGTTTTTTAAGGGAAGAATTTCTAACTTTTGACTGGCTGCTTGTCTTCCCTGAGTTTCGGTGTAGAACGTAGCTGGCCCCGTTTTTAAGAGAACATCTGTTCTGGTATAATAGAGGTGAAGGAGAACTATGGCTAAACCGGTAATTCGTTGGGTTTGTCAGCAATGTGGGTGGAGTTTTGCCCGGCACATGGGCAAGTGCCCGCACTGTGGTGCGTGGGATACGCTTGTCGAGACTGTCCTGGAATCTGAGGGCAGCAAAGCCTCTGTATCTTTATCTTCCCCTCTGCGGAGCCATCCAAAGCGGCTCAGTCAAGTGGACGTCGCCACATTGGCTCGCATACCGGTGTCGCTAGAGGAATTTTCCCGGGTTTTGGGCGGTGGCCTGGTCCCCGGATCTGTTGTCTTGATTGGCGGGGAGCCGGGGATTGGGAAGTCCACACTGCTGTTACAGGTTGCAGCCGTGTTGGGCGAGGAGGCGCATCCTGTGCTTTACGCCTCCGGTGAGGAATCCCCGCATCAGATTAAGATGCGGGCCCAGCGTCTGGGTATTAAAGGCGATGCTGTCTATCTATTGGCGGAGACAGACGCGGACGCTATCCTGGGGCAGGCGAATGCGCTCTGTCCGCAGTTGCGCGCGCTGATTGTCGATTCCATTCAGACGATGCACCTTGAGACCTTGAGCTCGAGCGCGGGCAGCGTGAGCCAGGTGCGGGGCTGTGCTTCAGAATTACAGCATTGGGCTAAGGCCCAGGGCGTTCCGGTTTTCTTGGTCGGGCATGTCACCAAACAGGGTGCGATTGCAGGCCCCAAGGTCTTGGAGCATATTGTCGACACCGTCCTCTATCTGGAGGGTGATCCTTTTCATACCTATCGTCTGCTGCGGAGCGTCAAGAACCGCTTTGGCGCGACGTCCGAGGTGGGTGTCTTTGATATGCAGGAGTCCGGGTTGGTCGAGGTCGCAAACCCTTCCGAAGCTTTCCTGGCTGAGCGCATGGTCAATGTCCCCGGTTCGGCAATTGCTGTGACGATGGAGGGCACCCGTCCGCTGCTGGTCGAGATTCAGGCGCTGGCGAGCGCTACAAGCTTTGGCAATCCGCGCCGTACGGTGAATGGACTTGACTTCAACCGCTTGTTGCTGGTTGTGGCGGTGCTCACCCGTCGTGCTGGATTGCGCCTGGGTGAGCAGGATATCTTCGCCAATGTCGTAGGAGGGCTGCAGATTGAGGAACCGGCGGTTGATCTGGCGGTGGCTGTGGCGCTGGCCTCTACGGTGCGCGATCGTCCTGTGCCTGCGGATTTGGCCCTGGTTGGGGAGGTGGGGCTTTCGGGAGAGGTGCGCTCTGTGGGACAATTGGACGCGCGGATCAACGAGGCTGCCAGGCTCGGCTTCGGTAAAATTGTGGTGCCACGCAGCTTAAAGTACAAAAAGCCGCATGCCTCGGCGGTCATTGAAGTCATCCCTGTGCGGTCTTTGCGGGAAGCGATTGACGTAGCGTTGGCGTAAGAGCGTGGTAAGATAGATATGACAAGATTGGTGAAGAAAGAGATTTATGGCGAAAAAGCGATCAACTTCTAAGTCCTCACGCTCGCGCAAAAAGAAGAAAAAGCAGAGTCAGCCGATTTTGCAGTTGAGCCAGGATCAGAAACTGGACCTGATGGGTGGAGGTCTGGTTTTTCTGGCGTTACTGACCGTTCTCAGCCTTGTTTCTGCACAGCAAGGGGTGCTCACAGAACTTTGGATCTCAGCCTTGTCTTCACTGTTTGGCTGGGGTATGTATGTGGTGCCGCTCTTTATCGGCGCAGTAGGGGTCTGGCTGATCCTACGGCGTTTTGGTGACCGTATCCCCTGGCCGGAACCAGAGCAGGTCGCTGGGGTGTTCCTGGGCTTTTTTATGGCCTTGCTGACGCTGCATTGGCTCGCCGATCGGATTATCTGGCCCCAGGTGGGACGCTATGACCTGGTGGATTTGGGGTACGGCGGCGGGTATATTGGGGCGGCCTTGCTGGATTTGGGCCTCAAGATGTTGGGGCGGGCCGGGGTCGCTGTGCTGCTCATCATGGGGTGGCTGATTGCCATCACTTTCACCGCCGGTGTTTCCCCCGCTGAGGCGCTGCAGTGGCTGCTTAACCGTCCCAAGGCTCTTACTGAACCAACGCAGCCTCCCCTGGAAGGATTAACGGAAGCGCCTGGCATTGCACCGCAGCCTCCGGCCCCCGATCCTGTGATCCTGGGCCATGGTGCCGTGGAAACCAAGAAGCAGCAGGAAGCACCTGCGCCACCGGCTGCATCCCAGAAGGAGAAAGAGGAGCATATCGATCTGGTCCTGCCGCCTCTGCCGCCGGGATCGCAGTGGCAGCTCCCCGCGATCGGTGATATCCTGGAGATAGGCAGCGAGCAGAATCAGAACGACGATTTTATTCGCAAGCAGGCCCGTGTTATTGAGGAAACGCTTGCAAGTTTGGGAGCACCTGCGGTTGTGAATGAGAACAATATTGGCCCGGTTGTGGTGCAGTTTGGTGTGGAGCCGCAGTTTGTCACCACCCGCAGTGGCAAGCGGACCAAGGTCAAGGTGAGCAAGATTGCTTCCCTGGCCGACGATCTGGCGTTGGCGCTCGAGGCCAAGAGCATTCGCATTGAAGCGCCTATCCCGGGCAAGGGCTTGGTGGGCATCGAGGTGCCCAATGTGGAACCCACCGTGGTCGCGCTGCGGGATGCGATGGAGTCCACCGCTTTTTCGAAGATCAAGGGGACGCTGCGGGTAGGTCTGGGCCAGGATGTCTCCGGGCAGGCCGTTTCTGCAGATTTGCGCGCAATGCCGCACCTGTTGATCGCCGGCACGACCGGTTCTGGGAAATCGGTCTGTGTGAATGCGATTATCACGGCGCTGTTGATGCAGAATTCCCCTGATACCTTGCGCATGTTGATGGTGGACCCCAAACGCGTCGAGCTGACGCAGTACAACGGCATTCCCCATCTGCTCGCGCCGGTCATTGTCGATGTGGATCGGGTTGTCCCGGCGCTGCGCTGGATCATGCGCGAGATGGATAACCGCTACCGGCGTTTCGCCAAAATCGGCGCGCGCGATATTGTGAGCTTCAACCGCCGGGTTGCCAAGTTAGAGGACGAAGAGGCGATCCCTTACATCGTTGTGCTGGTGGATGAGCTGGCCGATTTGATGATGCAGGCCCCGGAGGAGACCGAGCGGGTGATCTGCCGCCTGGCACAGATGTCCCGTGCGACCGGGATCCATCTGGTCATTGCTACACAGCGCCCCAGCGTCGATGTGGTCACGGGCTTGATCAAGGCCAACTTCCCCGCTCGTATTGCCTTTGCGGTGGCTTCATCTGTGGATTCCCGGGTGATTCTCGATATGCCCGGTGCCGAGCGGCTGTTGGGGCGGGGCGATATGCTGTTCACGCCGCCCGATGCGGGCCAGCCGGTGCGTTTGCAGGGGGCTTTTGTCTCCGACCGTGAGTTGGACCGCCTGATCGCTTACTGGCGCAAGTTTGTGGAACCCGGAAGTTCGGTCGGTGAGGCTGCGATACCTGAGCAGCCTACCGGGCTCAAGGAGGCATTGGTCCAGCCCGCTCTTTTCCCCGATTTCGACGAGCCGGCTGGAGGACAGGAGTTTGAGGACCCCTTGTTGCCTTCGGCTGTGGAGATTTTGCTCGCCGAAGATCGCGCTTCGATTTCGCTCCTGCAGCGCCGCTTGAAAATCGGGTACACGCGTTCGGCCCGGTTGGTGGATTTGTTAACTGATATGGGCATTGTGACAGAGAATGTCGAGAAGGGCCTGTCCCGTGGGGTGAACCGGGTTGTCGCCGAGACTTTCCTGCGCTCGCTCACGTCGAGTGGTGAAGCGGAAGAGAGCGAGGATGTCGAAGGATGAACTATCATCTTTACCGTGATGCTTTTTCCGAGGTTTATACTTACCGCTACCGCCTGGCCAATGTGTCCGGACAGACGCTGTTTCAGGCTATTTGGCCTGCTGTGGGAGCTGCGCTGAAGCCCGAGGAGATTTTCTTTGAGAAAAGTGAGGGTCAGCGCCTAGCAGCTTTAAAGTGGGAGGAGCGCGGTTGGTGGGTGGGGGACCGCTTTCATCTCTTCCTCACCGGCCAGGAACAGGCTATCGCGGTTATGGATGAACACTGGCATATTGTGGATCGGCTGCTGCTGCATCTGCCGCGCTACCGGGTGAATTTGATCAACGGTAATCGTCTGGATGTGCGCGGCAGCCGTTACGCCGAGCGCTTTTACGAGATTTTTGCCTTACCGGCAGCCAGCACGGAGGACGAACTCCAGCAGGAGGGCACCTGGTTGGGAGAGATCATGCACCCTGCTTCGGGCCCGACCTATACGATTCGGACCGACTCTCCTTTGTTGACGGGGATGCCCCTGCTCTTGCTGGCGATGGGTGTGGTTGTGGACCTCTGGGGGATCAAGCACGAGTAGTGAGCCCCCGGTTTATTTGGGAGATGTGCTATGACAGAGATGCATGAAGCGGAGAAGCAGCCTTTGACCTTTTGGCAGCTCCTGGCGTGGATCAGCGGCATTGCGGCGGGGCTCTCTCTGCTCTACGTCTTGTTTTTCCGCCAGGTGACGGCCCCGGAATTTGTTGATGCCTTCTATATGGCGGCCTTTTTGTTGGGAGCGGCGACGGTCTTCCCGGTCTTGCTTGACTTGGGGGAGAGCAGCGCGGCCTTTACCCATCTGGAGAATCGCGATGGGATTCGCGATGTGGTGGTGAAGCGGCGGGAGGCGCGCGAGCGGAGCATGGCGGTTACCTTTGCGCTGGCTGCAGCCGCGCTGCTTCTCGCAGGCATTGCTTTCTTGATCAGCAAGGTGTTTTAGCGTATGGCAGACTTACATGCTTCAATCCCCTTTGACAAGATCCGCGCGTGGTTCTTTGACCTGGACGGCACTTTGATGGATACCGATGATCAATCGGTTGAATCGCTTGCCCAGCGCCTGCGCTTCCTAGGTGAGGCGCGCGCGCATCACCTGGCCCGCCACGTGGTGATGCTCAGTGAGACGCCCATGAACAGCGTGGCCACGGTCCTGGATATGTTGGGTGTGGATCCCCTTGCTTTCGCACTGCAGCGCATGCTGCGCGGCAGCGACCCCTATGACTTCCGGATCATCGCCGGTGTGCGGCCGCTGCTCCAGCACCTAGCTGAAAAGGTGCCGCTGGCGGTGGTGTCGACCCGCTCCCAGGAGGCCGCGGCGGCATTCCTGGAACAGCATAACCTGGAGGGCCTCTTCCAGTTTGTGGTCTCCCGCGAGAGCACGCAGCGGCTCAAGCCGCACCCGCAGCCGGTCGAGTTTGCAGCGGCGCAGTTGGGCCTCGACCCGGCTGACTGCGTCATGGTGGGTGATACGACGGTGGATGTCCGTTCGGCCCGCCGCGCGGGTGCCTGGGCGGTAGCGGTGCTCTGCGGCTTCGGCGAGTCGCCGGAGCTGCACCGCGCGGGCGCGCACCTCGTGCTCCCCTCGACCGCGGATTTGCTGGGCCTGCTCGACGATCGCGCGTCTTGAGCGGGTGCGTTTTTATCGCTTGCGCGCGCCTTTCTCCACTGGAATTGTCGTTCCGAACGAAGTGAGGAATCTCGTTTTTTGCCTTTGTGCTCGCTTGGAGATGCTTTAGCAGGTGTGTTGTATCGCGGGCATGAGATCCCTCGTTTCACTCGGGATGACGAGGTAAAAGCAGCGTTTTTGGGGAGTTGGGGGCGTAATGCGTGATGGCGTCATTCGTGATTTGGTGTTTGCGGAGGATTTTAGTAGGTGCAGGTCTGAATCACGGATGACACGGATTACACAGATTGCACGGATGGAGATCCCTCGTTTCACTCGGGATGACGGGTTTGGGTGGGGGATGGCAAAGGTGCCCGGTGTATGTCGTTCAGGATGATATGTATATGATGTCTTTTTTAATGGCACTAATGGCACTAATGGCACTAATGGCACAAAATCGTCGCATTGAAGCAGGTGTCCTGTGCAGCTCCATGGGTGAGGACGGAGTCCCACCCCGACATTTGTGACTTCATCCCCGCTCGCTTCTGCATGTACGGGCATGTCTTTGTCTCCGACCTGTTTTCGAAGATGCTTGTCCTGTTGATCAAGAAAAGAATCTTAATGCTTCCAAAATCCAAAAATGATATAAAGTTAGACAACAACCCAATACTCATATAAAATAGACCTGATACCATCAAAGCTAAGGCACTACATGGAGGCCAGGCATGGATCAGGACAAAAAGCCAAAACAGGCCATCGACACCGGCGGCGGCACCTACATCAACGGGGACGTTCACGTCAACGGAAATTTCACCGGCCGCGACAGCATCAATGGCGCGTTCCCTTTCGATCCAAACGGCCCAGGTGCAGACGATGCCCGGGCATGCTACCTGAGCTTGCTGCGCAAACAGTATAATTTTGTCGAGACGCACGCCTTCACCGACCTGGCCGAGGACGAGCAGGTGGGCAAGCCCCGTAGACTGCCGCTGCTGGGCAAAGACGGCATCTACGTGCCATTATATCTTGATGCTCCGCTGGTTCGACAAGAATCTCCAATTGAACAAATGCCTGAATCGTTGCGCCGAAAGTGGGATCGCTTCGAGTGGGAATCCAAACCGAAGACCTTACCGGACATCCTTAAGATTTTCAAGGGACGCCACCTGGCCATCATCGGGGATGCGGGGAGCGGCAAAACCACCCTCCTGCACGTCCTGGTCAGCGCCTTAGCCGCGGAAGATCCATCCACCCTCGATCCTGAGTTAGCTGCAGCGCTGCCTGCCCCACGCCCGCTGCCCATTCTGCTGCCGCTGCGTTTCTTCGAACAAGCTTGCTGCGACAGAGAGACAAACCACAGCTACACACACTGCACTGCTGACCTGCTGCGCTTTACCGATGATTGGTTCAGACAGTGGTGTTCCGAGGCTGACCGGCTCCCGCCGCGCTACCTGGAGGGCTGCATCCGTGCGGGGAAAGCCTGGTTCCTGCTGGACGCGCTGGACGAGGTCGCGGACAGCAGCCACCGCGCGTCGGTGCGCAATATCATCCATGCGCTCGCAGAGCAGTTCCCGGACACCCGGCTGATTGTCACGGCGCGGGTAGCCGCCTACCACCACGCCAGGCTGAACGATGACTTTACCGTGATGACTGTGCGGGATCTGGACGAAGCGCAGCGCACGCAGATGGTGCACACCATTTACCAGGGATTGGCCTTGCCGGACGCCGCAGGCCGCGCGGAGGATCTCGACAGGCGTTTTCGTGAATCGGAGAGCCTCCGGGAGCTGAGCCGCACGCCGGTGATGGTCTGGACCGCGGCGGTGATCCACGCGCTGCGTGGCGAATTGCCCGAGGGACGTGCCGCGCTCTACGATGCCTATGTCACCATCCTGCTCAAGCAGTCCTTCAAGCGCACCCGCTACGATGTCACCAGCGTGGATCGGCTGACCGATGATGAAGCATGGTCCCTGGCCGATCGCCGCCATTACCTGACCTATACGGCTTTCCGGGTGCACAAGTTGCTGGAGAGCCAGCCTGGGCGGCAGGGCAAGCGCCGCGCACTGGTGGGCGAGGACGAACTGGTCGATGAGATCCTGGCCCCCTATCTCCAGGAGCACCTGATGCTCCCGCGGCGCCAGGCTCGCGAACGCGCCCGCGATTTTGTCGCGCTGATGGTGGAGCGCAGCGGGCTGCTCTACGAGACCGAACAGGGCTACACTATCGGGGATCACCTGACCATGCAGGAGTTCCTGGCCGCCTGGTACCTGGCGGAGAACTACGCCGGGGATGAGCCCGAAGCCTACACAGCCTTTGTGCGTGAAAAAGTGGGGGAAAGCTGGTGGCGGGAGGTCTTTATCCTGGCCGCGGGCTATCTGGCGGGCAAGCCCGGTTTCCAGGGATCGCGGTTTATTCAGCGCATTGCAGCGCAGGGGGAACCCCCCGTTGCACATTTGGCTGCGCTGACCCTGGCCGGGGAGAGCCTCCTGCAGTTGCACACGCTGCAGCGGCAGCCGACCTGGTACCCGGGCCTGGCACAGCAGCTTGGCAACCAGCTCTATGACCAGCTCTACGCTCAGGAGTGCGGCGCGCCGGTCGTGACGCGGCAGACAGCAGGGCTGGTGCTGGGCCGTCTCTATAGAATGCCCGGAGCTGGAGGCCTGACCGACCCGCGCTTCAGCGAGCCGCTGGGGCTGCTGGATTTCGTCAAGATCCCGGCCGGCACGTTCTGGATGGGCGAGGACCAAAGCCCAAGAGAAAACGAACAACCCCGCCATCAGGTAACCCTGGATGCTTACGAGATCGCCAAATACCCGACGACGAACGCGATGTTCTCCTGTTTCATCGCTGCAGGCGGCTACGCACAGGCACGCTGGTGGAAGGAGGCCATTGCGGGGGGCTACTGGGACAAGGCTCAAGGATTTAAATACGGGAATTTACCCCGGTATTGGACTGAATCACAATTTAACACCTCAGCTCAACCAGTAGTAGGGATATCGTGGTACGAATCGGTGGCCTACTGCCGCTGGCTCACCGAGGCACGGGACGACGGTTGCACCTACCGCTTACCAACCGAGGCGGAGTGGGAGCGGGCCGCGCGGGGCTTGCGCGGCGCGCGTTACCCCTGGGGAGAGACCTGGGAAGATGGCTGCTGCAACAGCCAGGAGAGCAATTTAGGAAGGACCTCACCCGTGGGGATCTTTCCCAAAGGTGCAGCCGAAGGCAGCATTCACGACATGGTGGGAAACGTCTGGGAGTGGACTTCCAGTCTTTATAAAGACTATCCGTATCGAGTTGATGATGGGCGGGAGTATCTTGAGTCTGCAGGCCCCCGGGTGCTGCGCGGCGGGTCCTTCGACCTCGATCGTGACCACGCGCGTTGTGCCTATCGCGGCAGGTACAACCCGCGCCGCTTCAACGTCGACTTCGGGTTTCGGGTGGTGTGTTCCCCATCCGCCTCTGCTCTCTGAATCTCTGCACTCTGGCTCTCTGGATTCTTTCGGCTGCGTTCATGCTTGCTTCGGAACCTTCCCGGAAGTTTCCGAACTTCCGGGAAGGTGGAAGGTGAGACGTGTGTTAGCATCGACGCGATAAGGATATCGCGGCTACGTCCTTGGGCGTTGGAGCAGGTGGGCTGTATAGCAAGGGAGATCCCTCGTTTTACTCGGGATGACAGGGGAAAAGCAGTGTTTCCGGGGAGTCGGGGGCGTAATGCGTGATGGCGTAATTCGTAATTTGGTGTTTGCGGAGGATTTTAGTGGGTGCAGGGATGAATCACGGATTGCACGGATGGAGATCCCTCGTTTCACTCGGGATGATGGGTTTGGGTAGGTGGGGGCGTGCAAACATGCCTGGAGGGTGTTGTTCTGGATGATATGTATATGATATCTTTTTTAATGGCACTAATGGCACTAATGGCACTAATGGCACTAATGGCACTAATGGCACAAAATCGTTATGTTTCGTCGGGATCAATGCCGTAGATCCGGTACCAGCGCGCGAGCTCTTCCTCGGATAGGCCGTCCGTCTTCCCCGTGTCGTCCTGCTGATGATACTTTTCTCGCTCTTTTTGCAGGCGGCTGCTGCGCTTGACCGGCTGCCCCTTGCGCTTGGGGCTTTGCTGCGGCCCCTGAGGCGCCTCCGGCAGCTCCGGGAAGATATCCAGCCAGGCTTCGACATCCTCCGCGGATAAGTTTTCGTTGTCCTCTTTGCCTTCTTGCCCTTCTTTGTCCACGACCAGCGGCTGGCGCTGGCCTGGCTGTTGGGCGGGCTTTTTCTCTGCGCGTCTCTTTTTGGGCGGCGGCAGGGGGTGCTCCGGTTCGTCGTGGAAGACCTCCAGCCAGGCGGCGACTTCCTCATTGCTGACTGCGTCCGGTTTTTCCCCGCGCGTGCGTGTCCTTTTTTCTGGGGCGGCAGGGCTTGGCTGGCCTAACTGCTCCGCAATGGTGCGGGTCGTGCGCCGTTGCTGTTGTGGGGACGCCTGTGGCGGCTGAGTCTTTTTTTTGCGGGGGGGCGCTGGCTTTTTGCGCGTTGCTGCGGGCCCGGGCTTGGCAGGCGCGGACGGCGGACTTGGTTCAGCTTCTTCTGCCTCGCCGAAGATCTCGAGCCACGCCTGGACCTCGGCATCGGAGACACGGCTGGGTTTTTCGTGCGGTGCCTCTCCCTGGGTGAGCTGCTGCGCAAAGGCCTGGGAGGTGAGCACGCGAGCGCCTGCCTGGCGTGCAGCGTCCAGGACTTCCATGTCGGAGGAAACCACTGTCCAGTTGTTGGCGTCGCGCAGGTAGCGCAGCCGCTCCATGATGATCCGGTCAGCGATGCTGTAGTGCTGCGCGGCGAAGATGACGCTGATGTTGCTGCTGGAGAGCGTGCGCGAGTAGCCACCGGGGATTCCTCCGTCGAAGACGAGGGTTATTTTCCTCCGGTGGTGGCCTGCCCAGCTCCGCAGTTTGAGCAGCAGTTTCATTTCGTCGTTGGGGTCTTCTAGGTCAATGTCGGGCAGTGCAGCGATCAGGTTGTGCCCGTCAATGAGTAATGGCATTATGCTCCTGCTTGAAAGGATAGAGAGGCGACCCACTGGGTTGCCTCTCTTACTTTACCATAATTGGCTTATTCTTCAATTGGGCCTAGGGTATGCGCATCTAAACTTTATCGTATCAAGGCTTGGCTAGACCTCCGGGGTTTCCATCGTAGGATTTCGTGGAAATACCGATTTTATGCCAGCGACACTTTTTAAGAAATCACATCAGGCAAACCCCGGAGGTCTTTCTAGCCCCAACAAGTTGGGGAGTCCTTTTTGCGCTCAGGCGGGTTTCCCTTGTAAGATCTGGCGGAGCATCACGGCTGCGACTAGCGCCAGGCCCGCGCCGAAGAAGAAGGGCGCGGCGGGACCGAATCCCTGCCAGCTTCCGATACCCTGCCAGAGAATGCCGGCGATGAAGGAGGCCGGGAAGGCCGCCAACCCCACCGCTGCGTTGTAGACGCCGTAGGCCGTGCCTCGCTTTTCAGAGGGCACCAGGTCGGCGACCAGCGCCTTGCCGGTCCCCTCCGCCATGCCGTAGTAGATACCGTAGAGGGCGTAGAGCGCCCAGATCTGCCAGGTTGCATTGGCAACGGCAAAGCCCAGGTAAATCAGCGCGTAGACCAGCCAGCCGATCACGATGATGCGCCGCCGGCCCACTTTGTCGGAGAGCGCACCGGCCGGCCCGGAGATTATAGCGTAGATCAGGTTGAAGGATGCGTCCATCAGCAGGATCTCTACCAATCCAAGGCCGCGCTCCTGGGCACGCAGCAGCAGGAAGGCGTCCGAGGAGTTGCCCAGTGTGAAGAGCACGATGGTGGCCAGGTACCAGCGGAAGCGGCTGTCAAAGCCTGCCAGCGAGAGTTTTGGCGTGCCTTTTTCCTTGATCGGTACCTCCTTGGATCCGATGGCCAGGATAAGGACGGCCAACACCGCCGGGAGAATGCTCCACCAGACGACTTTTTGGAAGGTGGCGCGGGTGAGCAGCGCACCCTGTTTGGAGTTCCAGAGGATGGCTGCGGCGATGAGCGTGCCGATCATCGCGCCCGCTGTGTCACCCGCCCTGTGCAGCCCAAAAGCCAGTCCCCGGTGCTTTTCGCTGATGGAGTCGGCGACCAGTGCATCGCGCGGTGCTGTGCGCACGCCCTTGCCGATGCGATCGGAGATGCGGATGGTCATCACCGCGTTCCAGGTATTGGCGATCAAAAAGAAGGGCTTGCTGAGGGTCGAGATGGCATAGCCCAGGACGCTGGGCCATTTTCGGGCGTTCAAGCGGTCCGAGAGCCAGCCGGAGAAGATCTTGAGCAGGCTGGCGGTGGTCTCTGCCAAGCCCTCGATCAGCCCGATGGCGGCGGTCTTTGCGCCCAGGACGTTGGCAAGAAAGAAGGGGAGCAGATTAACGATCATTTCCGATGAGATATCGGTGAGAAAACTGGTTGCCGTCACGACCCAGACGTTGCGGGGCAGCGACTTCAGGACAGATTTTCCCTTCTTGAGGGGTGTTGCAGTTGTTGTTTGACTATTCATGGTGTGTCTCCTTGAGAATTTCGTGCATAAGTTCGCGTACCGCATGGCGCGCTTCTTCCAAGGCTTTGTGGCCTTTGGATGTGATGGTGTAGTAGCGCCGCACCCGGCCTGCGACGGTTTTGCGCACACTTTGCAGGAGCCCGTCGTCTTCCAGCGTGTGCAGGGTGGGATAGAGGGTACCTGGCCCGATGTGGTACCCATGCCGGGCCAGTTCCTGCATCAGCGCCGTCCCGTAGACCGGTTCCTCGCTGGCGTGGTAAAGAATGTGAATTTTGACAGAGCCTAATATAAAATCGCGCAGCACGTATCGTCTCCCGATATCGGATTCCGATATTATAATTAGGTGTAAAAATTTGTCAATGTGTTAGTTGCGGCTTATCTGCCTGTGGCTATAATCATGGGTAAATTGTCTATTCAAAAAGGAGATAAGCACCATGGCAGATAAGCGTTCTGGCCCCCCCGCGACACCGGATCAGGTAGGGGCTTTAGCGGGTTGGTTTAAGGATTTCTTCCGTCAATTTCAGCTTGCCTGGAGGCTCCTGTTTGATTCCGAGATCCCCTGGTCGACCAAGCTGATTCCCCTGGCTACGATGGTTTACCTTATTTCACCGGTCGATTTTGTTCCAGACCCTGCGTTGGGCTTGGGCCAGTTAGATGACCTTGCTATTCTTCTGATTGGCATGCGATTATTTGTCGATGTCTGTCCTCCCGATATTGTGGCGAAGCACACGGCTGCGCTCGAGGGGAAAGCCATTGAGGAGGCATGGACCGCTGTGGATAATGAGGTGATTGATGTTGAACCTGAACTTCCTATCGAGGAAGATAAAAAAACTGAGGAGGAAACTTTGTGAAACCATTGGTAGAATGTGTTCCTAATTTCAGCGAAGGCCGTCGCCCTGAGGTCATTCAAGCTATCGTCGATGCCATGCGCGCTGTGCCTGCGG
>Ga0272441_10010902_pt1 | contig 13630 bp, 7 predicted proteins | sample SSMProp6N_FD_193582 | JGI IMG/M metagenome (GOLD analysis project Ga0272441, IMG submission 193582) | Marine sediment archaeal communities from Little Sippewissett salt marsh, Falmouth, MA, United States - SSM-Prop-6N | ecosystem: Environmental > Aquatic > Marine > Wetlands > Sediment ... | reverse complement strand
GGGGCCGGGTGCGCCGGATCTGGGGGCGGGTGGGTTGGATGGGGGCCGGGTACGCCGGATCGGGGGCCGGGATTGGAGTCAGCGGGGGGCGCATCAGCACATCGTAGCGCGCAGCGCTGGGTGAGTGGGGCTAGGCGCGATACGTTCGGGGGTGAGGAGAGTCTGATGGCGGCGAGGAGAGCACCCGTATCCGGCTAAACCATGCAAGGAAGCCATGGCTCAGATCACCGACAACGCGATCATCCTGCGAACGCGGCCGTTCTCCGACACGAGCATCATCGCCGTCGTGCTCACCCGCTCGCACGGTAAGGTCAGCGTTCTGGCTAAGGGCGCGCGGAGGATAAAGGGCGGCGCCGGGGCCAGCCTGGAGCCCTTCACCCGCGCGGAGCTCGTCTACTACGACAAGCCCGGCAGGTCCCTCCAAACCCTCGCCAAGAGTGCCATCGTCGATTCCACCCCGGCGCTCTCGACCTCCCTTGGCGCCACCGCCGCGGCAAACCTCGCGGCCGAATGCGTGGACCGGCTCGTCGAGGAGGGGGAGCCCCACTCCGACGTCTACGCCGCGCTGGCGGCGTCGCTCGGCCAACTCGAGGCGGGTAGGGAGCCCGTGGCGACCGCCGCCGGGTTCGTGGTGCGGCTTCTGACCTGCCTGGGCTACTCCCCGTCCCTGGCCGAGTGCGCCGAATGCGGCGGGGCGGTCGAGGGGACGGCCGTCCTCGACCCCCGCCGGGGCGGCGTCCTCTGCCCGCAGTGCGACGTGGGGGCCGGCGGCGTGACGCTCTCCGGCGGTTCCCTGACGCTGCTGCGCAGGCTGGCGATGGCTGGCCCCCCCGCCGGCTTGAAACTCGCACCCGGCCAGAAGCGCGAGCTGATGGCGGTCGCCGAGGTCCTCATCGAGGGCCAGCTCGACCGCCCGCTACGCTCCGCTAACTTCGCCCGGCAGGTGCTCCTCGGCTCCTGAGCCGCCCGCCGGAGCCGGTCGGGTTGCCTCCCCCCGCAAGGCCAAGGCGCTCCTCGGCCTCCCGAAGAATCGCGCCCAGCATCTGGGCGTACGACACGCCCGCGTAACGCGCCATCTTCGCCAGGTGGCCGTCCCAGCACCAGCCCGGGTTGGGATTGACCTCCAACAGCTTCGGCGTCCCCCGGGAGTCTATCCGCCAGTCGTGACGCGAGTAGTCGCGGCACTCCAGCCGCTCGCACAGCTCCACGCACCAGCCCACGATGGCGTTCTCCATCTCCTTGGGCAACTCCGCCGGAACCGACTTGATGTTCCAGTAGGGCGAGTCCGGCCGCCACTTGGCCTCGTAACCGCATATCCGCGGCAGATCCTCCGGCACCGCGGAGTAATCCTCCTCCGTTATCGGCAGCACCGTGTAAGAACTCGGCGGGTTGCCTATGATGCCGACGCTGAGGTCGCTGCCCGTGAGAAACTCCTCCACCAGCAAGGGTCTCTCGTAGCCGAAGTCGCGGCGGATGCGCTGAATGGCGTCTATGAGCTCCTCGGCGTTGGACACGACGCTGCTCGCCGTTATGCCGAAGCTCGAGTCGCCGAGGTTCGGCTTGACCAGGGCGGGGAAGTCGAAGGGCAGCTCGAAGGCCGAGTCCTCGGGCTTTATGAACAGCGCGTCCGGTACCGGGATGCCCATCTCCTTGGCCACGCCGCGCACGAGCGACTTGTCGTAGCAGAACCCCAGGCACTGCGGCCCGCTGCCGGTGTAAGGAACCCCCATCGTCTCCAGCAACGCGGGAACGTGCAGCTCCTTCCTCGGGTCGTTCAGATAGCCCTCGTCGCAGAGGTTGAAAACGTAGTCAAGCTTGCCGATCAGCCTCGCCAGCTCTTGGGGCAGCACGTCGTGGGCGTCGAGGAACGTGTAGCGGTAGCCGGGCAACTCCCGCAGCGCCGCCTTCATCTGGTCGATCGTGTAGAAATCGTCGTCGTCGAAGACGTTCTGCGGCTTGAGGGGGTCGGCCTTCGTGGGATCGCCCATCACCACGACCACGTGCTTCTCCGATACGCCCGCCCTGCGCTTGGTTGGGGTCCACTCCTTGCGCGCCGTCGCCGTAACCAGAATGCGCCGCTCCATCATGCCGAGGTCCTGGCAGCGCTTGGACGTGGTGCTGACCGAGGCCGGAGTGTCTATGTCGGAAAAACCGGCTTCGGCAAGGAGCTTGCCCAGCATCTCGCGGGTGTACAGCCTCTCGGCGTAGAACTGGTCGGCGAGCACGCCCTTCTCGACGTGCGTAATCACCTCCCTGGAGACCAGGCGCTCGCCGTCGAGCGACAGCGACCGCTCCCTGCAGACGAACCGGCGGTCGTCTATCCACTCCCACGAGCGGGGCTGAAAGCCCTCCTTGAGATACTCGCCGTCAGCCACGTCTATCAACAGCCTGCCCCACGGCTGCAACACCCTCATGATCTCCTTGAGAATGCGCAGGTCGTCGGCGAGCGTCTCGAAGTAACCGAAGCTGTTTCCCAGAAGAAGAACCGCATCGAAGCTGTCGGGAGGGTAGGGCAGTTTCCGCGCGTCGCCTTCGCGGAACCTGATGGCGGCGCCCTCCCGCTTCGTCCTGTCCCTGGCCCTCTGTATCAAGTAGTGAGACCGGTCGAGCCCGTCGAGGTTGGTAAGACCGCGTGATGCAAGCTCGAACAGGTGCCTGCCCTGGCCGCAGCAAAGGTCGAGAACCTTTGATTCGGCCGACAGCCCCAGCGTTTGAGCGATCAGTTCGACCTCCGTCGCGGTGATCTCGCGGTCGTCGACGACGTCGGCGTCGGTCGCCAGATAGAGCGGGTTGAAGATGTTGCACCACCAGTCCGGCGGGACGTGCTCCTCGAGGTTGCCGACCGGGCCGAAACTGCGCGACTTCGCCTTGCGACCGCGGGCCTTCTGCTCGTCCTTGCTCGGACGTTTGGGACTGCTCATTGACCTCTCTCCTTCTCCCGGCCGGACGGCCGGACGAAACAGGATGGCGTAAGATAGGCGGGGGCGGGGCGGATTGCCACTGTTTTCGTGCGCCCCGGGCGGAAAAACAGGGGGCCGACGCGCGCCTCTCCCGCCAGTCGGCGGACGGGCCCGCCCACGGGGGTCCGGGGGAGCGTGGTCGGCGGGGTCCCTCCCATACTCGACCCCGGCTGTTGGGGCGTCTCTCAGATCACCTGGGTGTCGCCTTGTCCAGACGTGTGCGCCGGGCAAAGGCGGCTGCAATCCCGGCACCGGCGGAGTACACCCCCAGCCATACTGGGCCGGGCCGTTGGGTTATCCCTCCTCGGACCGGCGGGTTGTCATGGCGGGGAGGCAGTCGAGCAGAAAGGCCCCGCGACCTCAAGGTGGGCCGCGGGGCCTCGTTACCTCAACTCGCGCGTCGTCGGACTACGGCAGCGGGACGATCAGGCTCAGACCCGCCTCGTAGGTCAGCATCCAGTAGCCGAGCCAGGGGCGCATGGCGTCGTCGTCGGCGCCGGACGTCGCCAGCGTGTGATAGCCCACGCCCGTCTCGTAATAATAGGCCGGGCTCTGGAGCCAACCGGCCGTCGCGGCCTCGTCCACCGTCTTCGTCTCGACGCCGTCCGTGAGCTGGCAGTCGGCCAGAGCGACCGCGCCGGATTGCGGATGGCCGATGAGGTTCCAGCCGTCGCTGAGCGCTATGACCTGGGCCTCCCGGGCCGCCTCGCCGACCATCGTGTTGTCGACTGCGCCGCCCGTCAGCAACCAGTAGCCCCGCGCGAGCTCCATCTCCGTGAAATCGGTCGGGTAGCTGTCGTACCCGGTCGCGTTGTCGTAGTTGTACAGCGAGTTGACAAGGGTGCCGCCTCCGTCAACCACGTCCGCGAAGACCGCCGAGGCCTCCGCGTCGTAAGGCGCCAGCGGAACGGAGCAGAGGTTCCACCCGCCGTCGAGAGACCCGGTCGACTCGCCAAGGCGGTTGCGGAAGAGACGCCAGCGATCGCACCAAGGCGACGTGATGATCAGGTCCGGCAGGCCGTCCCCCCACATATCCGCCGCCACGAGCCTTCGGGTGTTCCTCGTCATGCCGTGCGTCTCCGGGTCCGCAAACGTCCCGTCACCGTTGCCGAGGTACATCGACACCGAGCCGTCACCGTCGTTGCCGACGGCGATGTCAACGAAGCCGTCGCCGTTGAAGTCGGCCGAGTCCATGTACATCGGTCCCTCGCCGCCGGCGGGGATGTCGACGCGGCCGCTGAAGGTGCCGTCGCCGTCGCCGAACAGCAGCGTTATCGTGTCGGAGCCCTTGTTCGAGACGGCCAGGTCCCATTCTCCGTCGCCGTCGAAGTCCTCGGCGACTATGCCGTTGGGATCCGAGCCGACGGCGATGGGCATCTGGAGCGTCAGGTTGCCCGCGCCGTTGCCCAGGAGTATGTTGACCGAGTTGGAGAAGCTGCACGCGACGGCCGCGTCGAGGTTGGTGTCGCCGTTGAAGTCGCGCGCCGCGATGCTCGCCGGCCCGGGCTGACACTGCGAGTGCACCGGCGCCAGGAACACGCCGTCACCGCGGTTGAGCAACACCGTCACCGACATCCCGCTCAGGTTCGCGCTGGCGATGTCCGGGTACGTGTCGGCGTTGAAATCGGCCACCAACAGGTCGTTGGGGAAGGTGCCGACGAAGTACGTCCGCAGCGACGGGAACGTGAAATCGCCGAGCCCCATGCGCACACGGACCATGTTCTGGCCGGCCATCGCAATGGCGATGTCGGGGATGTCGTCGCCGTCGAAGTCCTCCGCCACTATGTCCGTCAGCTCCGTGAAGAAGTCTATCTTGCCCTCGCCGCCGAACTGCAGGCTGCCGTCGTTGCGGTGGAGGTAGACTCCCGGGGTGGAGTAGGGACCGCCCTGGGACAGGCTTACTGCAACATCCAGGTCGCCGTCGACGTCGAAGTCGGCGCAGGCGACGCCGCGGGGCGAGTGGCTCCAGTCAGTGACGTGGGAGCTGCCCGCGTCCACAAGGCCGTCCGGCGAGCCCAACGCCACGCTGACGTAACTGGCGTCGGCGCACGCCACCGCGAAGTCGGGTATGCCGTCCTCGTTGAAATCGGACGTGACGATGTGATGGGGCGTGTCGCCGGCGGTGTAGCTCCGCACGTCGTCCTCGCGATAGTAAGGCACGGGTATGCCGTAGTAGACGATCAGGTCGTGGCTTTCTAGGTTGGCCGCCACGAAGTCGTCCTCGCCGTCGCGGTCGAGATCGCACGTGACCACCGACATGGGCTGGCGGCCGATGCCGAACTTCTCGCCGTGATTGAACGTGCAGTCGCCGTTGCCTATCCAGAACTTCGAGCCCGAACCCCACGTCTCGACGTGCAATGCGTCGAGGTTGCCGTCGTTGTTGAAGTCCGCCGAGCAGACCGACGCCATCTGCCACGCCTCGGACTGGCGCTGCTGGACGAAGGTGAACGTCCCGTCGCCGTCGCCGCTGTACGAGTAGATGTCGGAGGCGAACCACGACAGGACCAGCATGTCGAGGACCTCGTCGTTGTTGAAGTCGCCCGCGTGAACGAAGCGCGGCATGACCGTATCCTCGGTGAACGCGTCGAGCGAGTACGTCTCGCCGAGCGTGAACGTCCCGTCGCCGTCACCGAGGTGGACGGCCCAACTGTTGGCGTCCTCGTGCGTTATAGCCAGGTCGACGTTGTCGTCGGCGTCGAAATCCGCCGCGCACATGCCCCAAGGATGCGACTCCGTGTCCACGGGAGTGAGGGGCGTGAACGTGCCGTCGCCGACGCCCAGGAAGACCTGGAACTGGTGATCGGCCATGTTGGACGTCACCAGGTCCGCGTAGTCGTCGTTGTTGAAGTCCGCCGTCTCGATGGCGCGCGGGTTGTAGCCCGTGGCGATGTCGGCCCTGTCGCCGAAGGTGCCGTCGCCGCGGCCGAACATCACCGTCATCGAGTGGTCCCACTGGTTGACCGTGGCGATGTCCTGATGGCCATCCTCGTTGAAGTCGGCGACCGCCTGCCAGACCGGGAAGAGGCCCGTGTCGAACTCGCAGGCGCTGCGGAAGATGGAATCGCCCGTCGCCGTGCAACAGTCCTTGGCCAGGACCGTGCCCGCCACCGGGGCCTCGCCGGCCGGGTCGTCATAGGCCGCCGCCTCCCCGGCGCCGCCCTCCTTCGTCGCGCCCATCAGATACACAGAGATGTTGTCAACAGCCGACGCGTCGACGTCGATGCCCCACTTCGTCACCCAGCCGACCTCGAAACGCACCTGCCCCGTCGTCGTCGTCACCTCGTTCAACTGCGTGCCGACGTCGTTGCCGACGTGCTCCTCGTAGCGCCAGAAGCTGTCGCCGTCGTGTGGCCAGAAAGCATGCTCCCACTGCGGGTCCACTTCGCCGTCGCAGTAGATGCGCATGTAGACGCCCTGGCCCCAGAAGTCCTCCGGCTGGCCTATGCGGTCGTGGTGCATGAAAACCGCCGCCGATAGGTCCACGGGGTAGGTGTCCGGGGCCACCGTCCACGTCTGACTGATCGAGTTGCAGATCTTCGTCGAGTCGTGGCCGGCCCAGTCGAAGTTGCCGCTCGCACGACTCCATCCCGCCGAGTACGTCCCCGCGTACTCCGTTATCTTGTCGTAGTCGTAGTCCACGTCCAGGATGCCCGTGAAGACCTCCGTCGGGGACGTGGGGTAGTGCGGGTCCATCTCCGTCCAGCCCGTCAGGTCACCCGTCTCGAAATCGCCGTTGGTCACCATCTGGGCCCCGAAACAGGTCCCGCACAACGCCAACACCGCCAACTGCATCATTCCACCGCGAAATCTCATCAGATCTGCTCCTCTGCGTCGCTACACGTCACGACTTTCTGTGTGGATTACTCGGAAATGACTCCCGCCGAAAACACGGGCCGGCTGCGGCGATTCACCCGCCGACACCCGGCCACTCGTTGGTGTGCAGGGCCTCTCCCGTAGACATACCTCACCCATCACACCTTCCGCTTAAGTGTGACACATAGGCGCAATTCAGTCAAATCCCCCCGTGAGTCCCCCCAGGGGGGCGGCAGGTGCCGCTCCGAGTGCGATGCTCCGCATCGCTGGGGCGGTCGGGGCCTCGGCAAGCTAAGACAACTCTTGGGCGTGTCGCTCAACCCCCAGGGGGCACAGGGCCTGTGCTCCCGGTGCGATACTCCGTATCGCTGGGGCGTTCGGGCGGTCGGCGAGGTCACACAACGCGGGGTCGTGTCGTCCTCAGGTAGCCTGAGCAGGCCCCCGAACCCTTTCGCCATAATCCACTCGTCTCACTCGTATTCCAAGTGCAGGGGAGTGGAGTCCCCGAATGCGAGACAGATGTGGCCCGAGCCCCTCTCCCATGAACCGCTCGTCTTACACGTGTTTCGGCGGCGCGGAGTCTCTCATCACCATGAAGAGCGGAGCCGGACGAGCCACGCCTGCTGCCATGAACCACATGTCTTAGCGGTGGTTAGGCGGAGAGGGCGGGGGGACGGCCCGGGCTTGCGGGTCATGGTTGTCGGGGTCGGTGCCCGCCTACGGCGTCCCCGCAGCGAGCCACTGGGACACGCCCGCCAGGACCATCTGGACCCCCATCGTAATGACGATGAGGCCGGTTATGCGGATGAGCGCGCCGAGGACGTTGAAGCGAGACAACAGGCCGCCCAAAGGCTTGGCGGCAAGCATCAGCGCCAGGTTCGCCCCCAACGCCAGTACCATCGACGCGGTGGCCGGTGCCGGGCCCTCGCGGATCGCCAAGGCCAGCGACGCCGTGATCGTGGCCGGGCCCGCGATCATCGGGCAGGCCAGCGGCACTATCGAGATATCGGAGAACCGCGCGTGGGTTCCCTCCTCGAAGAAGACGCCCTTGGTGAGCGCGCCGAAACCGACCCAGAACAGGACGATGCCTCCCGCCACCCGCAGCGAGTAGAGATCCACCTGGAAAATACGCCGGAGTATCACGTCGCCGAAGAGCATGGACCCCAACAGAATGCAAGCGGCAACGGCCGAGGACTTCAGCGCCGCCCTGTTCAACTCCTTCACCGGCACGTCGGGAGAGAAAACCGAGAGGACCGATATCTTGCTGACGGGATTGATCAGCGCCAGCAGGTACAGCGCGTTCACGAGTATCGCGGAGAATATCGCCATGGGGTCCCCATCTCTCCCGCCGGACCGCCCTTAGTCGCGGTCGATGCGCGCCATCATTCTACCCCGGCCGGGAGTGCGACTCAACCCCCAGGGGGCACAGGGCCTGTGCTCCCGGTGCGATACTTCGCAGCACAGGGCCTGTGCACCCGGTGCGATGCTCCGCATCGCCGGGGCATTCCGATCCTCGGCGAGGTCACACAACGCTGGGGCGTGCCGTCCCCAGAGAACGAGGAGGGGTGCCGCCCGCGCGCTCGGCTAGGTCAGACCAGGCGCGGACACGCGTGTCGCAGAGAGAAGGCCCCGCGGGCGGGCAGCCGCGGGGCCGGTGTGTGCAATCGGGGCGACTACGTCGAGTAAGGGATGAACATCGTCAAGTCCACATTCGCCAGTATCCAGTAGCCCACGCCGAGGTCCACGACGTCCGTGTCCCACGTGGTGTCGGGCGTGCCGAGCGTGAGGTAGCCGGCCCCCGTCACGTAGCAGTAGCCGGGCTCCTCGATCCAACCCGCGGCGACGGCGTCGTCCCAGGACTTGGTCGTCAAGCCGTCCGTGAAGGTCACGGTGGCAAGGTCCACGGGCCTGACGGCGAAGGAGCCGTAGCCGATGAGGTTCCAGCCGGCGTTGAGGGCGATGTCGAGCGCGGGAGCGGCCCACGGCGTGTGGGTGCCCGTGTTCGCCAGGTCGTGGCGGAACTTGGGCCACTCGCCCGGGTCGCCCGCGCCTCGCTCGAGGCAATAGAAGACGGAGTCCATCCCGCCTATGTATACGTTGCCGGCGGCGGCCGTGGGCGAGGTGTAGAGCGGCTGGCCCGTCGCGTGGGACCAGACGATGTCCCCATAGTCCGCATCCAGGCAGTAGACGCTCGTGTCCTCGCAGCCGATGTAGACGTAGTCGCCGCTCACGGCGGGCGAGGACAGGCCGACGTGGTAGCCGAGCTCGGTGCGCCACAGCATCGCGCCCGTCGCGGCCGTGAGGCAGTAGACGTAGTAGTCGTCGCTGCCGAAGTAGACGCGGTAGCCGCAGATGGCCGGCGACGAATCGACGGGCCCGCCTGAGAGGAAGGCCCATTGGACGGAGCCGTCGTGGGAGCTCAGGCAGTAGAGGCCGGTGTCGCCGCTGCCGACGTAGACGTAGCCGCCGCTGACGGCCGGGCTGCTCTCCACCGGTCCGCCCGTGACCCTGATCCAGATGATCGCGCCGCTGGCGGCATCGAAGCAGTAGACGTTCTGGTCGGCGCTGCCGACATAGACGCGCCCGTCGACGACGGCCGGGCTCGACCGGACGTAGCCACCGGTCGCTCTCGACCACACCAGCGCGCCGTCGGAGGCGTTCAGACAGTACACGCTGTTGTCGTAGCTGCCGAAGTAGACCCTGCCGTCGACGACCGCCGGGGCGGAGACAACGCTGTTGCCGGTCACGTGTGCCCACTCAAGGCTGCCGTCGGATGCATCGAAGCAGGCCATGGCAGAGCCGACGCCGACGTAGACGTAGCCGCCAACGACCGCCGGGGAGGAGTAGACCGACTGTCCGATGTTGGACGACCATATCTCGCTGCCGTCCGATGCGTCGAGGCAGCGGACGTTGAAGTCGTTGGAGCCGAAGTACACCCTCCCGCCCTCGACCGCCGCGTTAGAGTATGTGTAGGCCCCCATCATGTACGTCCAGACGACGTCGCCGGGTGCGGCCCATGCCGCCGACGCCCACAACACCGCGATCGCCATTACCTCCGCTATGCGTTTCATCGCTGCGCCCCTTTCGCCCCCCCAGCCCCCGGTCTCCAGCGCGTTGCCTCCCTGTAGGCAACAGAAACGCCCTCGGGATACACATCTCCCGAAGGCTGATATATCACGCCATGTACGCCGGTTGCCGCTGCCCACACGGGCTTTCCTCCGACCCACGCCTCTATTGAGAGTATAGCCGTCCGAGACGCTCACTGTCAAACCAGGCACAGGGCCTGTGCACCCGGTGCGATGCTCCGCATCGCCGGGGCATTCCGATCCTCGGCGAGCTCATAGGTCGCTGTGACGTGGCGGAGAGCGTTGCCGGCGAGGGCCCATGTCCGCACGCACAAGAGGGCCCCGGCGGACAGCAGCCGGGGCCTTCCGGGATGCCTCAGGCGCTACTGAGGCATGCACAGCGTGCAGACACGGTAGGCCAGGACCCAGTAGCCCCGGCCCGGCCGGAAGCAGTCGTCGTCACCGAGTTCGGTGTCCGAGATGCGGTAGCCGGGGAAGGGATAGGGTCTGTACCAGAAGGTCTGGCGCTGTACCCAGCCGCAATCGGCCGCCTCACACCATGTCTTCACCTCGGCGCCGTCATCGACGAGGCAGCACCCGAGCTGCGAATCGCACACCGGGCCACCGATGAGATTCCACCCCGACCACAGCTCGACCTCGAAGGGCAGGTGCGCCAGGTGCCCCAGGGCCGTCAGGTCGGAGACGATAACCTGCCCCCCCGAACCCGCCGGCGCGACGTAGCCCTCGAAGACCTGCATCCTCGTCATGTCGCCCTTGAAGCTCAGACCGGCGGGGTAGAACTCGGGCTGGCCGTCGTACCAGGCGCCCAGCCAGAACCCCGTCGGCATGCCGTTGATCGTGACGAACATGCTGCCGAGGCCGGCGTCTATCGCGTGATATGTGATCACAACGTCGTAGACGCCGCCCGTGTTGTAGGTGCCTCCGTCCACGCAGCCCCACATCTGCTCCTGATACGGGTCCACGCCGTCGCGGTCGAACCAGATGCCGAAGTTCAGCGTTGTCCCCGACGGGCCGATGATCGTGTCCGGGTCCGTGCAGTCGTAGTCGGTCTCATCACGGGCGCCCGAGGCGGAGAGCTGGTGCTTGTCGTCGAGGTCCTGGCTCTCGGGGTCGGTGGCGAGATCGCCGAACTGCGAGGTCAGCCACCCGCCGGCGCCGCCCTGGTAGGTGTCCCAGGGGCCGGGGTTGAAGTCGGCCGCGCCCACGTGCCGTATCCCGACCTCGGTGTACGACGTTGCCGACGGCGAGCTCTGCGTCACGCCCGACATGTCAAGCGTGTAAGAGAGGACCAGATCGCCCAGCGTGAGGTCCCAGATGGGCAGCGTGCCCATCGCGACGTAGCTGCCCGAAAACGTCACGTCATCGTAGTAGACTATGCTCTCCGCCGCGGCCGCCCCGACCAGGAGCGCGCACGCGACGAGTGCGACGGTGATTCTGATAGCGCCCATATTCGTTCCTCCCGTGCAAGCTATGTCCTCTCCCGTCGCCTGCGCAGACGCCCGGAGAGGGGTGTGCCCGAAAACGGACTTTCTCCCTTGTCTCTAAGTCTCTAACGCACCTCCCTTCTGGAGAACAGAGTCATGGATTGCTTAGGTTGCTACGTCCGTGTGGGAGTCCCTCGGTGTGGGTGGGTGGTCGGCCCGCTGTCCGCGCCCTTGATGTGAGAAGCCCGCTGTCCCCGCTGCCCACCGGGGGTCACCTCGCACTATTATAGTACTACTCCCCGGCGGGTTTGTCAAACGGGTCGAGCGTATGGGCGGACGGTCGGGCGTTCCCTCGCCGCTCCCCTGGTCGGTCCCCTCACCGACGGGATATGCCCCGAAAAAGCGCCCATATCGGTCTCTAAAACCCGGCGGTCGTTGACATTCGGGCCCGCCGCTGATATATTCGCCCGGCTATGCTCTACCTCCAAGACATGATCAATAAACTGCAGGCCTACTGGGCAAAGCAGGGGTGCGCCATACTCTACCCAGTGGGGACCGAGGTGGGCGCCGGGACATTCAACCCGGCGACCTTCCTGCGCGTCCTCGGGCCCGACCCGTGGGCCGTCGTCTACGTCGAGCCCGGCCGCCGTCCAAAAGACGGCCGGTACGGCGATAACCCCAACCGCACCGAGCTGCACCACCAGCTCCAAGTGGTCATCAAGCCCTCGCCCGACGACATACAAGACCTCTACCTCGCCAGCCTGGAGTCCATCGGGATACGCCTGGCCGAGCACGACGTGAAGTTCACCGAGGACGACTGGGAATCGCCGACGCTCGGCGCCACCGGCCTCGGCTGGCAGGTCGAGCTCGACGGCACCGAGATAACGCAGTTCACCTACTTCCAGCAGATGGGGTCGATCGAGCTCGACCCGATACCCATCGAGATCACATACGGGCTCGACCGCATAGCAATGCTCGTTCAGGGCGTCGACAGCTTCTTCAAGCTGCGCTGGTCGGAGAACCTCACCTACAAGGACCTTCGGCACGAGGAAGAACGCCAGTGGTGCGTGTTCAACTTCGAGGTCGCCGACGCAGCGATGCACGCGCGGCTGTTCGACGACTTCGAGAGGCAGTGCGGAGAGCTTATCGATCGCGACCTCGTCCTGCCGGCGTACTGGTTCGTGATGAAGGCGTCGCACGCGTTCAACATACTCGACGCGCGCGGGGCCATCGGCGTGGCCCAGAGGACCGGGTACATCGCCCGCGTGCGCGCCATGGCGAGAAGCGTCGCCAAGGCGTACCTGGCGATGCTCGAGGAGAAGGCCGAAGGGGCCGTCGCAAGCGCCGGGGGGGGCTCCTGACGTGGACCTGCTCATCGAGATAGGCTGCGAGGAGCTGCCCGTCACCTACATCGGCCCAGCGCTGGCGCACCTGGCCGGGGGGCTCGTCCGCTCGCTCTCGGAGGCGGGCCTCGTCGGCAAACAAGACGCGCGCACCTTCTCCACACCCAGGCGACTCGCCGTATGCATACCCGCCGTCTCCGAGCGCCAGCCCGACCGCCACGTCGAACGACGCGGGCCGTCCGCCAAGGCCGCCTTCGACAAGGACGGGGTGCCCACAAAGGCCGCTACCGGCTTCGCCAAGTCCTGCGGGCTGAAACCCGAGGAGCTCGAGCGGCGCGATACCGGCAAGGGCGAATACCTCTACGCCACCGTCCTCGAAAAGGGGAGATCCGCCGGCGAGATCATCGCCGAGAGCCTCACCGCACTCCTCGCCAGCACCCCCGCCCCCAAGACCATGCGGTGGGGGAGCGGGACGTTCCGCTTCGCAAGGCCCATACGCTGGATCGTGGCGCTGCTTGGCGAGGACGTCGTCGCCATCGACATAGACGGGCTGGCATCGGGCCGAACGACGCTGGGGCACCGCTTCTCCTCGGGCCGGCCGATAGAGATCCCCCGCGCCGACGCCAAGGCGTACCTCTCCCTGCTGCGCGAGACGGGCGTGGTCGCCGACGCCGGGCAGCGGCGGGAGATGCTCGCCTCCGGAGTGCGGGAGATCGTCGCCCGCTACGGCGGGACCGAGATAGACGAGAAGCTCGCCGACTACGTCAGCAATCTCGTCGAGTTCCCTTGCCCCATCGAGGGCGCATTCGACGAGCGCTTCCTGGCCCTCCCCGAGGAGGTCCTCGTCCAGTCCATGAAGATTCACCAGCACGACTTCCCCGTCCGCGACGGCTCGGGGAAGCTCGTGGCCCGCTTCGTATGCGTCAGCAACGGCGTGCCCACCGACGGCGGCGAGGAGAACGTGCGCGTGGGCAACGAGGAGGTCCTGCGCGCCTGCTTCGAGG
>Ga0272441_10010901_pt1 | contig 13631 bp, 10 predicted proteins | sample SSMProp6N_FD_193582 | JGI IMG/M metagenome (GOLD analysis project Ga0272441, IMG submission 193582) | Marine sediment archaeal communities from Little Sippewissett salt marsh, Falmouth, MA, United States - SSM-Prop-6N | ecosystem: Environmental > Aquatic > Marine > Wetlands > Sediment ... | reverse complement strand
TTCTTCTTGCAGACGCTTGTGAATGGCACGCCAGACATCGTTGAGACTCCCTCCATCCGCGAGAAAGTCACGCAAGGAAATGCCGACGATGTCAATGTGGAGTGTCCTTTCATTCTCGACCAGTGCGAGGAATTCGGAGCGTGCTTCCTTCCTCTCTGTATAGATGTGACTGATGCCGCTTCTATGAAGCAACTCACCAGGACGCTCGGAGAATACCTGCCTTAGGCACCAGGAGATGAACGCGCCCGCGCTAAGGGCAATGACCGCAGCTCTTAAGATCTCAAACCCGAAGAGAGAAATAGCACCAAAAAGGTCACCGGCCGCGAGATTGCCGAGGACGAAGAAGCTCACTGCCCATCCTAAGGCCCCGATGCACAACATCACACTGAGGGCAAAGAACGAGATCTGTATTCTTGAGCGAGCATGATGGTTCATGACTGCTTCCTCCGGGTTAACACCCGCTGATGAGGCCCTCCGTGGCGTACCGTAAGTAGCCGACGCGAAGTAACATCTAGAACTCACCGTTTCGCGTGGGGGCGGATGGTATAGTCCTATTTGCCGTGAAGCTTGTCTCGTTTCAGGTTGATCGCCTTGAATTCCTCGTCACTCACCCTCGTCTTCAGGGGGTAACGCCGACGGTCAACCACGCAGGTCACGCTTAACCCGGACGCCGCTTGCGTGCCCGAAATCAAGTGAGCCATCGTCTCATAATCCGTGAGCGGTTCTCTGCGCCTACTCGAGGCCATACTTCTTGATCTTGTACTGGAGGGTGGTGCGTTTGATGCCGAGGTGTTCGGCGGCCTTGGTCTTGTTCCAGCGGAAGCGTTCGAGGGCGCCGCGGATGAGTTCGGATTCGAGTTTGTCGGTTCGCTCGAGAAGGGAGGCTTGTTCCGCGCCTTCGGCCGCGGCGGCGACGGCTTCGGGTTCGGGTTCTTCTTGGGTGAAGAGGAGGTCTTGGGGGAGTTCCTTGCGTGTGATGATGGGCTCTTCGGCGAGTACGACGGCGCGTTCGAGGACGTTCTCGAGTTCGCGCACGTTGCCGGGCCAGGGGTAGCGCAGGAAGAATTCCATGACTTCGTCGTCGATCCCGCGTGTCTCGTGGCCGGACTCCATGCTGAACTTGCGCAAGAGGTGATCGATGAGGGCGGGGATGTCGTCTTTGCGGTTCTTGAGGGGCTCGACGTGGACGGAGAAGACGTTAAGGCGGTAGTAGAAGTCTTCGCGGAACCGTCCCTGCTTGATGGCTTCGGAGAGGTCGCGGTTGGTGGCGGCGAGTACGCGTACGTCGACCTTGATGCTCTTGGTGCCGCCGACGCGCTCGAATTCGCCTTCCTGCAACACGCGCAGCAGCTTAACCTGAATGCCGGCGTCAATTTCGCCGACCTCGTCGAGGAAGAGCGTGCCGGTATCGGCCTTCTCGAAGCGGCCAATCTTGCGGTCGCTGGCCCCGGTGAACGAGCCTTTCTCGTGGCCGAACAGCTCGCTCTCGAGCACGCCCGGCGCCAAGGCCGCGCAATTGAGCGCCACGAAGGGCATGTCGCGCCGGGGGCTGGCGTCGTGGATGGCGTGGGCCACCAACTCTTTGCCGACGCCCGTCGGCCCGGTGATCAAGACCGACCCGCGGCCCGGGGCGATCTTCTCGATGGTTCTCAGCAGGTTCTTGGTGTGCGCGCTGGTGCCCACCATGCGCTGAACTTTGGGATGCATCCAGGTCTTTTCAAGGGGCGGCGCGGCCTGTACCTCGCTGTCGCGCAGGATCTTGTCGACCTTGAGCTCGATCTCCGAGAGTTTGAAGGGTTTCCGGATGAAGTCCCGGGCGCCCAGCCGCATGGCCTCGACGGCCGTTTCGATCGTGCCGTAGGCCGTGATGAGAATGACCTGCGTGTCCGGCGAGATGTCGCGCGCCGCCCGCAGGACGCCGAGGCCGTCCGCCCCGGGCATGTTCAGGTCCGTGATGACCACGTCGAAGACCTGTTCCTTGATGAGGTTGATTGCGTCCAGGCCGTTCGAAGCCTGGGCCACCTTGAAGTCCCGCTCAACAAAAGCGGCCTCGAGCATGTCGCGCATGCTCGCCTTGTCGTCCGCCACCAACATGTGACGCGGCATAGCATTGCCTCCACGCGTTTACCCTACGCTCCCCAATTGCTCGCATAGACTCTAGCACGGCCGGGCCGGGGCTTCAAACCCTCGCGGCTCAATCGCCGAAGAGCTTCTTGAAATCGTCGGGCCCTTTGGGCTCCGGGTCGTGCCCGGCCTCCTCGAACAGCGTTTGGAGGGCCTCCTTGGCGGTTCGCTTGACCTCATCGGCAACCTGATCGATCTCGGTGTCCGCGAATTCGAAATCCTCGCAGAAGTTGGCGCCTTCCCTATCGGTGACCCATTCGGTCGTGGGGATGCGGCAGTGGTTGTGGGCGTGCTCGTCGTAGAAGCGGCAGTTCATGCAGCAATGCGAATAGGAGGAACAGCCGTCGCACAGCTCCTTGAACAGGGGTTGCTTTCTCTCGCTCACCCATTCGTTGCCGCATCGGTAGCAGCGTTTCATGATCCCGCCATCCTGTCGCGCCGGCCTTCCACCCGCTAGACTAGGGAACGGCGCGCTGCGTGTCAAACCGTTCGGCGGGTCGGTTGGACTTCTGCCGTGATTCCAGTAAAATGCAGACGCTGAACAACAGGAGGTTTGCAGAACGATGGTTGATCCGGAACTGCTCAAGATCCTTGTGTGCCCTGAGAACAAGACGCCCGTTGCCTTGGCCGACGACGAGTTGCTCGGCAAGGCGAACGCCGCGATCGCGGCCGGGACCTTGAAGAACCGTGGCGGTGGCGTCGTCGAGACGAAGATCGACGGCGCACTTGTTCGCGAAGACCGGCAATACATGTACGCGATCCGCGACGATATCCCCATCATGTTGATCGATGAGGCGATTCCCCTCGATCAACTCACAGATTGAGTGATTGAATCATTGAGTCATTGAGTGATTGAATGACTGGGTCCGCACCGGGGGGCCCGTAGCGCATGGATTCATATCCTGCGCCAAGGCCAGGGAGTAGTTCGCTGACCCAATGGAACAGACATCTTTCAGTCCCCCGGTGCCCCATTTTCTCAATGATTCAATCTCTGTAACTGTTTAGCGGATTGGCGTGAAGGCCATGTGATTCCGTCATTGCGAGCGAAGCGAAGCAATCTCGACCGGAAATCACGCTGTATGTAAACGAGATTGCTTCGCTTCGCTCGCAATGACGGAGTACTTGGGCCTGGGTTGACCACCCTCGCCAATCGGCTAAAGGATTACCACTCTCTCAATCGTTCATAGTTGGGCCGCGTTGCGCTCCTTGAGTTCGGCGACGGCCCGGCGCACGTCCTGGGCGCGGTCTTTGGGCATGACGAGCACGGCGTCGGGCGTGGCCACGACGACCAGATCGCGCGCGCCAACCACGGCGACGGCCCTGTCGTGCGGATCCCCGGCCGTTTCGTTGTACACAATGCAGTCTTCGCAATCGACGAGCACCGGATCCCCGAGAGCGATGTTACGCTTGTCGTCGCACGGCAACGTGCGATCGAGCGCGTTCCAGGCGCCCACGTCGTCCCAATGAAACTCGGCCCGCGCCACCGCGACGTTGCGTGCGCGCTCCATGAGTGCGTAGTCAATCGAGATATCCTCGAGCGCCTCGAAAACGCGATCGACCTCGGCCGCGTCGCCCGCGCGCATCGCAGCGGTCATCGCGCGGACCGCGCGCGCATGCCCGGGCCGGGCTGCCTCGAGTTCGGCCATGAACGCCGGAATCGTCCAGAAGAACATCCCGATGTTCCACAGATACCGGCCGGACGTGAAGTAGGCCTTTGCCCGTTCTGGATCCGGCTTCTCGTGGAAGCCGACGACGCGGTACACGGGCACCCCCTCGGCGAAACTAGGGAGAGGCGCGTTGTCCTCGGGTATCTGCACATAGCCGTACCCGGTTTCCGGGCGCGTCGGCACGACCCCTATCGTGGTCAGTGCATCCTCTTGTTCAGCGGCACGCAGCGCGGCCTCGACGGCCGCGCAAAAGACTTCGTTGTCGCGGATGACGTGGTCGGCTGTGAGAACCGCCATCGAGAGCGGGCGGTCTTCGCCGTACTTGGCCACGAGGTACGCGGCGGCGTAGACCAGGCACCCGGCGGTGTTGCGTTTCACGGGTTCGGCGATCACGTTCTCGTCCGGCAGCCCTACGCGCGCCTCGCGAATGGGCTCGACGAGATGTTTGCCGGTCACGATGTAGACGTCCTCGGGCGGAATCACGGGGGCCACACGGGACACGGCTTCGGCCAACATGGTTTGCGTCTGGCTCGTCAGGCGCAGCAACTGTTTGGGCCGGCGCCGGCGCGACAGCGGCCAGAAGCGTTCGCCGGAGCCGCCGGCCATGACGACGCCGACGCGCCGGGGTTCAGAGTGATTGGGCATGCGTGCCTCTCCTTTGGCTCAATCCAGCACTGGGCAGCGCCGGCAACCGCTAGTCGCCGGCCGCGCTCTTCTGTTCTATGAGGGACCTGCGCTGTGGCGCAATCTCGCGGCGGAATCGGCGCACGGCCTTCAAGTGCTCCGCCTCGGTTGCACTGAAGGTATGGGTGGCGCCGTCGGCGTTGGATACGAAATAGAGGTAGTCCACATTGGCCGGGGAAAGTGCCGCACGCAGCGAAGCGACCCCGGGGCTCGATACGGGTCCTGGAGGCAGTCCCGCGTGTTTGTAGGTGTTATACGGCGAGTCGGCCTCGAGATCCTCATAGAGCAGCCGTTGGCCGTATTTCTTGAGTGCGTATTGCAGGGTCGAGTCCAACTGGAGCGGCATGCCTTTGTCGATACGGTTGTATATGACGGCTGCGATCGTCGCCCGCTCGTCGGCAACGCGGGCCTCTTCCTCGATCAGGGAGGCCACCGTGACCACGGCGAGCTTGTCGTACTCGGAAGCCTCCGGAACTTCGTCCAGGAGCGCCGCGTACTCCTTCTCAAACTGGCCCAGCATCCGCTCGACCACGTCGTGCGCCGACGGCTTCTGCTCGAAGTAGTACGTGTTTGGCATGAGGAAGCCTTCCAGCGTTGGGGTATCGACCCCAAGGCGCGCAATCAGGGCGGGATCCGATGCGGCTTCGATGAATGCGTCGGGCTCGTCAAGCAGCCCCGCGGCCTGGGCGATGCTCATCCCTTCAGGGACGGTTATCTTCAGTTCCGCTGGGATTTCTTCGGGCGCGAGGAAGCGGTTCGGGCCTTCCTGGAGCAGGTGGAGCACTTCCATTGGAGAGAGGCCCTGGGGCACGACGTACCGGCCATGCTTGACGGGCTTGCCCGATTTGTCGAGCCGCAGGGCGAGTCGGAAGAACCAGGCACGTTCCACCACGCCGGCGTCCTTGAGCACCTGGCCCACCTCCGTTCCCGTCGCCCCTTCCGGGATGGTCACGGGGGCCTTTTCCCCGGGCACGCCGGGCTGGACCACGTGCAGGTAGGCGAGGAACAGGAAGAAGCCGGCCGCGATTGCCGCGACCGCGGACAAGCAGATGAGGAAAAGGACCAGCCTCAAGACAAGCAGCACAAGTGATCGCTTGCGCTCGGGTTCCGCATTGGGCAAGGTTCCGCTCATGGGTGAGGCGCCGGTCTCTTCTGCGAATCGAGATAGGTCTGGAGTATTTCTTGTGCGGCCACTTTGTCAATCACGGCCTTCCGCTTCTTCCGCCGGACATTCGCGGCGATGAGTTTCCGTTCGGCAGAGGCCGTGGTGTATCGCTCGTCCAGCGTCACCACCTCGATGTCCAGCGCAGCACGAAGCCGCGCGACAAAGGCCAGCACCTTCTCGGCCTGCGGGCCGGGTTTGCCTTCGCGATTAAGGGGCACTCCCGCAACGATGAGCACGGCATCCAACTCGGCGGCTATCGCGGCAATGGCCTCGACGGCGCGCTGCTCCGAGCTGCACACGACCACCGTATGCGCCTGCGCGATAATCCGAAACGGGTCGCTTACGGCCACGCCGATCCGGACGTCGCCGACGTCCAGGCCCAGGATACGCCCTTGCGGTCTCAGGGGCGCAGAGCCGGGTCTGTTGTCAGCATCAAGCGTCACCCCAGAAGCTCCGCGACGACCTCCGGGGCCTTGCCGATGGCTTCCGGGAGCCGCTCTGGGTTCTTGCCGCCCGCCTGGGCCATATCGGGCCTGCCGCCGCCGCCGCCGCCCACCATGGGCGCGAGCCGCTTGATGACGTCGCCCGCCTTGACCTTCTTGGTGAGGTCGTTGGTCACGCCCACACACAAGAGCGCTTTGCCTTCGCCGGCGCTCCCGAGCACGACCACGCCCGAATCGATCTTGTCGCGCAGGTTATCGAGCACCATACGCAGCCCGGCCGCGTCCTGGCCCTCGACTTCCGCGGCCAGGAGCCTCACGCCGTTCACCTCCTGCACCTTGGCCATGTAGTCGACCGACCCGCCCGTCGCGGCCGCCTGTTTCCACTTCGCCACTTCGCGGCCCAGGCGCTTGTTTTCCTCGAGGAGGGCCGCGAGCCGTGCCGGGACCTCGTCTACGCTGGTGTTCAGCAGTTGCGCGGCGCCCGCCAACTGCCGGTCCCGTTCCTGGAGCACGTCGACGCACGGATTGCCGCAGACCGCCTCGATCCGACGCACGCCGGCCGCAACCGAAGACTCGCTCACGATCTTGCAGTAGCCTATCACGCCCGTCCGCGGCACGTGGCATCCGCCGCACAGCTCCATGCTTACGTCGTCGACCTTCACCACGCGGACCGTGTCCTCGTATTTCTCGCCGAACAGCGCCATGGCGCCGGCCTTGCGGGCTTCGGCCAGCGGCATATACTCGATCGACACCGGCGTGTCGCTGCGGATGAACGCATTGGTCTTGCGCTCGATGTCGCGGAGGCGCTCGGTGTCGATACCCTCGAAGTGCGTGAAGTCGAACCGGAGGCGTTCGGGCGACACCTGCGACCCCGCCTGGTGGACGTGGTCGCCCAGGATATCCTGCAGCGCGGCCTGGAGCAGGTGCGTGCTCGTGTGGTGGTTCTCGGTGGCGCGCCGTTTTTCGGCGTCCACCTGCGCGGTGACTTCGTCGCCCACGTGCAGGACGCCGCGACCCACCCGGACCTCGTGCAGCGTCATCTTGCCCAGCGGCGCCTTGGCCCCCGAAACGCGCGCGTGGCCGTTGGCCGCATCCAAGATCCCCGTATCGGCGACCTGGCCGCCGGATTCGGCGTAGAACGGGGTCTTGTCCAGCACGATCTCACCCTCGAGGCCGGCATCGAGTTGCTCGACGGATTCGCCCGCGTGGAGGATGGCCACGATCTGCGCGCCGCACTCGAGGGTATCGTAGCCCACGAATTCGGTGTCGCCGACCTGATCGCGGACGACCCCGTAGACAGGCGGCAGGGCCTCTTCGCCCGTACCCACCCACGCGCCACGCGCCTGCTCACGCTGCCGGGCCATCGCGGCATCGAACCCCACCCGGTCCACGGTGTACCCTCGGTCCTCGGCAATGTCCGTAGCCAGGTCAAGCGGGAAGCCGTACGTATCGTGCAGGCGGAACAAGTCCGCGCCCCGAACCACCGGCTCGCCGGTCTGCTTCATCTTCTCGAAGATCTCTTCGAGCAGGTCCATGCCGCGCGCCAGCGTACTCGCAAACCGCTCCTCTTCGGTGTGGATGATCTTCTCGATTTGGAGTTTCTTTTCGTTCAGTTCCGGATAATGGACGCCCATAAGGTCGCCGACCGTTTTCGTCACCTCGTAGAGAAAGGGCTTCTCGAGGCCGAGTTCCCGCCCAAACCGGGCCGCGCGGCGCAACAGCCGCCGTTCCACGTAACCCCGGCCCTCGTTGGAAGGCAGGATGCCGTCGGCGATCATGAAAGCCACGGCGCGTGCGTGGTCCGCAATCACTCGAAACGGCGTGGGGTTATCCGCATACGTGACCTTGCACAGGGCCTGGGTGGCCTCGATGATGGGGAAAATGCCGTCGGTATCGAACACGGTCTCCTTGCCTTGGAGCAGGGCGGCGACCCGTTCGAGTCCCAAGCCGGTATCGATGCCGCGGTTCTTCAACGGCGGACGCGACCCGTCGGGCTGTTGGTCATACTGGGGAAAGACGAGATTCCAGAACTCGAGGAAGCGCTCGCAGCGTTCGCACCCCGGCGCGCAATCCGGTTGCCCGCAGCCCAAGGCCTCGCCCCGGTCGATATGAAGTTCCGAACACGGGCCGCAGGCCCCGGCATCCCCCGCGGGCCCCCAGAAGTTGTCCTTCTTGCCCAAGCGGACGATCTTCGACGCGGGCAGGCCGATCTGCTTCTCCCAAATGTCGAACGCTTCGTCGTCGTCTTCAAACACCGACACCCAAATCAGATCGCTGTCCAGTTTGATCACTTGGGTGCAGTAGTCCCAGGCCCACTGGATCGCTTCCTGTTTGAAGTAATCGCCAAAAGAGAAATTCCCGAGCATCTCGAAAAACGTCATGTGGCGCGAGGTCTTGCCGACCTCGTCGAGGTCGTTTGCCTTGCCGCCGGCGCGCAGGCACTTCTGCGACGTAACCGCCCGTCGGTACGGCACCGGTACGTCGCCGGTGTAGAAGGGCTTGAACTGCACCATCCCAGCGCTCGTGAATAGCAGCGTCGGGTCATTGCTGGGCACGAGTGCATCGCTGCGCGCGACTACATGGCCGCGTTCTTGGAAATACCCCAGAAAACTTGCACGGATCTCGTCACTCGTCACCGCTTGTCTCCATCGCTGTAACTGTTTAGCGGATTGGCGTGAAGGCCATGTGATTGCGTCATTGCGAGCGAAGCGAAGCGAAGCAATCTCGACCGGAAATCACGCCATAGGTACGCGAGATTGCTTCGCTTCGCTCGCAATGACGGAGTATCTGGGCCTGAGCTGACCACCCTCGCCAATCGGCTAAACAATTACCCATCGCTTATGCGCCGATACTGAAGCACACAATGTAACAAAAACGCAGTGCAGAGTTCACGTTTTGGCCGAATCCCGCGTCGTCCCCATCTCCGGCTTCGTGGCTTGTGAGAGAGCGGCCCAAGGGCTACCACCAACACACTTCACGCAGACCTTCGCATCCTCCTGCTCGTGCTCGTCATTTGTCATCGTCTCCTCCCCATAAGGGCTTGCGCATCCTGGTCAATTCGGATAGAGTAGTCTTGTCGTCAGGGCTGCAACTTTGCAGACGGGCCGATGCAGTTGCGGCATCGAAAAGCGGAGTTCGGACAATCGCATAGTACACGGGAAAAGGTGTGCGCGCTTTGCTCTGTGCGCGCTTCGCTCTGTGCGCGCTTCGCTCTGTGCGCGCTTCGCTCTGTGCGCGCTTCGCTCTGTGCGCGCTTCGCTCTGTGCGCGCTTCGCCGAGAAACGCCATATTCTCATCTGAATCTGGGTTTCGCTTTGCGCCGCGCCGAAAGGCCCGGCTGCGTTGATGTGTTAACTGTGGGTCGCTTAGGTGGTTCGGAGCATAGGAACACAGCCGAAGACGCGCGTTGCTTTCATCGCGTGCTCTTCGCCAAGGGAGGGTTGCCACATGAAGCGGGTCTCATTGTTGAGTATGCTTCTTCTGGCAGGGCTTGCCATGATCGCCGGGGACTGCCGGCCGGCGCCGGACGAGACGCCCCCCGGTGTGGTCACTCGATTCCGGGCCATTGCGGGTGACGGCGAAGTCGTCTTGCGTTGGCGAAACCCCGCTGACGCGGATTTCGAGGGGGTCAGAATCCGAGCGAAGACGACGGGCTACCCCGACTCGATAACGGACGGCAGGCTCGTCTGCGAAGGCGCGGGGCGGTCCTATACCGACATCGGGCTGACCAACGGCGAGACATACTCCTACTCCGCCTACACGTATGACGCCGTGCCGAATTACTCGGCCGCTGCCCACGTACAAGCAACACCAGAAGGCGGGGGCGAAGGCGAAGGCGAGGGGGAGGGCGAGGGCGAGCGCGAAGACGATTCGGTGTTCATCCACCATTCGTGCGGCGAGAACTGGCTCGCGAACAGCCTCGATGCCGCATTGGTGGCCAAAGGCTACATCGACGAGCGCAATGACATCACGTACGGCACGGATGTGGCGCCCGATTCCGGCCGGCCCGATTCCCTGGCGGACACGCCCGGCGACTCAACGGACATGTATCACTGGGTCCTCTGGTTCAACGACTATATCGAGCACGTGAAAACCCACGGCTGCGCGGATGGCGTGAACCGCATCATCATGTTCAAGAGCTGTTTTCCCAACAGCCACATCGAACTCGACGGCGCCGAGCCCGGCGATCCCTTCATCGACACCCTCAGCCTGGCGAACTACAGGGCCGTGTACCGCCATCCGGCCGGCGCCGGCAACACCTACGACCATGCCGGCGGTACGTATTGGCCACTCGAGGATGTTTTCGCCGCCAATCCGAACACGCTCTTCATCCCTGTGACCGCGCCGCCGATCCACTACGCCCCGTGGGACGACACGGACGACGCAGCAGCCCACCGCGCGCGGCAGTTCAATAACTGGCTGAAGGGAGACTGGCTGAGCAGTTACGTCGCCCGCACCGGGCTGCATAACGTGGCCGTGTTCGACTGGTTCGACATTCTCGCTTATCCCGACGACCATGCGTCGCATCCCAACCGGTTGCGCGCTGAGTATGGCGGAGAAGACGGCGACTCGCATCCGAATGGCACTGCCAACGCGTATTCCACGGGAATCTTCGCAACGAATCCGGACAACTTCCTTGACGCGGCGTGGCTGGCATTCGGTGGCGAAGGTGAGGGCGAGGGTGAAGGTGAGGGCGAAGGCGAGGGCGAGGGCGAGGGCGAGGGCGAGGGCGAGGGCGAGGGCGAAGGCGAAGGCGAGGTCGCGTTAACCGTGCAGGAGCGCGCGGGCGCGGCAAGGACCGTGGAGTATGTCAGTTTCGGGGTGCCGCTGCCTCGCGCATGGGATGTCACGGACGTATCGGCCCTGCGCCTGAGTGACGAGAGCAAAGCCCCGGTGCCTGCCCAGTTCGACGTGCTCGCGCGTTGGGGCAGCCGCCCGGGCGACGCGTCCGCACCGGTGAAGTGGGTGCTGGTAGGGTATCTTGCGTCCATTGCGGCGAGCGGGGCCGAGACGGTGACGTTGGACATGCTGGGTCCTGGCCCTGCGGCGCCAACCGCGATCACCATTGCTACGCCCGCAGCCGGCACGATGACGGTGGCTACAGGCGCCGCACTGTTTGAACTCAATACGGACGGCGATTTCAACGTCCTCAACCAGGTGACCATGGACGGCCAGCCGTTGCTTCAATCCCTGGCCGCGACCGAGGCCATTGACTATGACCCGGCGGGCGCCTTGGATATCGTGGCTGGCGGCACACCGGATTTCACGGCACGGACCACGCGTGTCACGCAGGAGCGGACCGGGCCGCTGTGTGCCGTGCTCAAGGTGGAAGGCAGCATTCTGGACGACTCGGCCCAAGCGTTGCTCGATTTTACGGCCCGGCTGCACTTTGTGGCAGGCTCGGCGGACGTCCGCGTCGACTTCACCGTCGAGAACAACCAACCCATTATCGAAAGCGGAGAGGGGCAGCCGACCAACGCGCATAGCCAAGGGGCCGTCAACAGCGTGTATGTCGGGAGCCTGCGGTTGAATCTGCGGCTCACCGACACCGGCGGCACGCTGCACGTGCTCACGGAGCAGGACGTCGACGTGGCAGCGCCGGCGGCCGCGGTCCAACTGTACCAAGACTCGAGCGGGTTGGACCTGTGGGACGCCTACGTCGGCCTCGTGGGGTGGCCGGGCGAGGAAGCGTCGGCCGCGCCGAGGCTTCAGTCCTGTTGCACGATGCGGGGCTACGAAATCACCGGGGCCGATCTGCCGGGCGCGCTCACGGGCGACCACGCGCTGGGGTGGATGACGGCGTACCGCACCGGGGCGACCGGGCCGCGGCTCATGGCAGCCGTGCGCGATTTCTGGCAGAACTTCCCCAAAGCCATCGAGGTGGCGCCGGACGGGACCGTGGCCGTGGACCTGTTCCCGAACGGCACCCAGTTCAACCACAACTTCCGCGTCGGCGAAGAAAAGACCCACACCGTCCTGCTGCACTTCGGCCTGGACGCGACGACGAACGCTGAGGCCCAGCGGCGCGCGACGGCCTTCAACAACCCGCTGTTCGGCACGGCCCCCGCGTCCTGGTACACGGATAGCGGGGCTTTGGGCGAGGTCCCGGCCATGAACGTCGGGACATGGCCGCTGTATGAGCGCTATGCGCGCATCGCCTTTGAGCCGAACCCGGACTTCGATCCCGGCGTTCACGATCCCAGCTTCGGCAATTCGACCATGCAGGACGCGGTCGCGCGTTACAACTTCTATGGCTGGCAGGATTACGGCGACGTGCCGCTCGATTACGAGGCCTTTGGCGAGAACCAGGCCGGGCAGATGAATCTGAAGTACTGGTTCACGTTGGGCATGTACGTCCAGTTCTGCCGGTCCGCTGACCTCGCGTGGCTCGATATGGCGCGCCCCGCGGCCTGGCATCTGGCCGACGTCGATTTCCTCCACATCCCGGACGAAGGGGTGCAGCACTGGGCGCACGGCGCGTATTTCGGCCACAGCCAACACGACGACCCGGGCAACCTCAATCCGAATCGGAACAGTAACTCGCCGTCGGTGGACCTGATCTTCGGCGTGCCCGACCTCCTGCTGGCCTACTGCGTGACGGGCGAAGAGCGGTTCCGCGACGTGGCCCTCGAGGGACTCGAGGCCATGGTCAGCATGTCGGAATGGATTAGCTGGACCGATCCCGTCGAGTTCTGGGACCCGATGTTGGCGCGCGAGCGGGCCAACCTCATCGTTGCATACGTTGAGGGCTATCGCCAGACTGGGGCGAGCCGTTGGCTCGACGAGGTGAATCCTATCGTGGACAACACCGCAGACCTGACGGGCAAACCGTGGGTGACCGACCCCGTTGCCTTTGGCACGTCCCACCCGGACGCGTTCCTGCGCATGTTCATGTTCGACCAGATCCTCTGGGCGCTCGGGCGGTACCTGGATTTCATTCATGAGTACGGCATGAGCGATGCCCATGATGTGGCGGACGCCCTCGAGGCCTACGGCGACTTCGTGATCAATTTCGCCATGGACGAATACGCGCCGGGCCGGGCCGCGCACTGGTACGATCACTACATGAGCGGCGACCCGCCCGCGTGGGACTACCTCGACATCAACAACTGGGCCCTGGTCATGGCCGACGGTCTGGCCTATGCGTACAAGTACTCGGGCGAGACCCGCTTCCTAGACGCCGCCGCCAAGTTCTATGCCACGGGGACCATCGACCCGCAGTGGGAGGACGATCCCCCGGTCTATATCGACACGAAGGCCCTCGCCAATGCGGTCAACTGGGGCCTCGTCTACATGAACCAGGCGGCAAAGAAGTCCACTGCCGGGAAGTGAATGCGCGCCGCGCATCGTATGCCATCTTCGTGCGATTGCGCGCAATCGCACGAAGGAGCCAAGCGATTGTGGCGGTCCCTTGCGCCCAAGTGGCTCAGGTGGGGGAGATTGCCGCGTCGCTCGTATCGCGTCCGAAGGACGCGCACTCGCTCCTCCTAAGAAACGGGATGGGGGTGGGGTGCTTGCTGGGAGATAGTTGAGGGGGCGTGGATGGGG
>Ga0272441_10010900_pt1 | contig 13632 bp, 13 predicted proteins | sample SSMProp6N_FD_193582 | JGI IMG/M metagenome (GOLD analysis project Ga0272441, IMG submission 193582) | Marine sediment archaeal communities from Little Sippewissett salt marsh, Falmouth, MA, United States - SSM-Prop-6N | ecosystem: Environmental > Aquatic > Marine > Wetlands > Sediment ... | reverse complement strand
CGTTTCTCCGCGTGTTGGCCGATCCCCGCGACACGCTGTCGCTTCACTATCTGGCCAGCAGCTCGCCGTACGACGTGCCGGCCGAGGGCTTGGCCGTCGCCACCGGGCACGCGCAGCGCCAGCACCAGTCGCTGCTGCAGACGCTGCGCGCCATCGATCACAGCCCGGGATTCCTCGACCTTCCGCCCGACGCGCTCGGACCGATCCATCGTCTGCTTCAAGATCTCGACGCGATGCTGCCGCTGTCTACGAAGGAGAAGACGGGCGAGGTCCTGTTTCAATACCTTTCGACGCAGACCGGAGTCATCGAGCAGCTGTCCAATTCGGCTCGCCCGGCGGACGTTCAACGGGTACAGAACCTGGCACGTCTCTTCTCGATCATCGAGCGATTCGCGCGCGTCGCGCGCTACGACCGCGTCGCCTGGTTCATCGATTACTTGGACGATTTGATCGAAGCCGGCGACAACCCGCCGGTCGGCGACGCCGGCTGGGAAACGGATGCAGTCAGTGTGCTCACCATCCATCAGGCGAAGGGCCTCGAGTTTCCCATCGTCTTCCTCGTGGGCCTGGTGTCGGGGCGGTTTCCGTCGACCCACCGCTCGGATCCGATCCCGCTGCCCAACCGTCTGATCAAGGATCTCGTGTCCGGCTCGGACTTCCATCGGCAGGAGGAGCGCCGCCTGTTCTACGTCGGCATGACGCGGGCGAAGGAGGACGTCTACTTCACGAGCGGGCAGGACTACGGCGGGAAGCGTCCACGGAAGCCGTCACTGTTCGTGTCCGAGGCCCTCGACCTGGATGCCGGCCAGTTCACGCCGGAGCGGCGCTCTCCGCTGTTGCGCATGACGCGGCACGCCGGCGGGACTGCGCCGAACGCGGTGCATGAGCCGGAGCTGACCCTGTTCCCCCAGGGCGACGAGATCCTGACCCTCAGTCATCGCAGGATCGACGACTTCCTGACGTGTCCGAAGAAGTACAAGTACGTGCACGTCCTGCGCGTCCCGGTCCGGCCGCACCACGCCGTCGTCTACGGCAGTGCGATTCATCACGCCGTCCGCATCTTCCAGATGAATCGAATCGCCGGACAGGAAACGCCGCTGTCCGTGCTCCACGAGGCGTTTCGCAAGGCGTGGCAGAGCGAGGGATTCCTCACCCGCCAGCACGAGGACCTGCGCATGAAGGAAGGGATGAAGGCGCTGGCCGCCTTCCACGCGATGGAGACGTCGTCCTCGTCGATCCCGACGTATGTCGAGAAACGGTTCTCGGTGACGCTCGACGACGTTCGTCTGATCGGGATCTTCGATCGCATCGACGATCCGCAGGACGCCGGCGGAGGAACCTTGATCGATTACAAGACCTCGGATGTCCGAACCGAGGACGAGGCCAACCGCCGCACCGAGAGTAGCCTTCAACTCGCGCTGTACGCGCTGGCCTACGAACAGCTGTTCGACGGACTGCCGTCCGAGGTGCAGTTGCGGTTTCTCACGCCGGAGGTGGTGATCGGACGCGCCGTCCCGTCCGACAAGATGTTGCGAAAGGCGCGGGAGCAACTGCGCACGGCGGCGGACGGCATCCGTACGGCCGACTTCACGGCCAATCCCACCTACCGCGCATGCGATTATTGCCCCTACGCCGGGATCTGTCCGGACCGCGTGTGACGCACCCGCGTCAGCTTCGTGCAGGCAGCGCCGGGATCGTGTCGAGCGGGACGATGTGGTCCGCCCAGAGGGATTCGATGTCGTAGAACACCCGGGCGTCCTTCTGGAAGAGGTGAACGACGAGATCGCCGAAGTCCATCACCACCCACCGCCGTTCGTCCCATCCTTCGCGATGTCTCGATTTCAGGGGGAAGTTCTTCATCAGCTCCGACGCAATCGCCTTGAGATGAACGGCGTTGTCCGCTTCTGCGATCACGAAGTAGCCGGTGGGGATCGATACCTCCGTCAGGTCGACGACGACGACGTTTCCCCCTTTGCGGTTCTCGATCAGGTCGATCGCCTGACGGACCCAGTTCAGCTCTTCGTTCACTCCATCTCCCATCCTGCCCCGGCGATGAACACGACGTCCGTTCCCGCCGGGATGTAATTCCTCAACGCGTCGTAACGCGATGCAAACGTCTCCGGGAATACGATCCGCACGTCGGCGTCGTCCGGAAGTGCATCACGCAGTACCCACGCTTTCGATTCTTCGGTGAGCACCAACATGTAACTGGTTTCGTAGTCAAACGTGTCGGCGTTTCGCACGCCGGTCACCTGAAATCCTCGAGCGAGCAGGTAATCCGCGGTTCGACGTGCAACCTCTCTTACGAGGTTCCCGTTGAAGACCGCGACGTTCACGTCCGCGGGCGTCAGGAGTGTCAGCCCTTTCAGCAACGCGGCGACGAGATGCTCGGTCTCGACGACGTTGGGCTGAGTATACGTCACCCCGTCGATGTCCGCCTCCTCGCCGATCAGATGGTCGGCGCGCACATCGTCCGCCGGGACGCTGTGAACTGCATCGGCAATCTGGATCATCTCCGCAACCGACAGATTGGTCTCCCATTCGGCATCGTCCGAGCGGATGGCGTTGTGCAGCGCACGCGCATCCGTACCGGCGACCGCGTCGACCGCAAGCGCCTCGAGAAACGCATCTTGTCGATCGAGGCGACCGAGGCTGCCTTCGATCGACGTCGCGGTGGCGAACGTCAGCGCATCTGCGCCGTCGTACGTTTGCGTCCCAGGCCGTACTTCCACGCGCAGCGCCGGATCCGTCCGATCATCGAGGTACACCGCGGTCGAACCCAACGTGATCGCCAGACCCGCTCGCGCGTCCAGCCACCCGCGAAGGACGTTCAGATCGCATGCCCAGTAGTAGGGGATGTCGAGCGCTAACAGCGTCCCGACGGCCGAGGCCGCAGCGCCCGGACCCGCCGCCGCCACCATACCGGCGACGCTGTCGAACGCCCCGGAGGCATCGTGGAGCCGCACGGTCGGCGGCAGAGAGAACAGCACGACGTCCGCTTCGGAGACGCTCAGCAGTGCCATCATCTCGGTCGCCCCCGCATCGTCGCGCCCGATCAACAGAACGTTGGCGCGCTGATCGTCCTCGAACAAACGGCCTGTCGGCGACTGCGAGACCACGATCCAAATGACGGCCGCCGCCACCACGACCAAGGCAATGCCCGCATAAACGAAAACCTGTTTGCGAACTGTATTTCCCCTCATGATTCCCCCTCGGATCGACGCTATCACAGGCGCTCGGGAATGTCAACCGAACGCACGCTCCGCTCGCGCCACGGCCGGTTGGAGCCGTCGGTCTCCGGGTGTATGCTTGTCCCGTCATGACTGCATCAGGACGTGCATCCTCCGCGGATGAGCTTGTCAATCTTGCCACCCGGGCCGTTCGAAGGTTCGTGCGGTCCGGAGAACGGTTGCCCGCACCGGACCCGATTCCCGAAGCGATGACGGGACGGGCCGGCGTGTTCGTGTCGATCAAGAAGCACGGCCGGCTGCGAGGATGCATCGGGACGTTCCTCCCCGCCGCAGCCACGATGGCGGACGAGATCATCGACAATGCGATTCACGCCGCGTCCCAGGACCCGAGATTCCCGCCCGTCTCCGAGAACGAGCTGGCAGACCTGACGATCTCGGTGGATGTACTCACGGAGCCGGAGCCGTGCGAGGAATCCGATCTCGACCCCGCTCGATTCGGCGTCATTGCTCAGAGCGGGTGGCGCCGCGGGTTGCTGTTGCCCGATCTCGAAGGCGTCGACACTGTGTCGGAGCAACTTGAGATCGTCCGAAGCAAGGCGGGCATCGGGCCGCACGAGCCGATCCGACTGTCGCGGTTCACCGTCGTTCGGCACACCTAGGCGATGCGCCCCGCCCGCGTCTTCATCCAAACGTTCGGCTGCCGCGTCAATCAATATGAGTCGGACATGATGCGCGATCGCCTCGCCGCGTCGCATGAGCTAACGGCGACGGATCCCGAGATCGCGCTATTGAATGCGTGCACGGTGACGGCGTTGGCAGAGCGGAAGGCGCGGCAGGCGGCGCGGCGTCTGCGACGCCTACATCCCCACGTGACGGTCGTTCTCATCGGGTGTCTGGCCGACGCCGTCGATCGCGGGTTGACGCGCTTCGACGAAGCCGATCTCCTCGCCGGCAACGCATGGAAGCCACACGTCGACGATGTGGTTCGGAGTGCACTGTCCGGTGCTCGGGGGCTGCTGCCGACGCGCGCAGCGGGCAGCCTCGCCGACGAACACAGCGGCGGACCGTCGGACCGCGTGCGCGCGTTCCTGAAGATCCAGGACGGATGCAGCCGTGCGTGCACCTACTGTCGCACGACGCAAGTCCGTGGCGCCTCCCGCAGCAAGCCGCTGGATGCCGTGATCCGCGAGGCCCACGATCTGCTGGATGGGGGGTTCCCTGAGATCGTGCTCACCGGAATCAACCTCGCCGAATACGCCTCGAACGGACATCGATTGGCCGACGTCATCAGCGCCCTCGCCGGAGTTACGGGTCTGCGCCGGCTTCGTCTCGCGTCGCTTGATCCCGGGGCGTTCACCGAGACGCTCATCCGCAGTTGCGCCGAGCATTTCGTCGTTTCGCCACATTTCCACATCTCGCTGCAGAGCGGCGACGACGGGATCCTGAGCGCGATGCAGCGCGGATACAACGTGCGCAGCTATCTCGAGACCGTCGAACGGATTCGAGAGCGGATTCCCCATGCGACCTTCGGGACGGATCTGATCGTCGGGTTTCCCGGAGAGGACGAAGACGCGTTCGCGAACACGCTGGCGTGCGTCGAGCGGGTGGGGTACACCAATCTCCACGTCTTCCGGTATTCGCCGCGCCCCGGTACGGCCGCGGCACCGCACCGCGGCGTTCCCGCCACCGTCCAACGAGCACGTTGCGAACGGCTTTCGAAACGCTGGGAAGCGACGCTTGCACGCACGCTTGACAACCGGAGGGGTTCGACACAAGATGTCCTCGTCGAAGAGCACCGGGAACCCGTCTGGCGCGGATACACGCACGACTACGTGCACGTAACGTTTCACTCCGAGCGTCGGATTCCCATCGGCTCGATTTCCCCCGTGCGCATCATCGGAAGAACGGGCGCGACGCTGGAAGGAGTGGATGACGATCGAGACGACACACGTTGAGATGGGGCTGCGCGATGCCGCCGAGGCCGCCGCGCTGTTCGGCCAGTTCAACAAGAACCTCAAGGCCATCGAGGAGGCGTTCTCGGCGCGAGTCATCGCTCGGGGCGAGACGATCCGAATCGAAGGCGATCCCGAGGAGGTCGAGCGCGTCCGCTCTCTGTTCGAGAAGCTGATGGATCTGGTGGCCAGCAAGCACGTCCCGTCCGTGAACGATGTGCGCTACCTCATCTCGCAGATCAAGGCCGGAGTCGGCGTCGACGGCGTGTTGTCGGACGTCGTCCGAGTCACCCACTGGGGTGAGGAGATCCGAGCCAAGACGGTCGGCCAGCATCAGTACGTACGGGCCGTCCGGGAGAACGATATCACGTTCGCCATCGGCCCCGCCGGTACGGGCAAGACGTACCTGGCCGTCGCCATGGCGATGGATTTCCTCAAGCGCGAGAAAGTCAACCGGATCATCCTCACCCGACCCGCCGTCGAAGCCGGCGAGGAGCTGGGATTCCTGCCCGGAGATATCCAGGCGAAGGTGAGCCCGTATCTTCGCCCTCTGTACGACGCCATCTTTGACATGATTCCCGTTCCCGAGTTCGAGAAGCTGGTCGAGCACGGGCGCATCGAAATGGCCCCGCTCGCCTTCATGCGCGGGCGCACCCTGAACAACTGCTTCGTCATCCTCGACGAGGCACAGAACACGACCTCGATGCAGATGAAGATGTTCCTCACCCGGCTCGGATTCCACTCCAAAGCGATCATCACCGGCGACGTGACGCAGGTCGATCTCCAGGATCACGTGTCCGGCCTGATCACGGTGCAGAACATCCTCTCCGGCATCGACGGAATCGCCTTCGTACAACTCGACAAGGGAGACGTCGTCCGCCACGCACTCGTCGCCCGGATCATCGAGGCATACGAACGTGACGTCGCCCGTCAGAAAGCGGCCGATCACGACTAGGGGATCCTCTCGGGTTTTGTCCGAGGATTCGATTGTGCTACGCTTGCTCCAGGCGATGGCATGCACGTCGCGCAAAGGGGGATCTACCATGAAGCGCGTTGGGATAAGCCTTGTGTCGATCGTCCTCATCCTTGGCGGATCCGTCTGTTCGCTCGCTGCGGACGGCGGAGAGCTGACCGTGGTGATCAACGAAATCTGCTGGGGAGGCGCCACATGGGGAGCGACTGCGGAATGGATTGAGCTGTTCAACCTTACCGGTGCGCCGATCGACCTCGAGGGTTGGACGTTGTCATCGTCCGACGGTGCCCCGCGCATTTCGTTGCACGGCGTACTTCCCGCGCGGTCCGACGCGGACGGAACCGGCTATTTCCTGTTGGAACGTGATTCGGATGACGCGGTCCCCGGAGTCACCGCAAACATCATCTATAGCGGCGCCCTCACGGATGCCGGCGAGTCGCTCTCCCTGTTCGATGCCGACGGCCGTCTCGTCGACACGGCGAACAGCGGACCGCCCCGCGATGACGGTGCCCCCCCGGCGTGGCCGGCGGGACAGGCGGACGCCGCGTCGTCCGCGTTTGCATCCATGGAGCGCGTCACGTTTGGCGGCGCCGACATCCCGTCGAACTGGGCAAGCTGCATCCTGACGCCCCCGAACGATGGATCCCCTTTCGTTCCCGGGACCCCGGGACAGGAAAACTCGGTGTACAACCTCCCGCCGATCGCTCAGATCGACATCATTCCGAGGGTTCCTCAACCCGGAGTTGCGGCCCGCTTCGACGCCTCTCGATCGTCGGACGCAAACGACGTCATCGTGTCCTACCGCTGGGACTTCGGCGACGGCGGGGACGCCGACGGACCGGTGGTCGAGCATGTCTACGAGCAGGCCGGCGCGTACACGGTATTGCTGACCGTGACCGACGCGAAGGGCGGCCAAGCCGTGCTGTTCCAGAACGTCCAGGTGGCTGCGACGACCCCACCGGTTGCCGACTTCAGTATCCGCAGGAAGTCGGAGCGCGAGCCTGCACGTGTCGGCGACCTGTTGACGTTCCAGGATGAATCCTACGATGCGGACGGCGACGTGGTTGCTTGGGACTGGGCGTTCGGCGATGGAACGACCGCGGCATCGTCGCTCGCGACGCACAGCTACGATGCCGCCGGAACCTACGTCGTCCGTCTGGAGGTCGCCGACGGGCAGGGCGAGACCGCACTTCAGACCCAGGCGCTCACGATTGCTCCCCGGCTGTCGGTCGCGCTGTTCTCGTACACGCCGGATCCGCCGCACGCCGGGGAGGTCACGCGGTTGGACGCGTCGGAGAGCGCACAGTTCAGCGGAACCATCACGTCCTATATCTGGGATTTCGACGGCGACGGGACGACGGATGTGCAGACGTCTTCCTCGTCCGTCGAACACGTCTTCCCGACTGGCGGCCCCACGGTGGTCCGGCTCACTGTGGTTGACGAGCAGGACAATCGTGCGTCGCGCGAGCGAATCCTCCAGATCAACGATCCGCCGGTGGCGCAGTTCCAGATCGACGATTTTTCCCCGGACGAACTCGAGTTCGTCTCGTTCGTCGATTGCTCCTGGGATCGTGACGGCGAGATCGTCGAATGGCTTTGGGAGTTCGGGGACGGGTCGACTTCGACCGTGCAGACGGCATCTCACGCCTACCGCGCGAGCGGAGAGATGCGCGTCCTGTTGCTCGTGACCGACGATGGGGGCGCGATGCAAACCGCGTCCGCAATCGTGACCGTACAGAATCTCCCTCCGACGGCAAACCTTTCCGCGTCGAGCGATGCCGCCCCGACCGGCAGCACGCTCACGTTCGACGCGTCAGCGTCGTTCGATCCGACCCCGGACGGATGCATTACGAAGTACGAGTGGAATCTAGGCGACGAAGCCGGCTACACCGTGGAAACCGAGGACCCGATGCTCTCGCGCAGCTTCGATGAGGATGGACAAGTTTGCGTTCGCGTGAGGGTGATGGACGACGACGGCGCGACCGCCGTGTCCGATCCCGTGACCGTCACCGTGACCAACCGATCTCCGTCCATTGCCCTCGTCCAGTGGACTCCGACCGATCCCGTCGACGGCGAGCCGGTGACGCTCTCCGTCTCCGCGTCCGACCCTGATGGCCAGATCATGCGATGGATGTGGTCCGTCGACGGCGTCGTCCAATCCACCCAGCAATCGTTCGTTACGACCTTCGACGACGACGGGGACTACGAAATCACGGTGCAGGTCACCGACGACGACGGCGCGTCCGTCCCGCGGTCCGTCTCCGTAAGCGTCGCCAATGCCGCTCCGGTTGCGACGTTCAGCACAGCGCGGGGATCTGCGTGCGGTCCCACCGGCGTACGATTCGATGCGACCGCCTCGTACGATCCGAGTCCGACGGGAAAGATCGTCCACGTGGGCTGGGATTTCGGAGACGGGACAAGCTGCCCCGGGGAACCGGGGTGTGACGAATCCTCCCCATGGACACCCGAACACTGCTATTCGGCTTCCGGGACGTATACTGTGATTCTCTTCGTCATCGACGAGCAAGGTGCGATGGCTCGCGTCGAGCGGACCATTCTCATCGGAGACTAGAAAGGACAGGCATGTTTCGGATTCGTGAGGCCACCCGGGAAGATAATGACGCGCTTTTGCACCTGGAATCGCAGAGCCCTCAAGGAACGGGCATCTCGCTGATCGTCGACCGGGACGACTACTTCTACCGATCGCAACTCCACGAGGACAGCCATGTCCTCGTCGCCGAGGAACACGACAAGCTCGTCGGCATCATGGCGTACGCCATTAAGGACATTTGGATCGAGGGCGAACGCGATCGAGCCGCGTATTTCTACGATCTACGCGGCGAGGCCACGTACCGCCGGAGCATGAAGCGTGGGTTGTTCCGCCTTTGGCGCACGGCGCTGGAGAGCATGGAAGGCGCTGGGGCCTCGTTCATCTACGGGCACGTGAAGGCCGACAACAAGGACTCGATGAACATCTCGACCAAGGCCGGCGCGCAGCCGGTTGCATCGTTCAACATCCTGTCACTGCCGTCGTTGAAGGGTCGCGTCATCGAGATGGATCCGCACCTCGACCACCTCGAAGACGAGGTCGATCGACTCAGTGAAGCCGTCGGACGCCGAAACCTCAAACCGTGCGATTTCCACGTCCCCTATGCCCGTGGTGCCGAGCTGGGGTATTTGCGCGGGATCTTCCGCGTGGAGAAGGGACGTTCGATGGCCCAGGTCAGTGCGTGGGATCTGTCGAAGATCTACCGAAGCCGCGTGCTGAGGATGCCGCTGTCGTTGCGCCTGCTGGCCGATGTGTTCAATCCGCTGTCCAGCCTCCTTCCCGTTCCGCGGATTCCCCGCGTCGGCGAGCAGATGAGGTACTTGCAATTGTTCGATCCGGTGATGCGCGGACCGTCCGGTCTCCGGCTGCTGAGAATGCTCGTTCACCGATTGCAGCGGTTGGCCTACGCGGAGAGCAAGGCCATCGTCACGCTGTTCATGTACGCGGATGATCCGCTGGCGCGAATGCCGCGGTTCGTGCCGCAGACCGTCTTGCACTACCACACAATGGCACGACCGCTGTGTCGTCTCGAACTTCCCGTTCGTCCGTTCTATCTGGACATCCGCGACATCTAGCACGCAAAACTAGACGCCGAGCCGGTAGCCGAATCCGCGAACAGTGACGACGCGTTCAGGATTCTTGGGATCCTTCTCCAGCTTCTTGCGGAGGAGGTAGACGTACTTCTGAACATCCTGCGCATCCGCGTACGTCTTCTTACCGCCTCCCGTCTCCGTGGGCCACAGCTCTTCAAGGATCTCCGTCGGCGTGAACACCCGACCGGGCGAAGATGCGAGAAGCTTCAGAAGCTGGTACTCCTTGGGCGAAAGCGAAATCGTGTCGCCCGCAATGCTCACTTGCTTCCGAAGATCGTCAATCGTCAGATCCAATCCACGCAGCTCCGGGCGCGTGCGACGCAACACTGCCTCCGCACGCGCGATCACCTCTTCCAGGTGGAACGGCTTGGATACGAAATCGTCGGCGCCGGCTCGGAGGCCGCGTACCCGGTCGTCGGCACGGCTCAGAGCGGAAACGAGGATGACGGGCACACTGCTTCGCTCCCGGATCCACTCGAGCAACTCCCAGCCGGCGTCGTTCGACTCCGGGAGGATGATGTCGAGAAGAATCAGATCGGGCATCGCCCTCGACAGGATGGCACGCGCTTCTTCCATGCTGCCGCAGGACATCACGCGGTACTGCTGTTCCTGAAGCGCTTCCTCAAGCAATCCGACGATGCGTGCATCGTCCTCGCAAATCAGAACGCTCAGCTTCGGCATGGCAGCCCCCTCGAACCGTTCCCGTGTTATCTCCTGTGCGGAGCGTCGTCGCGCTTGGGTTCGCTCGCTTGTGTCGCTTGCTCCCGCCTCATGAATGTCGGCACGTCGAGATCCTTGTCAAGTCGGATGCGCTCTCTCGCCGCGGGTTGCCGCCGCTCCTTCCCAACCATGTCCGGTGCCTGGAAGTCCGCGGCGATCACCGTGATTTGGATTCCATGTTCGAAGTCCTCACGCACGACCGCGCCGAAGACGAGATCACACTCGGTCGCCGCCGCCTTGCGGATGTGATCCGCCGCCGTGATCACCTCGCCCAAAGTTAGGTCGTCTCCACCGGTCACGTTCATGATCATCTTGCGGGCGCCGCGAATCGATTCACCTTCGAGGAGTGGATTCGTGCTCGCCAACTTGGCGGCGGTCACGGCGCGCTGATCCCCATTGGCGCGTCCCATTCCCATCATCGCTTCTCCTGCGTTGGACAGGATACTCCGAATGTCAGCGAAATCGAGGTTGATCAGCCCGCGCACCGTGATCAGATCAGAGATCCCGCGCACGCCTTGATGAAGGATGCCGTCGGCAAGCTCTAACGCTTGCGTCATCGGCATGCCGCGCGCGCTTGTTTCGAGCAGGCGGTCGTTGGAGATGATGATCAACACGTCGGCCGCTTTGCGGAAGGCGTCGATGCCCGCGTCCGCGTGCTTCTGGCGGACCGTGCCTTCGAACGAGAACGGCCGCGTCACCACGCCGACGGTCAGTGCGCCGTTCTCCTTGGCAATCTCCGCGATTACGGGGGCCGCACCGCTCCCGGTCCCGCCACCGAATCCGGAGGTAATGAACACTAGATCCATGTCGCGTACGAGGCTGGCGATTTCCCATCGCGACTCGACCGCCGCTCTGCGCCCCTTCTCGGCATCACCCCCGGTCCCTCGTCCGCCGGTGATGTCCATGCCCAGCTGCAACGTCTCGGTGATGTTGGATGCGTCGAGTACTTGGCGGTCGGTGTCGACCGCAACCAGGCGGACGCCTTCCAGTTGCTCCGCCCGCATCCGATCCACGGCGTTGACCCCGCCGTCGCCGACGCCCATGACGAGGATCCGTGCCGTTTGTCCGTGCCGGACGTGCTGCTGCTGCTCCTGGACCTGTTCCACCAGCGGAGGCTCTCCGATCACGATGTCGCGAAAGCCTAGGACCTTCTCGACGGCGGATCGCAAACCCTCGAACTTGCGCTGGCAGTACTCCTTCTTAAACTCCGATTCCACCGAGATGTACAGCTGATCGTCGCTCAGGGTGACGGAGTGGAAGTCGGAGGGAAGGCATGCGCGCAGAATGCGATCGTCGACGGCGCTGAGGATTTCCCGCCACAGCTCCCGTGTTCCTTTCTCGGCGTTCTCCACTCTCGGTTCGTCCATCGTCGCACGCTCCCAATGCCATTCTGTACTGGGATCTCGCCCTTGTCAACACGTTGAATGATCTCCTACGGTTCGTGTGTTGTCGATTCGACACCAGTGGCCTACCATCTGACCATGACATGGGAAGAAACGTGGCGTGTTCTGCGGTGGGTTCTGGCCGCTCTGGCTGCGGGTTTCATCGGTCAGTTCGGCAAGTCCTTCGCGCTGTACGTTCTCCGACGTCGACGAGCACGCCGCGCGGACGAGGCAAAGGATGCAGTCGCCCCATCCGTTTCACAACCGACGACCGCGGCCGATGTCGAGCGGGCGAGGGTCGAGGCGCTGGCCAAGATCGAGAAGAAACGCGCCAAGGCAGAAGTGAAGCGGCTCAAGAAATCTTAGAGCCGCTTGCATCAATCGGTTTCTGAGATACGCCTAGACGACGTACGGATCTACGATTCGTCCTTCTCGTGCGACACGATTTCCATGCCGTTGTAGTATCCGCAGTGCGGGCAAACGCGATGAGGAAGCTTCGTCTCGTGACAGTGCGGGCACTCACTCGAAGCCGCCGTACTCATATGTCGCCAGTGATTGCGACGCATGCGTCCCTTGGAACGCGACGTCCGGTATTTGGGTACCGCCATGTTTCCTCCTTGAACAACGAAAGGAGTCCCTCCGAAGAGTGGACCCTTACGACCGGCAGTTTAGCCGCTCTCCCGCCCCCCCGCAACCTCGAGAACCAGGGTCACCGGGCCGTCGTTCTCCAGTTGGACCGCCATCTTGGCGCCGAACTCACCGGTTCGAACCGTCGCGCCTTCGCGCTTCAGCGCGTCGACGAATGCATCGAAGATCGGTCCCGCTTCGGACGGCGGCGCGGCGTGCGCGAAACTCGGACGCCGTCCTTTGTGTGTGTCCGCACAAAGCGTGAATTGGGATACCGCCAGCACGGCCCCTTCGAGATCGCGCAGCGAACGGTTCATCTTCCGCTCGCTGTCCTCGAAAATGCGAAGGTCGACGATCTTCTTGGCCAGCCGCGTCAGATCGACCTCGGCGTCGCCGTCGGCCACGCCGACGAGCAGGAGAAGGCCTTGACCGATGGCCGCGATCGTCCGATCGTCCACTGATACCGAAGCACGGGACACCCGTTGAACTACGATCCGCATCAGGCTTCTTCTTCTTGCAGACGCTCGGCGTAGTCGATCAACCGTTGCAGCGCGGCGTCCGACAGTCCGGCAGCACGTGAACGGAGAATCAGCTCCAATCGATCGCGGGCGACCTGGACCTTCACGTTCTGATGAAACGCCCGCTCGACGAGTCGCGGGGCGCGAAGGTTGGCGTGTGCGTCGACGTAGTTCACCCGCCAGTGCGGGAATTGGTTGAGCATTCCGATGGCAATCTCGACGAGGTGTTTGATGTGCGGGGCGCGCGTCTCGAACACGTGGTTGATGTGATTGGCGACCTTCTGGTTGTCGGTGAAGAAGATGACCGACTGCGGAGCGTGTGCCGCCGCCACCTTACACGCCTCGATCAGCGCCTGATACTCCGCCACTTCCGTCGTCGCCCGTCCGATCAACTGCGAGACCTCCTCGACCACGTTCCCTTGCGGGTCGGTGACGGCGATGCCGACCGCGGCTTCGCCCGGATTCCCTTTCGCCAGGCCGTCGACGTATACGAAGATCTTGTCCATGTAGTGGGTCCACCAGGATTCGAACCTGGGACCGACCGGTTATGAGCCGGTTGCTCTCACCGCTGAGCTATGGACCCGGTGCCACTGCAGGATAAGACCGGCTTCGCGCTCAGTCAAACCC